>Ga0247774_1000973_pt1 | contig 14468 bp, 11 predicted proteins | sample UWRJL001104B6_FD_179933 | JGI IMG/M metagenome (GOLD analysis project Ga0247774, IMG submission 179933) | Plant litter microbial communities from Arlington Agricultural Research Station in Wisconsin, United States - UWRJ-L001-104B-6 | ecosystem: Environmental > Terrestrial > Plant litter >... | reverse complement strand
CCGCGCCCTATTGCGCTTCTAAGTGGGCAATAGAAGGACTTACGCAATCGCTCGCTCAAGAATTGCCCGAAGGTATGGCAGCGGTTCCTTTGAGTCCGGGGATAATCCACACAGATATGCTGGACATTTGTTTCGGCGAAGATGCGGCAAATTACCAGTCTCCCAAAGCATGGGTGCAAAAAGCAGTTCCTTTTTTACTGAACTTGGAACCTTCAGATAACGGAATGCCTGTGAGTGTTCCTGAATAAACACAGGCGCATCTAAATTTTATAGTCAAGTTTGATGAAAATCTTGTGGGGTGGGTGTCGCGCCCGCCCGAAAAATACAATTTATATGCCGGACAGCTTAACATAGCAACCCTTGCAGGATTTGCCAACATCTCTCTTATCTTCTCCTCTGCGCCCTCAGCGCTCTCTGCGGTTCATAAAAAAAAATCTCAAAAATGAAATAAAATTGCTATACTCCCAACTCAAAACTCTTTCCCCAAATAGCCACAGTGAACTCGCCGTTAACCTCGCCCTCGCAAACCGAAACCCGCAAAGCAGACCACCTGCGGATCTGCCTCGAAGAAGACGTACAATTTCGCGAAACTACCAGCGGACTCGAACGCTACCGTTTTGCTCACTGCTGTTTGCCAGAACTCGATCGCACCGAAATCGATTTAACCTCCACATTTCTCGGGAAAAAATTAGCCGTTCCCCTGCTAATTTCCTCGATGACCGGTGGCACAGAATTAGCCCAGACAATCAATTATCGCCTCGCCGATGTCGCTCAAGAATACAAACTGGCAATGGGAGTCGGTTCCCAGCGAATCGCCGTAGAAAATCCTCAACTGGCGGCTACATTTGCCGTCCGGCGCCGCGCTCCAGATATTCTGCTATTTGCCAATATCGGAGCGGTTCAATTAAACTACAATTACGGTTTAGAACAGTGCCAAAAAATTATTGATATACTCGAAGCAGATGCCCTGATTTTGCACCTCAATCCGCTGCAAGAGTGCATTCAAACCGAAGGCGATACTAACTTTAAAGGACTGCTAGATAAAATTGCCAAATTGTGCGATCAATTACCAATACCAGTTATTGCTAAAGAAGTCGGCAACGGTATTTCAGGAAACATGGCAAAGAAATTGCTCGCCGCCGGGGTAGCTGCGATCGACATTGCCGGAGCCGGAGGCACTTCTTGGGCGAAAATAGAAGGAGAGCGAGCTAAAGATAGCAAGCAGCGCAGGTTAGGCGCAACCTTTGCCGACTGGGGAATACCGACAGCCGAGTGCATTGTCAGCACCCGCGCCGTAGCGCCGGATGTTCCCCTGATTGCCTCTGGAGGCTTGCAAAACGGGTTGGATGCAGCGAAGACGATCGCCCTTGGCGCGGACATTGCGGGACTGGCGCGGCCGTTTCTACAAGCTGCTGCGGAATCGGAATCAGCAACAGCCCTCCTAGCTGAGGTCTTAATTGCAGAAATCGCTACCGTGATGTTCTGTACGGGCTGCGCTAACTTGGATGAGTTAAAACATTCTGGGGTTTTGGAAAGGTTAAGATAAAAGTGAGTCAGCACTCAAAAGTCATTAGTCAGCAGTCATTAGTCAACAGTCATCATTCAACAGTCATTAGCTAATAACTAACGACAGCGGATAATTGCTACATCCTACTTGCAGGAATGACCAATAATATCGTTTCCGGTGGCATCGGAATAATATTTTGCCGAGTGCAGTGCGAGCGTCTCGCTCGCGTGCGGGGACGCTTGCACGCTCGGTATCATTCCGCTCTAACCGGATGTGATATAACTAATAACTAATAACTAATGACTAATGACTAATGACTAATGACTAATGACTAATTACCAATTACCAATTATCTAATGAAAGATTTCCTAAAATATACCTGTGCAAGTTTGCTGGGAACCTTCCTAGGATTGTTGCTGCTGGGCAGCATCGGATTGGGGGGACTGGTACTGCTAATTGCTGTCGCGGCATCGTCGTCTAAAGATTCAGGCCCGCAAGTTAAAGATAAGTCTGTATTGGTTTTAGACCTTTCTTTAAATATCACTGACAGCAAACCGATCCGCAGCACTAGCGCAGCGATTCAAGATGTGCTTTCGGACGAGGCCGGCAATGCTGTGACGCTGCGGACTGTTTTAGACACGATCGAATCTGCGAAAAAAGACCCGAAAATCGTTGGCATTTATCTTGAAGGCAGCTCGGATTCGAGCAGCAGCGGGTTTGCCAATCTCAAAGAAGTTCGATCGGCATTACAGCGTTTCCGAGATGCCAAAAAACCCATTTTTGCTTACCAAATGGACTGGAACGAGCGAGATTATTACCTCGGATCAGTTGCCAATACAATTGCTGTCAATCCTTACGGATCTCTAGAAATCAACGGTTTTAGCAGTCAGGCAATGTTTTACACCGGTGCTTTGGAGAAATACGGCCTGGGAGTACAAGTGACTCGCGTCGGCAAATACAAGTCAGCCGTTGAGCCGTTTTTGCTCACAAAAATGAGTCCAGAAAATCGCCAGCAAACTCAAAAGTTGCTCGGAGATATGTGGGGAGAATACCTGACAACTGTCGGACCCAACCGCAAAGTGACCGTTGGGCAACTGCAAGCGGTTGCAGATAATGGCGGAATTTTGATGGCTGACGAAGCTCTCAAAAGCAAGTTAGTTGATAAAGTTGTCTACTTTGACGAAATTGCGACTGAACTGAAAAAACTCACAGGAACCGATCGCGAAAACAAATCTTTCAAGCAAATTAGTGTGAAAAACTACGCGAGAATTGCTGAAGATAAAAAATCAACTCGCGCTAACAAGAAAAACCAAATTGCTGTACTTTACGCCGAGGGAGAAATTGTAGACGGCGAAGGGGGCCCGACTGAAGTAGGAGGCGATCGCATCGCTCAAGAAATGCGGAAAATCCGAGAAGATGACGACGTAAAAGCAGTAGTTTTGCGCGTCAACAGTCCCGGAGGCAGCGCGACAGCGGCCGAAGTCATCGGGCGCGAAGTTATGCTGACGGGCAAAAAGAAACCAGTTATCGTTTCGATGGGCAATTTAGCAGCATCCGGCGGCTATTGGATTTCGATGGGTTCCCAGCGCATTTTTGCCGAACCCAATACGATTACTGGTTCCATCGGCGTTTTTGGAATGCTGTTCAACGCCGAAAAGTTGGCTGCTAACAACGGCCTGACTTGGGACGTTGTGAAAACCGCCCGCTTTGCAGATACTAACACGGTTTCCCGCCCGAAAAATCCTCAAGAATTGGCGAATATTCAGAGAATAGTCGATCGCATTTACGATCGATTTATTACTAAAGTCGCCGACTCCCGCAAACTGCCGAAAAACAAGGTACAAGAAATTGCTCAAGGCAGGGTGTGGTCTGGTACGGCCGCGAAACAGTTGGGTTTAGTCGATGAAATTGGCGGCTTTGAAGATGCTGTCGCAGAGGCGGCGAAGCAAGCTAAACTCGGCGACAATTGGCAATTGGAAGAATATCCAAAACGCCGCAGTTTCGAGGAGCAAATTTTGGCAAGACTTTCAGGCGTTCGCGTTTTGCAACCAGCCGCCAAACTCGACCCGCTGACTGCTGAAGTCAAGAAAATGCAGCAGGAATTGGCTGCGATCAAGTCGATGAACGACCCGCAGGGGATTTATGTTCGCTTGCCTTTCAATTTGCGGATTGATTAATGAAGTGATACCCAATCCGAGATTTTTACCGCTTTATTCTTCAGTCCCCCTCTGTTCGGAGGAAAGTTTGACTGTTGAGCGGTTTCAACCGCCGAGTCCGATCGGGGTTTTTAAGGCGGATTTGGTATGAGTAGGCTGCCTGGGCCTACAAACAAATGATAAACCCGGTTTCTTGAAGAAACCGGGTTTCTGAATACCCTGAAAGTCGATCGGGTCCGAAGTGGCAATATTTGTTATGCAGCACGCTGAGTTAACAATCCCCAGATGAAAAGTACCACGATCGCACCTACGACTGCAAAAGCTATGCTGGATAAAGTTATTGCCCCGAAGGAAGCTCCCCCGCTCGTCCCGAGCAAGACTTGACCTAAATAACCTCCCACTAGCGCACCCACAATTCCTAAGCCTGTTGTGGCCAGAAAACCGCCACCTTGAGTTCCGGGATAAATGGCTTTGGCGATCGCACCGGCAATCAGTCCTAAAACGATCCAAGCAATAATACCGCCCATGTCTTTTTCTCCTGAATACTAACTTTCTTAGTGCCTTGTCTTATGTTCTTAGAATAACAACTCCTATCCGGCCCTTACCTCTACCGTAAGGAGGAACCGAAAGTGGTAGGATTTCTCATGAATCCTCCGAGCTTGAGGCTTTCTAATCTCTCAAAAGAGTTAACCCGATTTTTCAAGGAAAGAAGGTACTTATGCTCAAAGCAAAAGGCAAATAGGAGAATTTTTTCTGGGACTTTGTGTGTTTGGCTGGTTAAAAAAATTACAATAATTCTGTGAAATGAGGAAAGTTGGCGCCCGATGAATCTGACTCTGTGCACGATCGTGAAGAATGAAGAGGCAACACTGTCGCGGACTTTAGACAGCGTTAAGGGTGTTGTTGACGAAATGGTGGTGGTGGATACGGGATCGCGCGATCGCACTCGTGAAATTGCCCGAGAATTCGGGGCGAGGGTTTATGACTTTGAATGGTGCGACGACTTCGCAGCCGCGCGCAATGAGTCTCTCAAGCACGCCCAGGGCGACTGGATTTTGGTGTTGGATGCCGATGAGATTTTGGTACCGGAGATTGTACCTCAAATAAAGCAGGCAATTGCGAGCGATCGGCTGCTGCTAATCAATCTCATCCGTCAAGAAATCGGTGCCTCTCAATCTCCCTATTCCCTAGTATCGCGCTTGTTTCGCAACCGCCTCGATATCCGCTTTTCTCGCCCTTACCACGCAATGGTAGACGACAGCGTAGCTGAGATTTTGCACAGGGAACCAAAATGGAAAATAGCTTCTCTCCCCGATGTGGCGATTTGGCACTCGGGTTATCAAAAAGATGCGATCGCAGCAAAAGGTAAATTCCAAAAAGCTCAAGCAGCAATGGAACGCTACCTCGCTTATTATCCAAACGATGCTTATGCTTGTAGCAAATTAGGGGCTTTGTATGTAGAAACCGGGCAAATTAGCCGGGGAATTAATTTATTAACCACGGGCTTGAATGCTGCGAAAATTGATGAATCTATTGTTTACGAACTCAACTATCATTTAGGAATTGCTTACAGCCAGCAGCAGCAATTTGTTAAAGCAAAAGAACACTATCAAGCGGCAATTAATACAGATGTGATCCCCGCGCTCAAGTTGGGCGCTTACAATAATTTGGGCAATTTGCTTAAAGATGAAGGAGATTTGAAATCTGCTGAAAAAGCTTACAAAGCAGCTTTAAAAATTGACCCTAATTTTGGAGCAGGTCACTACAATTTGGGACTGACTCTGAAGGCAGCCGGAAATTTAGCAGATGCGATCGCCTATTACCGACAAGCCATTAAAATCAATCCCGAACACGCGGAAGCTCATCAAAACTTGGCAGTAGCGCTGTTGAAAATTGGCAAAATGCCAGAAAGTTTAGCAGAATTCAAAAGAGCGATCGCCCTTCACGAACAGCGCCGCCCATTTGAAGCAGAACGCCTGCGCCGGGGACTGCAAGAAATGGGTTTAATCTAAACTTGCCGATCTACTTTCTCGTTCCCAAGTAATTTGTAGGGGCAACCCCCGATGGTTGCCCCTCGCGATCCCCAAGGGGCAGACACTCTTGGCACTACCTTACAAATTCTGAAAATTATATCGATTCCGGTTGCACCCTCGCTGCTTGTTGACTGTTGACTGTTGACTGTAGAAGGAGGGGTCAAAAAAATGAAAATTGCGCGAATTATTAGTTGCGAGCTTGATTCGGCTTTACGCCAGACTTTCGAAGCGCGGATTTGATATCATTCCGGCACTGCTGCCGGAATTGATATTACCAGCAAAATCAAGCAATTATCTCTACTTTGCCACTATCCAAATCGTAGCGGGCACCAACAACTTTAAGCTTGCGCGCTTTGACGGCTGCTGCTAAAAGAGGCGACGAGGATTTTAAATTATTTACATTCATTTTCACATTAGCTCTGACTGCGTTATCCCAGGCATCGCCCCCTTGATTTTTTGTGGCATCAACTGCCGGTTTAATCGCCGCCACCAAAGTGCCAATGTGACCCGGAACAGCTTTGCCATCTAAAGCTGCTTTAACAGCACCGCAGCGTTCGTGACCCAGAATTACTAATAGCGGAACGCCTAATTCTAATGTGGCATATTCCAGATTACCGAGAACCACATCGTCGAGAAAATTTCCAGCTACTCGGATATCAAATAAATCCCCCAATCCTTGGTCGAAAATAATTTCGGGAGCAACCCGCGAATCAGAACAAGCCAGGATGGTTGCAAACGGATGTTGACCCTGTGCAACTTCTACAACTCGCTCGCGAGCTTGGTCGGGAAATGTCCGCTTTTGTTGAATGTAGCGTTGATTCCCCGCCATCAATTTCTTGAGAGCGCCCTTGGGAGAAATGCCAGAGATTGCCTCTGCCTTAGCGTCTTGGGCTTGTAAAAGCGTAGGTGCCAAGCTTGCCGCCAGAATCCCTGCACCAGCCCTCAACATTAAATTGCGTCGCGAAATCATGTCTGTTCTTTCGCTTTCAGTCATAAAAAAACTCCGTAAGTGTGAAACGAGCGTCCCAAAGAGTGCCCGCCCGGTAAATGACCCTTCGGCTACGCGGTTCCTGAAGGTAGTCGAAGGGCAGGGCATCGCGCGGGCGGTTTCAACCGCCGTGAATCTTTCCATTTCACGGGGATTGCTAGAAAAGGTGTAATGAATGTACTGCACTTTCACTCTTGACAATTACCAGGGAGAATGAAGCAACCCGCTCACCCATAATGTTTGCTCTTTCGAGCCTCTATCAGAGGGGTGATTTTAGCTGGTGCCAAAGTTTACGGTCGGTACTATATTTAGAAAACTGATTTAACCCAATAAATCTGTTCAATCCTAAATTTCGCGATTCCAGGAACTAGCTTCGTACTCCTTGGTAGGTCTTTAAAATCTTAGCCTTAACCTAGTACCCAGGTACGCATCTGGTCAACTCGGGTTAAAGTCAAAAGCCTTAAGCGAGCGTATCTTTAGACCGGGGTCGTTGACTGCTTGCAACTCGGTTCAATTGTTTATATTTTATAGCATAATATCTACCCGAAGCTCAGTCAGACTTCTTTATTTTTTCTTTACAAGCAGCTTCGGCAAAATTTAAACTTCAGAAAAGCAGCCCCTTGTTATTTCATAAAGCTAACTGCGGTCATCCTTCAGCCTGCCGAGGGTGCTAGAATCTATCTAAAACGACAATTATTTATAAATAAATCGAAATGTCTTACGTCGCCAGCATTCATATCTATCCGGTCAAGTCCCTTGACGGCATAGCTGTCAGTCAAGCAACTATTCTTGCCAGCGGATCTCTAGAAGGCGATCGCTCTTTGGCAATCTGCGATGAAGCAGGAGAATTTGTCAACACTAAGCGCAACAGCGGACTTCATTTTCTGCGCTTATCATTTGATATCAAAAAGAGAATAGCCGGCCTGAAAATACAAGACACCGAACAAGAAATATTTTTTCATGTAGATAGAGAACGCCCAGGGATAGAATATTGGTTGAGCAACTATTTCGGTTTCCCCGTCAAGTTAATTGAAAACTTGCTGACAGGTTTTCCCCAGGATACCGCTGCGCCCGGGCCAAGCATTATCAGTACCGAAACAATTGCCGAAGTTGCATCTTGGTTTCCGAGAGTTTGCGTTAACGAGATGCGCCATCGCTTGCGAGCTAATATTGAAATAGGAGATGTCCCCGCTTTTTGGGAAGACCAACTTTTCCCACAAGCTGATGAAATTGTCAGGTTTAAAATAGGGACAGTAATATTTGAAGGTAGTAATCCCGGTCAGCCGTGTCTCCTATCTACGCGAAATTATGCAGCGAAAGAAACTTATCCAAATTTTAAAAAGATACTAAGAGCCAAGCAGAAGCAAATCATGCCTGACTTGGTAAAGAGAGGGCATTTTAATCACTTTAGTCGGCTGATAGTTAAGACGCGAGTGCCACCTCAAGCAGCAGAAAAAATATTACGCATAGGAGACGAAGTTCAAATTCTGGGCGTCAGAAAATCCCTATTTAATACCATTGCTGATTAGTTGTATGGCACGAGTCTTATCAAGTCGGTGGCAACTCCAAAGCAAGCTGACCCAACACACCCGTTCTAAAATCGTTTAACATCTGCCGCGCCGTTCGTTCGACATCTCCTTTATACCTGTCTTTTGCTACCTCGTGCAAATAATCTTCACCATTACTAGAGGCTGCATCTAATTTATAGCGGGATTTGAAACCAGATAGTGATATCAACGTGTCATCAGCCGCCTCCAGCCCTTGGAGCAAATCTACCATCGCTGCTGCTACCACCTGATTGTCGTAAGCTGCTTCGCCAATATCTTCGCAAATAGCTAATTTTATGGCATTTTCTTGATTGTTAATTCGGGTTGGGATGACTCCGGGGGCGTCTAATAATTCAATTTCGTCAGAAATGCGAATCCATCGGAGCGATTTAGTGACTCCTGCTCTCCGGGCACTGTCCACCACTCTCCGCCCTAACAGCCGATTAATTAAAGCAGATTTTCCGACATTTGGAAAGCCCATCACCACTGCACGGACTGGACGGGGCAGCATACCTCGATCGAACCTTCTTTTATTTAGCTGCACCCCAGCATTCTGCACGGCATCCGCCACATCATCTACTCCTTGACCGTGCTCGGCATTAGTAAAATACGCAGTTTCCCCCTGGGCCTCAAACCATGTTTCCCACGCCGCGCGCGCGCGAGGCGCAATCATATCCATGCGGTTGATGACCAATACTCGCGCCTTGCCGCCCACCCAACTCGGCATTTGGGGGTGATAAGTAGCCAATGGAATGCGGGCATCTCGGACTTCGAGCACCACATCTACCCGCTTTAGCTGTTCTTTTAATGCCCGTTCAGCTTTCGCAATGTGACCGGGATACCATTGAATTTTCATTAGTTATTAGTTATTAGTTATTAGTCGTTAGTCATTAGTCAGCAGTCATTAGTCATTAGTGATATCAAATCCGGTTAAATCAAAATGTTGACACTCACCGTCCTTTCATGAGCGGTGATTCTTCCTTCATAGAATAATGCCTCACAAAAGCAGTGCCTTTGCTTGGTCTTACTCGTTCTCCAGAAGCTACCGAGGTATGCCCTACCTCTAACATTCGTAAACCTTCATGTCGGATATTTTTAGCGGCATTGATATCTCGGTCGTGCAAAGTTCCGCATTTAGGACATTGCCACAGGCGAATATCCAATGGCATTTCGCTAGTTCGATGCAAACAGTGATTACAAGTTTTGGAACTCGGGAAAAATCTATCTACTTCTATGTAGATTTTTCCTTTCCATTCTGCTTTATATTTCAGCATTGTACAAAATTGTCCCCATCCTAAATCAGCTATTGACTTAGCTAATTTATGATTGCGTACCAGGTTCTTCACTGCTAGATTCTCTACCACTATGACTTGATTTTTGTCTACTAATTTACGACTTAGCTTGTGGAGAAAATCTTCTCGACATCTAGTAATTTTCTGGTGTACTTTGGCTACTCTTTTTCTAGCCTTATTGCGGTTGTTAGAGCCTTTCTGTTTCTTAGCTAATCTCTTTTGGTACTTAGCCAACTTTTTCTCATGCTTGCGGTAGTGCTATTGATTGCCGTGTTTGGTTCCATCTGAGGTAATAGCAAAATGAGTAATACCTAAATCAATGCCTACCGCTTTACCTTCCTTAGACAGTTCTGGCTTATCCTTTCCTTCATCAAACAAACAACTAGCATAGAATTCACCACCTTGAGTAATTGAAACCGTGACAGATTTAAATTCACCTTCGGGAATTCTGGATACTTTGCAGTAAACTTTTCCCAGTTTAGGCAATGTTAAATAGTCACCGCTTAATTTCATCTTTTGAGGAAATCTAATTGACTGCCTTGGATGCTTCTTCTTGAAATTGGGAGACTGCGCCCTCTTTCCAAAGAAATTGAGAAAAGAAAGGAGACAAATTATCTGCTACTTGTTGCAGAACTTGGGAAGGTGGCTCTGTTAACCATTCATGCTCTTTTTTGAGTTGTGGGAGCAGTTTGATTATTTCATTTCTGCTTAATCCCTTCCCAGTCTTTTTGTAAGTTTTGGTTGTTAAGTTAAGGCTGTAATTGTAGAACCAACGGCAACAACCAAAAGACTTAACCAGTAAGTCTCTTTGCTCGATTGTTGGATAGATTCTATACTTAAACGCCTTGAACATTGCACTTACAAAACTCGACTTACTATGGTAAACCAAAATCAGGCAAATGTAAAGCCGTCCTAAAAGGACGGGGTTTCAACCCTCCGCTACGCTCCGCCCAAATTTCTGATAACCAGCGTGCGCGAGTCCCGCGAGGCCAAGCTCAACCAGAGCGCTGAACTCGGAAAATTATGCGGACGATGCAACCGCACACGATATCAGTCAGCAGTCATTAGTCACCAGCCATTAGTCGCCGTGTCAGGAGAGGTTTACGCATACCCTGGATTTACTTGACACTCCCCAACCTAAAGGTGTGGGGATTCTTAATTCAGCGACTGACCTTTAAGTGCTACGTCCTTGCGGCAATACTCAGACCTTTTAACCGTAGAAATCCTACGAATTAACGAGCCTGATTCGCAGTCACCCGCCTAGGGTCTATCTCCAAAAGCGTACTAGGATATTTACCTAGAGTTCGGGTATGCCCTACCCTACCTAACAAAAAGTGAATTGTTTGTTTTTCTGGTTATGAGGCTGTATTAAGCCCCTAGCTGTATAGCGAGTTTTCGCCGCTATGAGTCCCCCGGTTTACGCGCCAAAGTGTGTCTGAGTCCCTGTTTCACGATGGCGTTGCGAGTTTAACCTTGACTTTTATAGTCAACCACAAAAACCAGCAATTCCCTACTTTTTTGGAACGGGTTTAAGAAATTAAAGCCGTCCTAGAAGGACGGGGTTTTAAACCCAATTTCCCGATAACACGTGACTAATGACTAATGACTAATGACTAATGACTAATGACTAAGGCACAATCAAAACTGAACAAGGAGACAGATTGATCACCCGAGTGGTAACGCTGTCAGACGCCCCCTCATCGGTTAAACCCATCCCCCGACAGCCCATCACAATCAAATCGGCCCCAATTTCGTCAGCCACATCACAAATCGTGAAAGCCGGTTTGCCTTCTCGCTCAATGATTTCAGCTTCGATTCCCTGCTGGGAAAACATCGATTGGGCCTCAGACAGCAGTTTAGCGACTGCTTCGGGGGAACTCATCACCTCTCGCGGCGGGGAGTCGGCCTCCTCGGCTGGGGGCTCGACTACCGACAGAATAACTAAACGAGAAGCGTAGGTTTTCACAATATTGATAACCTTTTCCGCGGCTTCGCGGGCTTCTCGGCTTTGATCGACAGGAAATAAGACAGTCTTGAACATAGTGCGCATCTCCCGGACGCGGACTCCGATAAAATGTTTACGTTGAGCCAATCAGTGCCGTTTGTTTCATCTTCCGTTTTTTGTACGGACGCGGTTGAATGCGTCCGAGGCCCCAAGTGCAAGTGACCAGTGCCGCCATTTCAACGGAATTAGACAAAAACACCCATATTAGGAGGTTAATCCTGTGACCAAAAAAACTGTAGCAAATTTATCGGCATCGGACTTATCGGGCAAACGGGTATTGGTGCGGGCGGACTTTAACGTGCCGCTCGACAACGGCAGTATCACCGATGATACTCGCATCCGGGCTGCTCTGCCGACAATTCAAGATTTAGCGTCTAAGGGTGCTAAGGTCATTTTGTGCAGCCACTTCGGGCGCCCCAAGGGCGTGACGGAGAAGTTGCGCTTAACGCCAGTTGCTGTGCGGCTGTCGGAATTGTTGGGCAAAGAGGTCAAAAAGACTGACGACTGCATCGGCGATGAAGTCGCTGCTACAGTCGCGGCGATGCAAGATGGCGATGTGCTTTTGCTAGAAAATGTGCGCTTCTACCCAGAGGAGGAGGCAAACGACCCGGAATTTGCTAAGAAGTTAGCTTCTGTGGCCGATTTGTATGTCAATGATGCTTTTGGTACGGCTCACCGGGCTCACGCTTCTACTGAGGGTGTTACTAAGTATCTGAGTCCTTCTGTGGCTGGGTTTTTGATGGAGAAGGAACTGCAATATCTCGGCAGTGCGATCGACAACCCCCAGCGTCCTTTGGCTGCTATTATCGGCGGTTCTAAGGTTTCTAGCAAGATTGGAGTCATTGAAAAACTTCTGGAAAAGTGCGACAAACTACTGTTGGGCGGCGGCATGGTTTTCACGTTCTACAAGGCTCGCGGCTTGAGCGTTGGCAAGTCTTTGGTGGAAGATGACAAGCTGGAATTGGCTAAGACTTTAGAAGCTAAGGCGAAGGAACGGGGAGTTACTTTTCTGTTACCTACTGATGTGGTAGTTGCTGATAAGTTTGATGCGGCGGCTAACACTCAAACTGTTGCTGTTGAAAGCATCCCCGATGGTTGGATGGGTTTGGATATCGGTCCGGATTCAGTAAAAACTTTCCAAGATGCTTTGGCCGATTGCAAAACTGTAATCTGGAACGGGCCGATGGGCGTGTTTGAGATGGAGAAATTTGCTGCTGGAACTGAAGGTATTGCTCATTCTTTGGCTGGACTTACTAAAACTGGTACTACCACAATTATCGGTGGTGGTGACTCGGTGGCGGCTGTGGAACAGTTGAATTTAGGCGAACAAATGAGCCACATTTCCACTGGTGGCGGTGCTAGTTTGGAACTGCTCGAAGGTAAGGAATTGCCTGGTGTTGCGGCTTTGGATGAGGCTTAATTAAGTTAAGTAGGGCGGGCTTTGCCCGCCTTGCGGGAAGCAGGTCTAAATCTTTGGCTGCGAATCATTTTTTTGAAGATTTACCGCAGAGGGCGCAGAGAACGCAGAGGAAGAGAAAAGAGAGAAGGATATGGGTTTAAAGTCTACAGTTTGCTAGTATAATTTGTTTGAAGTAGCAGTGAGGTTTGTTTGTGAAACTTAAACTCTTGGCAACTGTAACGGCAAGTTTAGCTTTGTTTGGGCTGGCAGCTCCCGTTAAAGCTCAAAATCCCGATCATGTCAGGCAATTGCTGGAAGCTAATGAGTGCGAGGGCTGTGATTTGAGAAATGCTGATTTGTTTAAGGCTAGCTTGTACAGAGCTAATTTAAGAGGAGCCGATTTAAGCGGAGCAAATCTCTATGAAGCTAATTTGTTGGAAGCGGATTTAAGTGATGCTAATTTGTCTAATGCTAATTTAGTCAATGCCGAGATGTACGGTGCTGAGTTGGACAGTGCTAATCTGCGGAATGCGGATTTGTCTAATGCTTTTTTGGGGCGAGCGAATCTGACGAATGCTGATTTGCGCGGTGCTAAACTTTTTAATGCGAATCTGGGCGAAGCTTATCTGCTGCAAGCTAATTTGTCGAATGCGGATTTGAGGCGATCCCTGCTGTTTAGAGTTAATTTGAATCGTGCGAATTTAAGCGGGGCGGATATGTCTTTCGCTGACATACGCTATACTAATTTGCAGAATGCTATTCTGTCAAATACCAGGCTTCCTAACGCTCTATTGAGCGGTACAAATATCGATGCGGCTAATAACGTGCGGCAGGCTGATTTTGAACGTGCCAACTTTCGGGGTACGAATTTGGGGCCGGGGGTTTGCGTGATCACTACTTTTCCTTATTGTGTTTTCAATTTGGAATAATCTGCCTGCTGAGTGCGTCAGCGGCGATTAATTTGGCAGCTACTGGAGTTTTTGACCCCGCCCAAAGACGGATACAAGCCCCCCACTTCTGTCGTGGAAAGATCAAAATTTTAGGCCATAGTTCAAGCTCCCAGATTAATCTGTGGAGTAAATCTCAAATCTCAAATCTCAAATCGACTGTCGTGGAAAGATCAAAATTTTAGCCCCTAGTTCAAGCTCCCAGATTAATCTGTGGAGTAAATCTCAAATCTCAAATCGACTGTCGTGGAAAGATCAAAATTTTAGCCCCTAGTTCAAGCTCCTAGATTAATCTGTGGAGTAAATCTAAAATCTAAAATCTAAAATCTAAAATCTAAAATCTAAAATCCCTCGACTGACTGGCTGGCGCACCCTAGGTTGAGATTCGAGCTAAGTTTGCGGTGGTTTGTATCCCTTTTCTAGGGCAAATCTCACAAGCTGGGCTCGATTTTCTAGCTGTAATTTGCTGAAAATGCTGCCTAAATGAGCTTGCACAGTCCGGGGGCTAATAAACAGCCGATCGCTAATTTGTTTGTTAGTATAACCCTGAATAACTTCCCAAAAAACTCTTTCCTCGGCTGGTGTTAAAGGCAA
>Ga0247774_1000972_pt1 | contig 14483 bp, 8 predicted proteins | sample UWRJL001104B6_FD_179933 | JGI IMG/M metagenome (GOLD analysis project Ga0247774, IMG submission 179933) | Plant litter microbial communities from Arlington Agricultural Research Station in Wisconsin, United States - UWRJ-L001-104B-6 | ecosystem: Environmental > Terrestrial > Plant litter >... | reverse complement strand
ACCGCATTACCTGTCTGTGACTCAAACTGGCACAACAGCAGGGAGTTTGCTGTTGGGTTGGTTGGGTGAGGGAGCGACTGTACACTGGATCGAACCGTGGATCGACAAATTGCCGATCGGTCATTTGTCGGCCGTGCTGACTGCTCATTCGATCGCAGTTCCCGCAGCTTTTATCTTTGTAACTTACGTAGAAATAGTTTTAGGAGAACTAATCCCGAAAGTATTAGCAACCCACGCCCCAGAACGCACCGCTTTGCTGTTGATGCCGGCCCTCGAACTCTGCTCAAAATTACTGTGGCCGCTGCTAGCAATTCTCAACGGTACCGTGCGGCTGCTGACCGGTTGGATTACCAGTAAAGAGTCTCAACCGCTGCTGTCAGCTTCCCAAGCAACTCTGGTTCAAAAAGATGCTCATTCGGCACTAATTTCTGGCAATTGGGAAGTGACAGCAGTTAACGAAAAACTCGGGTTAAACCTGCCGACTAACCAAGCTTACCAAACAATCGCGGGATTCGCGATCCACAAATTAGGTAAAATGCCAAATCAAGGCGATCGGCTATTGTGGGGTGAGTTGGAAATAGAAGCAGAAAGTGTAGTAGAAGGCAGTTTAGAAACAGTGCTAGTGCGTCAGGTAACTCGCCCTTTGTTTGAGACTCAGCAGCCAGAACTCGTGTTAAATTGATAGCAAATCGGGGTGCAAATTTGATTGTAGATCCAACCGTGATAATGGCATTGCAATGCGCCGCTACAAACCTTTCCTGCGGATAAAGGACTGCTGCGGTGCAACGAGCGATCGCGTAATGTCGCAGCTTGTCCATCTTCTGGGCGAAAAATTGCTAGCCACTCCCCGTCAGGCGATCGGGCTAAAACAGTGTTAGGTTGTAATTAGTCGCTCAGTGCGACAATGTACCAAAAATCTGCAAATTGCATAAAACACAGTTTATGAGGTGGATATGCTGAAAACACTTTGGGCTACTGTTCGACAAGGGAAAATAGAATTGCTGGAGTTATCAGAGTTACCCGAAGGGGCAAAAGTATTAGTAACACTCTTACCTGATAAAGAAGCTGAGTTTTGGCTTCAAGCGAGTCAAAAATCACTAGATAGAGTTTGGGACAATACTGAGGATGATGTTTATGCCCAGCTCCTCTAAAAATGACATAATTTTAGTTAGATATCCCTTTTCAGACTTGTCTAGTTCTAAGGTAAGAGTAGTGTAGTATTTACTACCCGATGGGTTCGGTTGTCAGTAAGCTGAGCTTTTTAGCAGACGTTAGACTTGAGAAGTGGTCATTGAGTAACAAATTATGCCTTTTACACACTATGCCTTAGATAAGTTCTTCGCTCAGGGAATTTCAGAATTGTCTGAGTGTAATGCTCCAGATCTAGCAGAGCACTTCGCTGAGGTAGAAGATTTGATTCATAACTTTATCCTTAATTCTATATTCACATTTCCTATTAAAACCGAGTACAAACCTTATATTTTTGGAATCATCCGTCGCGTACAAATGGCTTTAGTTGAGTATCAAAATGGTCGGACTCGACTGCTTCTATATTTAAATGAGAGCAAAAAGAACACATCTTTATATTTTCAAGCGCTTTCTCATTTTGAAATAGCAGTTACACAATTATATCAGGCTTACGAATTTTGGAGAAAACTAGGAAAAAAAATAGAGTCAAAGGAAACGAATTTGTTTGAGAAAGGAGACGGTAGCTCTCATGACAAGCTTAATAGACTTTACAATATTAGCAAGCATCTTGAACCGTCAACTATACCTGAAGGAAATTTACACCATGTTTGGATTTCCAACAATGGTATTTGTGCAAGCGAAGTCACAATGTCGTTTACAGAGTTAGCAGACCTTGTTAAAGAATACGTAGCTGTTGCTAATGCCTTTTCTAATCCCAATCAAGTTTCAACTCCCTAACTAATCGATCGCGCTGGGCGAGCCGCTGCCCGCCCTACGCGAGATCCGTTTACTTCACAGCAAGCTCGATCGCACCCCCAACCAACTGCTCGTAATCAGCCAACAACCACGGAGGCAAACAAGTATTCGCATCCTGAACCCGCAACTGCCCTAGGCGACAATACAGCATCGCCGCCAACAAATTATTTACAGCTTTAGGCGCTCCAAACCCTTTACTCAACTCAACAACCAACGAGTTAAAAAACTCGCGCTCGCTCTCATGCAGCGGCTCCTTAATAAACCCGCTGCCCAGCATTGCTTTGTAACCCTTACCAAAATCGCTCCGGTACAAAACTTCTACTTGTTCGCCGGAAACGCTCAGCCACAAATCGGCAATTTGCTTGCGAATATGCCGCAAATCTGCTATTACCAATTCAGCCGTCGGATCGATTTCATAGAGATTGACAGCAGCAGTTAATTGATTGAGAAACTGCGGCAGATAATCTTGTTTGACAACTGTTGGTTCTGTTGTCGCAAAGGCGCTTTCAAACACCTTTTCGTAATCTTCAAGCAACCACTGCGGCAAGCGGGTGCGAGCATCGGGAACCCGCATTTTACCGGGTACAAAATACAGCATCGCCCCCAGCAGAGCATTGATAGCTTGAGGCTGCACCAACCCTTTGCTAATTTCGGTCAATCGCTGCAAAAAATTTTGTTCGGCTTCAGTCATTGCTTCTGCTTGCAAGCCGCAGTTAAGAATTGCTTGATATCCCTTGCCAACGCCTCCTCGGTAAAAAGTTTCGAGTTTTTCTGAAGGAACAGTCAGCCAAAAATCAGCCATTTGTTTTCTGATTTGGCGGAGCTCTAAAACTACCGATTCGTCAGAGGGATCGATGCGGTAAAGATTGACGCATCCTAACAGTTGATTCGCAAATTGTGGCGATTGAATGTATTGAGTTAGCAAGTCAGAACTTGAATCAGACAAGACGGCGGCTTCAGTCTCAAAAACTTGTTCGTAATCCCCAATTAACCAGTGCGGCAAACGGTTGCGAGCGTCGGGAATTCGCATGGTTCCCGGCGGGAAATACAGCATCGCCGCCAGCAAGGCGTTGACAGCTTTCGGATGCACTAATCCTTTGCTAATCTGAGTTAATTGCTGCAAAAATATTTGTTCGCTTTCTATCATCGCTTGATGTTGAAAGCCGCTCTTGAGCAGGATTTGATAGCTGTTACCTGAAGCGCTTTTGTAGGCGGTTTCGAGGTTTTCGGCGGGAACGTTCAGCCAAAAATCAGCGATTTGTTTGCGGATTTGACGCAGTTCGGATATTGCTGAGATGTTTGAAGAGTTTCTTTGGTAAAGGTTGACGGCATTCGAGAGAATCTCGCCCAAATCTGCCTGCTTGGGAATGCTATCCTGTAAGCTGCGGGATGCTTCCTGGTGGCTGGTTTGCCATTTGCCAAAGAGTTCTTGGAATAATTTGCCGATCGCCCCAGAGTATGCCACGCTGTCAAAACAAGCCGGATTAGCTTGCATTTTCTGCTGAATTTCCTGCCGGTAGCGCTGCCGGAGTTCAGGATTAGTGCCGAGAGTAACTGCTAGTTGAATGTAAGATGCTTCGCTATTGGCAATTAAATCGGGCATAGAGAGCGATCGTACCACCGCCGCCCCCATTCTCGATCGCAAAGTATCGCCCTCCCTAACCACAGTTGGAAGTCCCACCTCTAACGGATCTACAAGCGAAGTAGTCCCCGCATAGGGATAGGAATCCAAATAAACATCTCCCAACTTCAAAACTTCTTTAACATCCGCACGGTTAGGCAAACTCTTCAACACCCGCAAACGATTACTTTCAATGCCATACTTAGCAAAAACGGCTTTCATATTATTCACAAAAGCCCCCCCAGGATAATGATTAGTCCAGCTAGGGCCGAAGGGCATTAAAAACAGCACAGAATTAGGAACAGCCGCCATAATCTTTGCCCATGTTTCCCTTAACTCCGGCACTAGCTTATACAAATTCGCACTCGAAATAAAGACAACCGATTCCTCGGAAATGCCGATACTATTTCTGGTGAAATTAATGTTAGGAGTATAAGGTTCGAGGGTATAGCTAAAACAGCAACCAGGCCCGTCAATAGTTGCTAATTGCTCGCGATAATGCTCCTGTCCTTCAGGTGCAGGTTCCATCAACTTACCAGCAATGTAATAGTCAACGTGTCGCATTCCTGTGGTAATGGGAGAATTAAAACAGGTAGTTTGTACCCGCGCTAATCGATGCAGCGCCAGTAAACTAATCGGATGAGCAACCGCAGTAATATTGGTAGCAATCAGCAGAATATCTAAGTCATCAGCCCGGATTGTCTGAACTTGACTTGGCAAGTCATTAGACAGTTTAACCAGTCTGTCAGCGCGACTTTGACAATACTGTTCTAGTTTATTCCCGTCGAGATTGAGAGCGTACAAAATAATTTCAAATTGCTCTCGATTCAGATATTCAAAAGCTGGCAAAGTAGCGAAAGTTTCCGTCATCGCCCCGAAATGTTTAGTCAGCACCCCGACGCGAATTTTCTGCCTGTTTGCAGGTCTAGCCGGAAAAATGCAATCAATCGCAGCGCCACGAACTTTCAAGGTATATTCAATAATATCTGCCCGCTTCGTGTAGATATCCTTGAGATTTTCACTATTGAAGTACAGAGGAATAAAGTTAGCGCATTGAGTGAAAAACCCGGCGATGTCCTGCCAGACTTGTGAGTTTTGGTTCTTGAAGATATTGCTATGCAAATAACTGACCCATCCTTGAACATACCGGCAATAATTGTCAGCCTCTCCTTTTTCTTGAAAGAGAGTAGGCGCGGCAAACATAAATTTGAGATAGTCGTTCACAAACCAATTAGGTATAACTGCTTTTTCATAGTTCAGCAGTAACTGATCTGCACGACGATAGAGAGCGGCTGCTAGTAGGTAGTTAATATCTTTCGGAGTTTTAATTCCCTGGGATAGATGTGCTGCTAGTCGATCGATAAATGTTTTTTCTGTGTCCGTAAATGGGTCATCTTTAATGGCACTATTGAGTAGCATTTGATGTGTCTTGCCTAGTTCGCTTGCACAAGCATTTTCTAGTTGCTCAATAGGTAAACTCAGCCAAGTTTCAGCAAGTTGTTTGCGAGATTTATGTAGTTCATTAAGAGGCTGTGTTGTTAATCCAGGATGTTGTTTGCCTAACGCTGTATACTTATTAAACGCTTCCTCTCTTAAGTTTTGAGGATAGCGATCGTCTACATGAATTTTGTGATAAAATTTATACCAATCTGATAAAATAGTCTGTCTAGTTTCAGAATTTTTCCGAGTTTGCTGACTAGGATGAATCCGAAAATGAGAAAGAGTCTCATAGACAAACCCAATTTTATATTGGCTCATAATTCGGAGCCACATTTCAACATCCACAAGCTGACATAAATCAGCATCAAAAACTCCTACTCGATCGAAGACGCTCTTCTTAATTAATATCGTAGTTGGTTCTCCTATTTTGTTAATAGGTTCGCTCAATAACTGAGGTTTTTCTAGCAGTTCTTGTCCTGATTGAATCGCTTTCAAATTCAACCAAGCTTTGTAGGTGTCTTTGGCATTTTGATAATCTGGCATATAAGCAGAATTAGCTTCAGCACCCCCAGACATCAAAATATTACGAGGTGAGAAAACTAAGCCGATTTGTTCGTCTTGTTCCGCTAAATTCACCATTTTTTCTATACAGTCCGGTTCTAGTAGATCGTCTTGGAACAAAAATTTAATATATTTCCCTTTAGCTTGGGATATACAGAAGTTCCAATTTTGGACTAATCCATATTGATGATGATTTAAGATCGTAATTTTAGCTGGATACTTTTGTTGAAATATTTTTGCTATTTCTACTGTTTTGTCAGTTGAGTTATCATCGGAAACAATTATTTCTATGTGAGAATAAGTTTGGGCAATTGCACTTGCTAGCGCTGCTTCTAGAAATTGTTCACCATTGTAAGTAGGAATACAAACACTGACTAAAGGCATTTCTCTCGCTAGCTGTTTGTTAGTTTGAACAGCCTCTTGAGGAGTTTGTGGCTTTTCTTGACTGAAAATGAAATCTTCTAAGAGTTTAGTACACACTTCATTAGAGAGAAGCGGGGGTGTTTGTACACCTAATGTTGGCATTAATTCTGTCTGAATAAAGGTTTTAAGCTGCTGATGCCAGCCATATCTTGCTACTGTATTTAGAAGTGAGCGAGATGCTTTGACATAATGTGGAAAAATAAAACTGCGAACATGAGTGAGATAAAAATTAAAGTCTACTTGTATTTTTTGATGAAATTTTAGACGAGCTTCGGCAAATCCTCGTGTCAGCGCCAGGTAAACACATTCAATCAGTCTTTCTGGAGGCAAATCAGTCATTTCTAAAACTTGTTCTGATGACAGTCCCCAGTATTCTAAGTCATGTGCGATCGAGGCATATACTGATGTTGATGCCAGTAATAACTGAATCATGGGCAGTGGTTTTGCCCAATCTGTCAATGCTGTTTGTGTCACTCCACTCGAACAACCGATAAAAAGAGAACAATATTTTGTTAATTCTGCATTTTCTCGTAGACTTAAGGTGCTACCATCAACAATTCGCGCATCTACTACCGGAACTTTTGATTTAGATGAAAGAATAATACTACAATCTGGCACAAGAGACAGCAATTTCTGGGCAAAGGACAAAGCAAAATCAAGTGTAACAAATGATTGATTACTGCTGGATGCACACTCAAACAAAATTATATTACGGCGGTTCTGTAGGTTGTGTTGTTCGGCAAATATTCGCACTTTTTCTACTTCCGTTTGGCGTAGTCTCAAGATATTTTGTAAAGGAACTGTAATTGGTTTAGGATAGCCTCGCAATAGAGAAACTTTCGTTGTCCCATCATAATTTTGAGTATTTCCTGGGTAAATTTGTGTGAGAAATAATTCATCAAATTCACCCTGCTTAACCCGCTTTTGTAATTCCTGTTCAAACTGATACCAAGCAGCAAATATTTGATTCCAATTTTCGGCTGGAAATTCCCAAATCTCATCCACGAAGGGATTTTCTTCGATTATGCTACGACAAAGAGATGAAATTGCCCAAGTTAGATGACATCCTGGATAGTCATGCTTGATTTGTCGAGCTACAACAGTAGCATGAAGACAATCACCATTTAAACCTAGTTGTCCCAACAAAATTCGTTTTCCAGAATTATTTTTCGGAAAATCAGGAGTAAAAAAACCTGACCAAGAACGTTCTGTTTGCAAACGCGGTATCTCAGTTTCGAGAAATTTCGCGCTTCCCTCCATAACCACAACTTGGTCAATGCAAGGATTATTTTGCAACATAATCTCACTTTCGGAAGTAATGAACCATGTAATTATGCAGTTTGGTTCGCTATTTTTTAGATTTTGCGCTGTTTCCAGATAGGACAATATTTCCTGTGGTCCAAAAACCGCAAAACCGTAATGTTTGTGCATCGGTGTATAGGGATAAGAAGCGGGCTGAGATAATGGTTTCATCATGGAAATACCTAAAGGTGGATTATGATTTTATATGGCGTCGAGCATCATAGCTGCGAGTTGTCGCAGGTCAATTTTGGGTTGCCAATGTAGGCTGTTCATTAGCGCAGGATTGGATACTAATCGCTTATATTCAGGCTGAAAATTTTCAGCTTGTTCTAGATATCGAGTCCAATCCAAACCCAGGTGTAAAAAGCAGACTTCTATCCAATCTTTTATAGAATGAGTTTTGCCGGAACCGATAACAGCTTCAAAAACATTTTCCTGTTCTACCAGCGTCATAATTCCCTCTGCTACATCACCGGCAAACGTCCATTCTTTCTCTACATTAACATCGCCAATTTGAAGTTTTTCCTCAGATCCCTGAACAATACGCTTAGCGGCGACTACAATTTTTTGGCTGACATGATTTGGCTTTCTGAGAGGGCTTTCATGATGGAATAAATATCCTACATAGGCTTTGATACCGAGACTTCTGTAATATCGGGCAGCATAAACTGATTGGATTCGAGCAACGGCATAAGCACTACTTGCTTCAAAAGCAGTATCCTCAGAAATAGGATTGCCATCATTATAGAATTGAACGCCGCTACCTGTAATAAAAACTTTAGAGGTGGGGCTGTGCTTGTAAACTGATTCTAAAATATTCAGTGTACCAGTCGAAATTGCTGCATGATTTTCAAACAGCGCATCATGTCGCGTCGTTGATTTAGCAGCTAAGTGAAATATATAGGTTGGTTTGTATTCTTTTACGAACTCCTCAACCTGCTCGCAGTCAGATACATCGCCACGAATCCAATCTCCCGATCGCGATAAGCCTGTAGGTTTGATTCCTTTGGACTTGCACAACTCACTGAGATAATATCCGTCTTGTCCGTTAGCACCAAAAATAAGAGCGTTCACAGTTTATTTTTCTGAAAAACAAAGGTGGCAAATGTATAACGACATCCTTCATAGATAAAATCTGGATTCGGACAATCCCACTGCGGAACGTCAGGGAACACACAATTTTTCAATAAAGGAAGAAGTCGTTGTCGGAAGTCTTTCTGAGTGTAAAGCCGGAAGTCTACTGCCGGAATGCGATCGCCCGGTTTATACTGGTCATTGTAATCGCACGTTAAAATTCCCGTACCTCCGGGTGCCAGAAGTTCAGCGATTTGCACCATAAACAGTTCATCATTTTGGACATGCTCGATCACAGATGTTGAAAAAATAATATCATAACTGCCCTTGATAGTAGACGGTTTGTGGAAATAAACATTGAGATCGCAGTTAATCGCCGGGTCTATTTCTTCTAAGTGGTAGCCGAGTTTCTTCAAGGCAGCAGCAGCACTATCTTCATGACTACCAACGCATAAAATTTTAGGTTTTACTAATTGCGATGCAATTTTTTGCACAGTATCCAAGATAAAAGCTTGCTGAATATTAGCTTCCGGTATTTTCCGCGCCATCATCTCAGGAAGTAAGGCAAATAATTGATTAATTACAGGTTGGTACTGGCTTCGCGCTTCATCGTCCAAGATGCGATTCAATGATGTTACATTAGGAACCCCAACCTTAAAAGATTGTTGAGATAAATTGCTCTTGCGGCTTTGCTCTTGACCTAGGACTTTATCGAGAATTTGCTCATAATCCAAAATGAAACTAGCTTCGCTCCACTCATTGTAGAACGGCACAAGCGGCGCGATGCCATTATTAATAATTTGCGTCAAACTTGTATCTTCAATACAAATTGAAGGATTCGCCGAAAAGACGTGACGGTACATTCCGCATTTATTAATCGCCAGAGGGCGCTGAACAGCTAAAGCGTGTTCTATCACACTTGAAATTCCTCGGTCTTTATGGGTGTCATAGAAAAAAGCATTCAGTGTATTACTTGCCAAAAAGTTGAGCAATTGCTGTTTGCTTAGAAACTCGTGGTTGATGACAAGCTGTATGCCCGGTTTTGAAATAAGTTTGCGACAGTTTTCAGCAGTTGCCTTAGCAAACTGTCCTTGCTGATCCACCACATTATTAAAAGGCAAATGAAGCACTATTGTGGCACGCTCAAATTCTTGTTGTACCAGGCTAACCAAACGCTCAAAGCCTTTGTCACTAAATCCAAAGCCAAAACTTCCTATAGTGACAACATCAGGCATATTTTCAGCATTAATGTAAGGAGAAATTAGGCGCTTCGTCTTAAAAACAATAGGATTATTTTTTACCAAAGTCGGATCTGGACATAAATGGTAGTCAAACAGTTCTGGGGTAGCTTTGTCTGCTTCCTCCTGAGTGACTTCGTGCATTATTCCAAGCTGGGGTATCTGGAACTGTTTCGTAATCTCCTTTCTCAGCCAGGGCATCGTTGCTAGATAGTAGTTATAAATAATTGCAGCCGGATTTGTTTGAGATACTGCATTCTTAAGTTCTGCGTAATTAGAACATTCCGCATAAGCAAAAGAATAGCAAGAAGATTTTTGCAGAGCTTCTGTAATATTGACACCGTACTGGTAAATACCGCATTGTTTTTGTTTATGGGAAACAATGAGTATAGTAGCTTTAGGCGATTCTGCAACTTTAATCTCTAGTGCCTTCCGTTCAGCTTTAGGAAGCATTCCGAAATCTTCTAAAACTTCTTCAAATTTTGTTGCAAATTTCTGGGGATGCCAGTCTTTTTGCATTTGTTTCACTTGCGGTACAGAGGATGCGATCGCACCTCTCAAACTTTGAAACGGGTAAGGTTTAATATAGCTGTGAATGTGTCTAAATGTTTCATTAGTTGAAATTGCTAATGGTCTTCCACTGGATATGGCTTGATCTGTTGTTGCAGAAAGTCCGGGTTGATTTCTGTTGTAAAGAAAACAATTCAGAGTATTCTGGCTGCACCACTCAATTAGTTGATCTTTGGTGAGAAACTCATTAGTAATAACTACTTGCACTCCGCGCTTCGCTACTTTATTACACAATTCCCTCAAGTATTCTCCATAATTTCTTTTATGGATTTTCCAATAGTGATCGTCGCCATAGGTGGACGGCGGGATATTAATTCTGACAATCGCTTCATCAAATTCTTTGTTAACAGCGTCTACTACTAATTCAAACCCTTTACCTATGGTTGCAAATCCAAAACTACCGATAACTGGTATCGACGATTCGCGGTAAGGAGTAACCAAGCTAGGAATTTCCAAAGGGCGGGGGAAAGCATAAACTCTCTTGTCTGTCACATTCATAGTCGGATCGATAGCTAAATAAGCATCAAAATCCTTAGCAGGACACAGAACAAAGGGATTATTAGTCAACGTTTCCAGCACTAGCGTAGCTTTTAATCCTGGCAGCAACCCTAATTTTTGTGTATTGAGCCAGCTCATCGTTTGATGATGATAATTGAAAATGTAAAATTCATAGTTATTTGGGATATCACAAGCAGTTTGGCTAATTTCCAAATACTCAAGCTCGTACTTTCCAGAAAGCAATAAACATTCATAAGCCATTTTGCCAGACTCGTAGATGCTGCAATTGGCTTTAACTGTATTCAGAAACAAACCGCGTGGTTTTCTTAAGCTGGGAGTAAATACTACAGATTCAGGTAATGCTGTATTTTCCGCTACGCCTAAACTAGAAAGGAATGCCTTTAGTTCACCATAATTTTTAGCATAAACTACCGGATTCTCCAAGTTATCCCAAAGCTTCTCTGGTAAGTCCCAGCCAACAATACAGCGAGGCTTATATCTATTAATCTCCGTTTGGGAAGCCGCGTTTATAGCACTTCCTTTCATCAACAAACCAATACATTTATCTCCCACCTGAGATAACTCTTTAAGGTTCATTCCGCTGCAATCAATAATATTACTCTCGGTAAATTTAGGTGGAGCTGAACAGTAAAAATTTAGGTGAGGGAAATCTGAAGCTATCTGCTTCAGGTGTTCGTTTAAATAAAAATAGTTTTGATTAGAAAAAACTTCTCCATTTTCTACTAAAATGCTATTTTCTCTAACTTCTATTTCCTTCTCTGGCTGCCCAAAAAAGGTAATCATGGGGGTGTAAATCGGTATCGGCAGCAGGTATTTATGATTTAGATGCTGCTGATACATCTGGCGATTAAAGGTATGAACGTTATTTTGGTACGTCATCCCGTGGACTTTTAAAATATCATCAAAAACGCCAAACCACATATTGACAAATATGGCTTCAGGGGGGCAGTTTGGCGTTGGTTCTGTGCCTTGGTATTCGCTGCCTTGATACAGCGCGATCGCCAAATCTAAATCCTGCCAAAGATAAGTAGAGACTTCAGGGCACTCCAGGGTAATTTTAACCCCAGAAAAACTAATTCTAACCGCCTGAATTACGGCTCTTGTCAAAATCACATCGCCGCTGTGAAAACTGTTATGAATGAAGAAATTTGCCATAGCTTTATCCTGTTGTGCGCTGTCTTGTTTCTTGACTTAGTATTTGATAATTTCCACGTTAGGCAAAGGGAAGATTAGACCAACACCCCTTTGCAGTATTTCTTCCTCGCGCTTGAGAAATTCTTCCTTAAAATGCCACGGCAAGACTAAATAATAATCCGGCTTCATTGCCCTTGAATCCGCTTCGCTGACAATCGGAATGTCAGTACCGAGCGTATAAGCGCCGTATTTATCTGGGTTTCTCTCCGCCGCTACATCTATAATGCGATTGTCAATTCCGCACCACTGCAAAATTGTATTGCCTTTAGTCGATGCACCGTAAATGTGAATGCTCTTACCTTCTTTTTTCAACATTTTTAGCAGCGAAACTAACTGCTCTTTATGCACGTTGATCCTGTCTTGAAAATTTTTGTAGGGTTTGTCGGTATCCAGCTCCATGTCAAATTCGGCCTGACGTAATAGCTTGATGCGCGTCACAGCTTCTTGTTTCTTGAAGGCAAAGTTGTCAAGATGCGTTGCATAACAGCGAATGCTACCGCCGTTGATGTCGTTAAGTACGGCATCTACTATTTTCAAGTCAGCTTGTTTCAGTATATATTCCAGCACTGCTAAACTGTAATATTCCAAATGCTCGTGACAAATTGTGTCGTAAGAATTCATCTTGAGCATGGATGGCATATAAGACATCTCAAAGACCCACAAACCACCAGGAGCAAGCGCTTTTTTGATTTCTTTGCAGAAGCTTACCGGATCTTCCAGGTCATAAAACATGGCGATTGACGTAATAATGTCAAATTTTTCGCCTTGTAAAACCTTGGTGAGTTCTTCTGAAGGAAAAATGTCTTGAATTGCAGTAATGTCTCCGGTTATTTCTTGAGCTACGTCTGACGGATCGACACCAAATTTGATGAAGTTTTGTGGATAGCACTTTAGTAAAGTGCCGTCATTACAGCCAATATCTAAAACACGAGCATTGCTTTGGCCAATCAGGGATGCTGCTTCTTCAGTAATTCCCTGCAAGTGATTTCGCATGGTTTCGTTGGTGCCGGAACGATACCAGTAGGCAGAATATAAAACTTCCGGCGGAACCGTATGTTCCATCTGTAATAAACCGCAGGCTCTCTCATCTTTGGTGGGATCGCAACGCACTAGAGAAAGGGAAATTTTTCTCAGGGGTGGTTCTTCTTTCCCTGGCTTGACAAAGGAACCTTGCAAATACTGTTCGCCTAAATTAATGACTGGGGTGAGGGCTGAAGAACCGCATACCCGACAAGTTTTACGATGACCTAAGTGCATTGTTTTACCTCTAAAATTAGTTAGTTTTTTGAGACCCTAGCTTTTCTACCAGTGCTTGGAAATTTCTATCTATTCCATCTATACACTTATTCCGTTCTAAGTTCAATATCGCTAGCTGTTTTACCACTCTATCTTTTTCTGATCCTGCCACTTTTTCAAACTCATAGACTTTTTCTTGTTCGTGCCACAAGTTACAGTTAACGTGGGCGAGCTGCGAGAAAATTTCGCCTATGCTGCCAAGCACATCAGGCACATAATTGCCTTCTTTTTTATAAACTTTATTAGAGGCGAAAGTCAGGCGATCGCTCGGAATTTGACCCGATATAGCAGCACTAATAAATTCGTTCATTTCCTGCTGAAGCTGTTTTTCTTGAACAGCAAGGCTCTTGAGTCTGATTTCGTCTTCGGAATGCCACTGTTTCAATTTAACAATTGTCAATTTGTCACAGAGAGAGCCAAGTGTTTCTGCCATAGGTCAAATGTGATTGGTTTGAAAGAATCTAACTGAGGATGTTTGGGGATATCTTGGTTTCTCTAAAGGAAGTTCCCGCACCTGACGCTGTAACCCCCCCGGTGCATTAGGGCTCAGTATTACACTGGATATTTTATCCAAATTGAGCGAACCAAGAGACTGAATAGATTGCTCATTATCAGACGAACCTCGATTTCGACTGTTCCCAGAATAGTATATAAGTACGTAGGCGGAAATAAACTTTGCCCGCTCGTCACAGAATGTAAAGCTATCATAACTGCAAGGGATTGCTTTCATAAGAGAGCGATCTCTTATGAGCGTTTCACTGGCAATGAGATGCTTATGTATTTTATCGCTCATCTATTTACTATTTTATACAAGGTCTCTACAGGCACATACGATGATCTTACATACAGCAGATTGCAAGTTTATGAAGTACACGGCTCGATCGATCCCCGTAGGGCCACGGCGGGAGTGCGGTGTCCCTACAACTGCTATGTACCTTACAAACAAGCGCAAAAGTGCTGTATAAAGCAGGTAGTGTAGCTAATTCCGATCGCTGTTGACTTCTGGGTTTCTACTAGATTAACTGAAAATCGCCCGCCGATCGCCGAAAACCTTGTGGGCTGGGGGGCGCCAACTATTGACAAAAATCATTTAATCTTGTAAGGATAACAGCCAATTCACAGACCGATGAGAAGTTCGGTTGTCACCACCTTAGACCGCCACAGCATGGCCGGGATTCCTCACCACGCAAAAACAAGTTACAATTACGTTAAGATTGATGAACATAAATAAAAATTCCCAAATCACAGGGACTAAAAATTAGGAGGATCGACCTCGGTGAATAAACGGTGGAGAAACGCTG
>Ga0247774_1000971_pt1 | contig 14486 bp, 13 predicted proteins | sample UWRJL001104B6_FD_179933 | JGI IMG/M metagenome (GOLD analysis project Ga0247774, IMG submission 179933) | Plant litter microbial communities from Arlington Agricultural Research Station in Wisconsin, United States - UWRJ-L001-104B-6 | ecosystem: Environmental > Terrestrial > Plant litter >... | reverse complement strand
TGAAACACCAACAACCACAACTCGGCCGGCTTTTTTGCGGCCACTAGTGGCCCATTCCTTCACAACACTGCCACCCAACCAACCTGCTGAAATAAATATAAGTAACGTTCTTTCCGCGTTAACACTGGCGACCATTCATACCAGGCAGTTGCCAGTCCTAGAAAATGGCCCCACCAAAGGGAGAGTTGTACGGAATCCAAGAGCTGCATAGACCCGAGAGCGGCGTCGAGCCAGAAATAGAGTACGTCCCAATTCACGTTTCTCAACGGTATATTACTAACGCAGTTCAGTATTGTTGCAGTTCACGGCCTTAATGGCGGCCCTCGCAGAACGTGGACATCAAAGACAAGCAATATCTGTTGGCTGGATCACAGCGACTTCCTACCAAAATATATAAAAACAGCCCGAGTCCTTGTCTGGGGTTACAATGCGAGCTTTTCATCACTGGTGGGTGATGGTCCGTCGAAAGACCGCATCCACCACCATGCTCATACCCTAGTCGCCAACCTATCTGCAAACAGGCGAGTAAGTAGTCGCTAGCTCACCAGATGCCAACCTCGCCTGGATAGTGTCGATCTGGAAGGATTTCTAATACTTTGGTAATAGCTCGCCGGGATGGCTGACAAACCTATAATATTTCTCTGTCATTCTCTAGGGGGCATTATCGTGAAGCGCGTAAGTGAACAAAACGCCTACAAAGGGGTCCATCTCATCCGCTAGAAGACCGCAACATACTGACAAAGTAAACAGGCATTATCATATTCTCAGACAAGAACCGGGCACAAGGTATCCCACGAGTACAGCATCTTCGCCAGCACGCACAGCATTCTTTTCTTTGGGACGCCTCATTGCGGGTCCGAAAAGGCGAACTGGCTGGCCTACCTCAAGCGAATATCAATGACCTCTTCCTCGGACCTAGTCCAGGCTCTATCACGGGAGTCAGAGACACTACAAAACATTACGGACTACTTTGTCCCACTTATGAAGAATTTCAATATCTTCTTCTTCTGGGAGCAAATGAAGACTCACGTCGGCCCGGCATGGAGTGGAGAAATCGTTTCGATAGGTAGTGCTGCGCCTTTGTTCGACGAGACGGAGAGAGCAGGGATCGCAGCGGATCACTCAGGAATGGTCAAATTTGACAATGTTTCATCTCCGGGATTCGACTTGGTGATTGACGCCCTCCTTAGATACTCTAGTCAGGCTCCAGACGATATCAGACGGAGAACCTCTTTTGCAACCGAGCTCCTAGATCGGGAGCGGAAAAGGCAAGCTGTGGAAGCGCTAAGCTACGTCCAAAATCCATTGGCGACACCGCTCGTAGCTTCTAGAGTTCAGAGTTTTGACGGAAGAAGGATGGTCACAAGGGCGGGGTCAGTTTATTCCGCAGGTCTCCACAAAGATTCCGAAAAGAATTTGGAAGCGAGTTAGGGTGTTTCTGAAAAGACAATTCAATTTCCCTTCTAGTTTTGTTACAGCCTTCACGTCAATCCTGTGTAAGACAATTGATGAATTATGATTTGCCAGTCGCAAATTCCCCAATCCTCCATTAGTTCGCGCGGCAGAATTCTCCATGAGAATCGCAAGTGGAATTAGCTGGTTAATCTCTGGAAGTTTTATGGTGGGGTTTTTAAGTGGCGCCGCCGCGAAAAATCGAACGACCCCACATAGGGAAGCTCGTCCAGCATCTAACTACTCATTTTCCAAGGATAGAAGTAGATTGAAATCTTAGGAAATTTTAGCATCAAATACATTTGATTGTATCCTGCTTCCCACGACTTTCGAGCCAAGGGCCATACAAGATGCCACTCTGGGTGATCTGCAGCACGGCGGGTACCCGGTGGGAGGGATCATAGGTTCCGAGGCGGCAGTCCTTTATGCTCCAGCCGTAGCTGACTCTAGAGTTATTTTTTGATAGGCGCTCTAGTCAGACTCTCATGTTTGCTAGCCACTTCCAGCATGGCTTGATGGTTCGATGCCATAATTAGATTGCAATGACGGGGATTTCAGGGAGTTCATATGACGCTTCTGTCGATTCCATGCTGGGTTAACTCATATGAAATGTACCAGGCTTCACAGTGTATCTGGGTCAAATTCAAGGAAGGCAGTCACTCTGGACTTTAGGCACGTAGGTCATTATATGCATGTTTCAAATTGGAAGAGAGGTCAACCTTGGAGTATGTCAATTTTTCTAGCAGACTCCATTGATTGTTCCCAGGTTCGGGTCCAGTACATGATTTAGCCGTGTTTGAAGCCTGGCTGCTATTTTGTTCACCATGAGATCATTGCTCCTCATAGAGGATGGGATATCCCGGAGCCCAGCTCCATGCCGAATTTCACCAAAAGCAAGTGACTAGTAGATGAAGTGCTGTTACGTTAAACATTGTGAGCTTCCCAGGCGCATACAATGCCCTGAGGCGTGGATCATCTACAATGCCTATAAAAGAAACGTCCCTCTTTATTCTAGCCCTTAGCAGGATAGTGGGTAACAGCTGCTAACTCAAGAGACGAATTTTACGATTTATAGTCCCACGCTGTTCCTGTGCTGAGGGAAAGAGCTTCAACAACAAAACGAGTCTTCGAGGTAGAGAGATTTAGACTCGGCCATGCAGCTTCAAGGGCGCCTTGGATGCACAGCTTCATTTAAGATTCAACAGAAGCCTCTCAGATGGTTCTTTATATCCTTCTCATCAACGTCTCAAAAATTAATATTCCACTCGTTCAACCCGACCATACAACTCTCCTTTCTAGCCTCGTTTCTGCTCCAGAATAAAATTCCGCCACCCACGACTTAATTTGTTCAAGTATTGCAGTGACCGTTGCGCCTATATCCCCATTCTCGGAAGCATTCTTCATGAGTAGGTCATTGCAGTGGTGTCCACCTCGCATGACGTGAACCGGTGCTTCCGGTCTTGAAGTCAAGGGCCCGTCAGGGCGGAACTCGCTCGATACCGACGCAGCTCGCCACGGATCAAATTCCCTTCCAGAGTCAGAACCGTTGGTTTACAATTGAAGTATAGCATGGTAAATGCTTACCCGTTTGTCCAAAAGAGTCTTGTCGTGTTTGAGAGAAACCAGCCGTCCGTTCTCTCATTCAGCATTTCGGCTGTTTTGCCTTTGGACGACCCGTAGGTAGAGTCTCCATCCTTCGGGAAGAATAAGTCGCACTGGCGTTGGTAGTATTCCGGTGTAATCAACCGGGACACTATCGTCGGCTTTCCTTCTGGGGCTCCTCTGCTCAAGCGTCGTTGTCAGCTACACTCGAAAGACGTCAGCGCAGGGGCAGGGGCGGGACCTAGACTGACGTTTGCCAGTAAAAGAAGGGCTCGTTGCATGTCATCCAATACCATTGTCGATTAAACTCAGAGTCAAGGCCGACATCGGCAAAGACTGGGCTGGTTTCATTGTATGAGTCCAGACAAGCAACCTCCAATGGATCGCTCCACTCTGGATACTTGTCATATTGACACGCTTGGCTGAGTTAGAATGGCTTAACCGGACGCTAAAATTACTCCAAGTCTTGGGGGGAAACTTACTGCCAGGAAAGTATTCATCAGACCACCACTTTGCAAAATTGTCCAAGGCCCTAGGAAGCCCAATACCGTCCTCATTAGGTATCTCTGTATCACCAAGCTTCGTTCCTTCGATAGCATCGCACATCTTGTAAAAGCTCGAATACCCCGAGTAGAGTTGCATGCCTTGCCAAGCCCCAAGCGGCATCGCCAGAGCCCTTCACAATCGTTAGCGACTCGGCCTCCAATTACCTTGAGTCGTAGCCAGGAGAAGGCCTCACTCACCCCGCAACGTCATCATCATGTTCAAGTTCTCCAAGTAGAAATTTCTGTTTTAGTTGAAGCTTCTCCTCTTCGGAACCATGAATCAGAATGGTGTCAACATAGTCAACAATCCTCTCGAGATCCCGGCTGCAGTTCCTCGGCATGCCCTGTTGAATGGGATAAAAGTAGCCCCAGTAATCGTAAACGGCCTCGACCGGCGCGCTGCTCGAGTGGTATGCCCAGAATGTGCCTGGGGACAGCTTTTCAATCCAGGCACCAAGGTTTCCAGAATATGATCCCCCCGTCCACACCCATGGCTGCGAGCTGTTAGCACCACCCGCAAGCATGTCACTGTAAAGAGCTTACCGCCTGCGGCGCATTGCTCTGGCCACTCTTGTCAAATGGAATGGAGGCATTCTTTGCAAAGCTGACAAAGTCTGCAACTGCGTTGTCTAGTGTGTGCTGTTGCAAACTCTTGGTGCTGAGGTCTTTGGCCGGCATGGATGCTCCCCAGTAGCGATCTACAGTTCAGATTTGAGCTGGTGGGCCCCTAGTATGGCCTCAGCGCCATGGGATGCTGATAATTTCTTTCAAGGGGCTCAGGAAATAATTAACATACGTTCTATCATGAGGACGGCGCCTCCTATTTCGCGGGCGATGGCTCCTGGCATTGCCTTGTCCGTTAGATACCCAGTGTAAGCCTCCGCCGTTACTTCTCCTGGCGTAAACACGACAATCTATCGTCGTTGTCATTAGCTCTTGACCGACGGCCGGTATTGTCGGAAAGTCTGCTCACCGGGGAGCCTGGGCCTTCCCAGAAGGTGGTGTTCCACCAATATCGCTGCTGAAAAGTCCCTTGTTCAGGCCGCTCATGGTCAATGGGTTGCTCAAAGTAGCCCGCATTGTCCTCCATCGAGTTAACTGCACCTTCAATCCTGAATGGTGGCGGCGCTGGGATGAAGGGGAGCACGGCAATGGCCGCGGGCACAACGGCCCAAACACTAACAACTGACAACTTCATCCTGGTAAACATCACCTGGTCCATCTCAAAACTAAAGTCTTACGGAGGGTAGGCAGGTAGGCAGGCCTTCATTTATATGGATTTAGTTTCGCATGTCAACCATGAACGGGAGGCATTTCAAGCGCCATACACGTTTGCGACTAGAACATGAGCATCTCGGGATGCAACCTCCCGACAACATCTCTAAGGAAAGCATGGCATTTGGATAGACCTTGTACAAGATAGTATATCCGAACATAAAACAGATGCCTCTCTTGGAGGACGGCTAGAGGGATCTCGGGCTCGAATGTGACAAGAGACCAGCATTATAGAACGGCGTCCTAATGAGCCTAGGTACTAGTCCGAACCAACAGCTGGTAGGACAAGCTTGGCCACCTGCATTCATGGGAAGGTGAAGAGGGATTTCATTAAGCTAGAAAGGCACGAGGTTTGGCGCTGACACAGCAGCTTGAAGAAAGACTGGAGGGAACCCTAGTTTGTAGCTGCAGATTGGGAAGGCAGAGGGCCTGCACCACGGCGCTAAATTTTGTCAAGATCAGGCAGGTGGTAACCAGCAGGCGGCGAATTCCAGTGCTGATCAACCGCAAATCTCCGGCCTCGTGACATGATAATCACGGAAATATTATCCTCGGTCCAGCAAGATTCTTCGTGTCTCTTTCTGTAGATTCCCGGTCATCCCGCACCCAGCGGTTTGAACATGATGGTCCTACGGGCAGTGGAATTTCGACTCTGGGATGAATAGTGTTCCCGGGCGTGGCTTGGCCAGCCGCCAGCAGTTGAGCTCCGAGTCCGGGCTGCTCGGCAGAGACGACAGACACTGTCCGGTTGCTTGCAGGAGCTCTTTGATTAGTCATCCAGAAAGAGCATCAACCCAATTACTGCCGTCGTGGATTTCCTCGGGGTGTTGCATCTGCAAAACGTGACCTCGACCACGACGCAAGACCAATTGAGCACCGAAACGCCATGTCTCCTTCACCATCTACCGAAGCCCCTCGGCGTCAGTATCACCCGATCCTACGCCCACCACTTACCGGAGCAAGCTAACCTAGAGTAGGGGCGACGCGAGAGGAAATGCGCGAAGCCCACTTGCCTCTTGCCTACCGCGACAGTTGCGCCCACCTACTCATCCCGCTCAATCGATGCCGAAAAGATACCTACTACGCTCCCTGGAAGTGCACGGTCGGTATATCTCTACCATGAAAGCAGGACGAGCCGTTTCTGACCCAATTGTCGCAGGACGAGCGACACAGCTACGAAAAGTGCCAGTATGAAGAATTTCAGAAGCGGGTGGCCAAGATGGACGAGCTGAGGGCACAGAGGGATGGAGAGAGAAGCAACTGAGAGGAGCAACTGAGGGCGGGACACGGATGGCGGGAACTCGGACGAGACATCGAGCCCAGCCAAGTCGGCGCCGAGCGATGGGTTGTACAAATGCACAAGGAACTAATAGACATGATGGTCGGCGACGTTTCGATGCTGAAGGACATCCAGATCATTCTCCGCATCCGAGATGACCCCAACAACCACCAGCCGGGGATGACAATGAGTGTTTTCTATTCGAGGTGTGATATCAAAGCAACCGAAAGCAACCCGAATCCCTGCCCTTCCTATCCAATATCCCTTGGCACCTAATGCTCCTGCTTCCGATGTCCCTGCTTCTACAATTTGCAATTTAGAAAGATATAAAATGAGTGGGCGCCATCCCCGACGTTGTAAGCGGGTATGCGACGTGGGGTGATGAAGGGAGACCAATTTGTCCAAAGCGGAATCGATGTCGTACGTGTTGTGCGTGCTGATGTTTTCTGTGGTGGGTAGCGACCGAAGCAGAGGCGCATGATGGAAGGAAATGTCGATGTTGCCGGGCGAGAAAGAGGGCGAAGAACAACGAAAAAAAATCATTGGACAACGAGAGAGTCAATGGGCGACGCGAACTATGGGTTCCCAGGGTCTCGCCGTGTTCCAGACAAAGGTCTGCTCTGTCGGGCCGGAACCCGATTGGAGTGTGTACTTGAGGTAAACAGGCCGGGAGTCCGCCTCTACGACCTCGGCCGCGGGCAGGAGTGAACACGGAAGTGAAGGCTCATGTCGGCGCGAAACGCGGTCGAGAAATTGGTTGACTCTCTGCGTGTAGCCGTCGATGTCGGCCGACGGATCATTAACCACGATCTGGAAGCGAATAGTCTGTATGTCGATGACAATCCTTTTCACCAGATCGGGAAAGCCATACGAGCCGCCACTGCTCAACACCCAAGAGTAGTTTCTCTTGTCCCCGTTGCTGTGGTGGTCGTACCACACAGCAGTGCCGTTCCGGGAGCAATCTTTGAGTATGAGCCGAGACTCGGAGTCGAAAGCGAGGTAGCAGTGCCGCCGGCTGATGCCGGGAATCTTGGGGAGGACAATATCGCAGTTCTCATCGGTGCCGAGAACAAAGCCGGATTGGCCCCTGGGGGGACGGTCGAACGAGAGTTGCAGTGCCGGGCCGGAGCCGTGCTCGCCTCCGGGCATGCCAGAGTGACGGAAGCGCTCGAGTGCCATGGGCTTGTTTTGCCTCATCTGGATTGCCTGCAGAGCCAGAGAGTCGCCATACGAGGGCACAAGCCAAGCGATATTGCTGAGGTGGTCCATGTTGAGAGCCTGGCGTCGAAACGAAAGGAGAGAGGTGAAGGTGATGATGGGAAAGCCGCAGTGCGATATGCAACGTGGACGATGGCGAAAGAAACTCGAGGTTCAAAACAACGCTGCAAACCGAATGATGATTAACCGTCTCTAAGTACGAAAGGGAATGACAGAGATTGGCAATAAGAAAGAAACGTCAGCCAAACATAATGAGCGGATGGACAAGATTAGTTGGGATGGAGTTAAATCAACCCCTTCCATGGAGAAAATCATAAAAAAAACATGGCGAGATCGTCGACAGATCGACAGATTTCCCCGGTATTTATATTCATTTAGAAACGCCAGGTGACCAACACACTACAAAGAACAACTTTGCGAGACCCTGTGAAATGACAGGATTCTATGGATGGTGCGGACGAGAAATTCTTTGCTCTCAAGAACTTCAGTTTCATGTCCTAGAATCTTGATCGGAGAGTGGGCCTTCAGAGGCAAAACCAGGGACAACCGCGTCTTGTTCAGACGCTCTAAGCCAATGAATTTCCGATGCGTCGGGCTTTCAGATGCGCGACAGGAACGCGAGACCCAACACGTGGAGGTTCGGGGACTCTAAAATTCTGCGAGACAGAAGCCGACTTGAAACAAGTACTGGAAGTTTACTGGTGATTAAGATTTGCCTTTGCGTTCTCTTGCAGCGCCCACGTTTGCTTCGTTGACAACATCTCCAGGCTTGAGACCTCACCGCATTTGTATGGCAACCAAGATCTTCGCCCAGAACATCCTTCTCAAATCCCCAGACCTCAGTCGACAGATAGGCCGCGATTGCTCGTCGGGCACTGCAAAGGAAATCCTACTACAAAAAATGATCACAACTCCTATTCGGTCGAGTCGAGTATCTTATGGGCCTAGAACCGCTCAGAGCCATAAGATTTTGCAGGATCTGTGCCACTGTAGATGCTTATCAATCAGCCATAATCCGACAAAGTAACTTAACTCGTCAGCAACCTCGGAGTGCTGACGTAACTTGCACAGCGAAAATTCAGTAGCCACGGCGTCGGCAACCCCGCTGCGTATGCCGGTGCGGGGCGATGTCACTCTCAAATTCGGCTCAATCCATGTCCCAAAAAAGTTCCGAATTGCGGCTCTGGAGATGTGGCCGAATTGCTTCACATTCAACCTTCCTAACAAAAGCAACTAATAAGCGAGGTCCCAGCCAAGCCTCTCGCTGCTCCCTACGAGTGCCCTTGAAGTTCTAGAATGGCATAGTCCTGTATATCTCCCTCTGTTGCACTCTAAGCATCCTCGTAGAAGCGACACCTCATCCGTCATCGAGCCGAAGCCGAATTCTGCAACCATCATGCCCCCGAGGGCCGCGGCAAGTAAGAATGACGGGCCAAACGGCGCCAGCGGGGATTGGAGGCAAGACACTGCTCAATTGCCCTCTTTTTACTCCCCCCAGGCTCAAGCAGTCGACAGCGACGCCGGCGCGACGTCCGCTCATCGACTACCCGAAGAACTCTCCCTCGATGCCAGACCCAAGTCCAGAAATGGCCCCGCCGTCCCTCCGCCGGCATCTCTCTTGTCGCCGGCCTTTACGCCGCCCGCAACGCCTGGAACGCCGACGGAAAAGCCATCCGACAATGATGCGCCGGCAGCGGGCGAGCCGAGGGGCATCCCCGTCGACAGCTCCATCCCGACGGGCGGCTGCGGAACGAAACGGCCACGGCTGATGGAAAGGCTCCCCCAAGTACAGTGTATGGTGCGGGCTCGCATACCGACAACGGCGGGAACGGAGGCTTTCCTCTACCTCTACTCTAACAACGTGGACACCAAGGAACATTTGGCCATCGTTTTTGGGAACCACATTCGGAGCAAGTCGCTCGACGCACCGCGACCGGGGGAAACAGAGATGGATCGCATGATTAGGGGGGCATACACGGGGCGACTGTACCCGGGACGGACGACGAGCGGAATAGCAGAGGGGGTGATGAATGGACATGCCGCTGCCGAGCAAATTCAGCGGGAAGCCTCAGCCTCGGTCTCGCTATCGCCGCCGCCGTCACCGCCGCTCGTGCGAATTCACTCGGAGTGCTATACAGGGGAGACGGCCTGGTCAGCTCGGTGCGACTGCGGGGAGCAGCTCGACGAGGCGGCGCGGTTGATGGGCCTGGCAGCCAGCACAAGCGGGGGGATCATCATTTACTTGCGCCAGGAGGGGCGAGGGATCGGCCTCGGCGAGAAGCTCAAGGCCTACAACCTGCAGGACCTGGGCTCCGACACGGTCGAGGCAAACCTGCTCCTCCGCCATCCTGCCGATGCCAGGAGCTACGGCCTCGCCACGGCGATGCTCATGGACCTCGGCCAGCACGACGTCCGGCTTCTCACCAACAATCCCGACAAGATCCGGGCTGTCGAAGGACCGAACCGGGAAGTTCGTGTGACCGAGAGGGTTGCCATGGTTCCTCTGTCGTGGAAAGGAAATGGCGGCATCCGCAGCGATGAGGTGCAGAAATATATCGAAACCAAGGTTTGCCCTTTTCCTTTCTATCCCGTCGTGGCGCAAAACACGCTAATGCCGTGCAGGTTTCCAAGATGGGCCATTTGCTGGATATTGTCTCGATGTGATCACAGGCTTAGGATTAGGCCGAGCCTTTTGGTATATTCATTGCATTAGAGGTTTTATACATGTAACTAGCCCTAGGCTTCAGCTTGTCAATGTACATAGAAATGTATCTATCGTGTATCACCAGTTTCACGGCTCTAACGGCTTACGGCTCCCCCTTCTCATAATGACCATGCAGGCTCTTCCTACTCTAATCTCGGCCTGGGTGCTTCACCCCACCTAGGACCATGTCTCGTAGGTCGATACAGTTCCGCATCGGTCCCTCTATGGGCAGCGTGTTCAGAAAGAAAATAGTACTCCACTCATCTCGTAGAGGCTTCCCTCTCTCTTCTCAACCTCGAGCTTCTTGTTAGCTCTGTCAAACATTCCCCAGAATGGAGATGCGAAATTGGCCAATTCCGCCAAGTCGACGTCCGACGTCATCAATACCGTTTGTGAGCCTTAGTAGAGGCCGTTGTCAACAAATAATTGCGTCTCCCGGGTGCAGCGCGTCTTGTGGTGGTGTTTCTGAGACGGCCAGAAGTCCTTGTGTCGATTCGTCATCGTGAATGGCCGCGAGGGTCAAGGGTTGGACCGACTCGTAAAATATGTCAGGTTGTCGCCCGCTCTGAAGACTGGCCCCAGATGAGTGGTCGGAGACGTCAAGGTCCGGCATTGCAGCCGCGTCGTTAGCTCCTGTGTCTGATGCATCTCGCATCCCGAGACATTTGTGTAGAGATTGTCCTCTGCCTTCAGCATCAACGAGGTTCGAGTCCTGGGATATGTGCAGGTCAAGAGGAAGAAGCTCAACCTCGGCATCTGCACTGGCGGGCATGTTTCCCACGTCAGCTTCGCCAGAATCCCAACAATCGGCACGCAACCGGTGTTCATCATCATTGTGCGTTTGCTGAGTGGGGTGGGGCGATGGTGAACGAGTAGAAGCATGTGCGTCATGATCCAAAGAAGCCGCGGTAGGATGTTGGAGAATTCTCGGGTCTATCATTTCAGACATGGTGATGGCACGGTGGCCGTCGTCGACGCCATCATCCTCGTCTGAATCCGGATCAGGTGCCTCAAAGCCATGGTACAGACGCTGGCCGGTAAGCATGTCAAACTCTTTTTCATTCCTGTCAACGTCTTGGTCCCTCTTGGCCAGCAACACATCCAGTTCGTCCTCGTTAGATGCCTTGACCACAGCCGTCCGTCCCACAACTTCCGGTCGCCACTGCGTCGCCTTAGAGCAGATGAGTTGCTTCCACGTAATCACCATACCGACTTTGACGTTTTCCCGAGTCAAAATGTCGAGTTTGGTCGCGTCTGCCGGGGCTACTGGGAGATCGTCGTCAAACCTGATGTCCAGGCAGCTCGCTGCCTTTTGGCCGTCGGCGAGCTGGGTGGTCGTGAAGGATTGCGCTAATCTGCCCTTCTTGCCTCCTCCAGGACCACCGCCCGTGTGCTGTGCAGGGTCTGTATCGTCGTGTCTCTTCCGCTTAATGCCTGCCTTATTCGTGATGTTGTCGGTGTGCCAGGATTCATATTGTTGCTGGGGGTCCCACCGTTGAACGAATGGAAAGGGGGGCTCTGCAAGCACTACATCTTCGGACCCCGGGCTGCATTCTACAGCTGTGTAAGTAATTCTGCTTTTCCAGGCGTTTTCGGGGTCTTGGTGTACCGAAATTTGTCGAGACTCGCTCGATGAGTGGTGTTCGACTTCCTTCATTGCGGCTTGAGGATAACTAGGTTCTTCGACGATGTTCTGGCGCGCTGTCTTTCCCTCTGCTGTGGTCTTGGGCATGGCAAGACCCAGTGCTCCAAACACGAATCGCCTAGTAGCTTTAATGTCGAGCTTCATGCGGCGCTGCGGTGACTCGTCTGCAGCGGTACTTTTTTCTTTGCTTGCCGTTGGAGGTGTTTTTCTCGTGAGGAGTACATCGGCTCCCACGCCGCTATCCGCTGGTTTGGTTTTGGTGGGTGTTGTCGAATCGGCTGCAAGGGAGTTGAGAAGGGCTTGCTTGCGTTGCCAAAAGTCATTGTCGCGCACGCTAGCATTTCCAGCCGTTGACGTCTCATGCCTGGTTGATGAGGCCGACGGCGGCGAATGACTTGCGGACTCGGCAGCCTTTCTCAAAGCCTCTGCGCGTGCTGTCACCTTTCTCGCCCTTCTCCTTGCATTTCTAAGTTGGGTCTTGGTCGGTCGGTCACTGCCCACGGTAGGCACAGCTGCTATCGGCGCTGGTGCGGTAGGAGCGGCTACAACAGAGTTGCTCGGAGTTTGAGCTTCCGCGGCTTTCTTGACCGCAGGAGTCGGCTTCGCAGTCTCGTCTTCCGAACTAGAAGCATCGCTGCTAGAGTCGTCACTCGATAAGTCAGACTGCTCTTCACTGGACGGGTCGCTCGAGTCACTCGAGCTGCCGCTGTCGCTGGCCGAACCTGGACCAGACGCAGGGTCCAAAGCACTCGCCTCCGATTCGGATTCGGAGCTGAAGTCATCGGACTGAGATGAGGTATCCGAGGACTCGCCGGCAATGTCTGACGAAGCTTTCCCGGCTATCGGGAGCTTTATGCCACCAGATAGCGACTGAACCACGCATTTATTTTGGGCGTCCGGCTCGCTGCGGCTGCTATCGTCGCTATCGCTATCGCTTTCGCTGCCTTCCGAGTCCGAATCCGACTCTGAATCCGACTCTGACTCTGACTCCGAGGAACTTGAGACAGACGATGCGGCGTTATCATGACGTGTCGTTTTACTGCCACGGAGTGTGGATACGGTGCCATTTCCGCTTGTCGTGGTTCTGGTTTTACCAAGGCTGGTCGAGGACGCACTCTTCGTCGTCTCGGCTTGCCCATCATGAGACGACGGGGGCAACAGTGGCAGGGTAAAAATCGGGAGATCCTTGTAGTCGAGGACAGGTTCATGTTGTAGACGGAGAGCCTTGTAGGCCCTCTTGAGATTATGGTCTCGCGACAAAAGCAACGACTCACACTTGGTGACGGGTGCGTTGGGAAATGCAGCTCTCAAAGAAGCTATTTGATCGAGGCTTCTCAAGTCGAGCTCTGACGGGGATAGAAGATGGCCCTTGTCTTCTTTGTCCGTGGTTTTGGCTTGAAGCAGGCCAGAATTCTTCGCCGGAGCTTTGCAATCGCTGTCAACGTTGTTGTCCTCGATAAACAGAGGCAGCTCCTCGAGGCCTGTTTTCTTAGTGACGTGTTCCACCAGCTGCTGAATCCCCATAACAGACCCACGGGTCTCTTCTTCTCCATCCAAAGACATGTCTTCGTCTATTTCCTCGTCTATAACTGGCCGAAACTCGTCGTCCTCGTCACCGTCCATATCGAGGTCGTCGAATGTAGCTCGGATCCTTACGCTGGTCGGGTCGTCCTCGTCCTCTTCTTCTTCGCTCTCTCCCCGGTACTCGATTAGTAACGAGCCTCGACCATCGTTTTGCTCCCGCATGTCTTGGTTAGCCCATCGGGCCTCCTCATCTTCATTCCGGTCGTATGCAATCCGAGCCTTCTTCCGCGGCGGTATTCTCACTTGAGGCCGGGCTTCTGGTGCCTTTCCCCATGCTTTTCCATAAGCAACACCATCAATCAAGTCTTTTCCTTCCATAGAAACCTGGTGTCGCCCACTAAGCCTTCGTCGTTTGAGATCGTCGGAAAAGAGAGGCCGGATGCTAGGAGCGGGGAGCAGTTAGCTGGCTAACCAGGAAACGAGGTTCAGAGAAACGGAGAGGCAGGGGAAGAGAGAAGAGCTTACAGAACCTGGTCGTCCTCCTTCAAAACCTGCCCAAGTTGCTGAAAGTGAAGGCACTCGAAACCAGTGCCTTGGTTGTCGACATATTCGACAGCATAGTCTTTGAGACTCCATTCGCCCCCAGCGAGTGGCAAAACGTCGTTGACTTGACTTACAAGCTTTGCAACGGTGAAGTCTTTGTCTGCATCCACATTCCAGACCAGCTTGACCTCGGGCACGCCATGACGGCGAACCACGAGTCGCAGCCGCATCCCCGCCGGCCAACACGACGGGGAGTGTGTATCTCCACCTGGTAAATCAACGGGGACGTAGTATTCGGGGGTGGTCTGCTATGCTGGCACCGATGCTGGAGTTTCGTAAACCGGGCTTCTGGTGGGTCAACTGGAGTTCCGAGCGAGTATTTCAAGTCTTAGGATTTCTGCCGTTGGTGACCGACAAAAAAATCTGAAGGGAAAGTTCACGGTGGATCCATGCAGTTGGGTAGTGGGGCCGAGAAGGACTATTACGCGATACTTAACAGAGCCTACATGTAACCCTAAGAGTCACCAGTTGTGTGGTTCCCCAAACCGACCCGTTAGGGATAGGGTTTGAGGGCACCCGTATTTCCCCGCCGTCTCCATAGAGACTCTTCAGATACATCAACAATCAATCAAGAAAGTCAGCACACATCAGTCATTGTCATCCGTATCAGCCTACCAGTTATGCGTAGGCTACAGATAC
>Ga0247774_1000970_pt1 | contig 14486 bp, 12 predicted proteins | sample UWRJL001104B6_FD_179933 | JGI IMG/M metagenome (GOLD analysis project Ga0247774, IMG submission 179933) | Plant litter microbial communities from Arlington Agricultural Research Station in Wisconsin, United States - UWRJ-L001-104B-6 | ecosystem: Environmental > Terrestrial > Plant litter >... | reverse complement strand
CCGGCGCATGGGATTGGCCGCTGCCGCGACACTGCTGCTGGCCGTTGCGGGCGTGAGCTTCTATCTGCAGGCGCCCCGAAATTCGTATAGCACCGCCACCGGCGAGCAGCGCTCGATCCTGCTGCCGGACGGTTCGACGATCGACCTGAATGCGCGGTCCCGGGTCCGGGTGCGTTTCGATCGCGCCGGTCGCCACATCGATCTCGTCGAAGGCCAGGCGTTGTTTCGCGTGGCCAAGGATGCCACGCGTCCCTTCATCGTTGCCGTCAATGGCACGCAGGTGCGCGCGGTCGGCACGCAGTTCGATATCAATCAGCGTCGCCATCAGCTCGTGGTGACCGTTGTCGAAGGAACGGTCGCCGTCTCCGGAGCTGCCGCGCCGAATCGCGTCGGTGTGCCGCCTGCGCCGCAGATCCTGCTCGATGCGGGAGAGCAGCTGACGTTGACACCTGCGGCGCCTGCAGTGAAGGCCGTGAAGGCACAGCCGAGTCCACAGCCAGTGGACGTGGAGAGCGCGACGGCGTGGACGCATCGACGTCTCGTCTTCGATACCACGCCGCTCGAAGACGTCGCGGCCGAATTCAATCGCAACTCCGAGCGCCCGATCGTCGTCGAAGGTCGCGGCCTCGACGATTTCCATGTCAGCGGCGCGTTCTCCTCTACCGACGTGCAGTCCTTCCTGCGATTCATGCGCGCCCAGACCGGCGTCGACGTGATCGAGGAGGCCGACCGAATCGTGATCACGCATCGCTGAGGTCACGGACGAGGTGTCCACTTTTTCACCAATCCGCTCTCTAACAGCATGACCCCGTCGCATCGTACGACGCAGGTCAGACGCTCAACGAGGGGGATTCTGTTCATGCGTATCACATTGGGGGCGATGCTGGCCTGTGCAGCACTCGGAAGTATCTGTGCGGCCGCCGACGCCGACGCGGCCATCAAACGCCCGACCGACATTCCACCGCAGCTGCTCGCGCCGGCCCTGCAATACCTGGTCAAGGAACGCGACATCCAGATCGTCTATCGCGCCGAGCTCATCGGTAATCACAAGACGCCAGGCGCGAATGGCGATCTCACGGCCGTCGAAGCGCTCAGCCAGCTGCTGAACGGCACCGGGCTCACCTACAAATATCTCGACGACAAGACAATCACGATTCTGCCGGTGGGGTTGCCCACGACTTCGGCAGAAACAGCACGTCCCGTCTTCCGGCTCGCACAGGCAGAGCGCGAGAGCGCCGTCGCGCAGAGCACGGCGCAGAGTCCGTCGCCACCCGCCGCGGAAGACGACCCGCAAACGATCCAGGAAGTGCAGATCACCGGCTCACGCCTGGTGGTGGAAGGCGGATTCCAGGCGCCGACGCCCGTGACCGTCGTCAGCTCGGAGCAATTGACCAATGCGACGCCGACGAGTCTCGCGGACTCGCTCAATCAGCTGCCCGTGTTCGGTAACTCCAGCACGCCGGCGAGCAACGGTGTGAGCACGGTTGGCGCCGTTGGACAGAGCTTTTTGAACCTGCGCGCGCTCGGTGCCGCGCGCACGCTGGTGTTGCTCGACGGTCGTCGTGTCGTTCCTTCGACCGGCAATGGCACGACAGACATCAGCGTTCTGCCTGAGGCCATCGTGAGCCGGGTAGACGTAGTCACTGGTGGTGCGTCCGCTGCGTACGGCTCCGATGCCGTCGCTGGTGTCGTCAATTTCGTGCTCGACTCGAAATTCGAAGGCGTGAAAGCGACGTTGCAGGGAGGTGCCGCGGAAGAGGGCGACTCGCGCGTGCGTCGTTACACATTGTCCGGCGGCACGTCGTTGCTGGATGGTCGCGCGCACATCGTCGCGAGCGCGAGTTATTACCGTAACAGCGGCATCGTGGCCTGGCGCGACCGCGACTGGTACGACTCGTGCACCCGAATGGCGAATCCTGCGCTTACGCCGGGCACGATCATCGCGTGCGGCGCTCATTCGGCAGGTTTCACGCCGGGGGGTCTCATCACCGGCGGCCCGCTGCGCGGAACGGAATTCGGGCCGGGCGGCGTGCCGCAGCCATTCACTTATGGCGATCTCGCAACGACGCTGAGCATGGTCGGCGGCAGCGGCGAAGATCACGGCCGCAATTTCTCGGCGGTGCCGGAGGTGCAGCGTCAGAACGCATTCGCTCATCTCACCTTCGACCTCAACGACAACGTCACCCTGTTTCTCGAAGGGCTGTACGGACAGGCGAAGGCGCACTTCGAACCGCTACCGGCCTGGGAAGGGCAGAGCACGGGCTTCACGATTTTCAACGACAACGCATTCCTGCCTGCGTCGATCAAGCAGCGCATGTCGGATGCGAACGTCACGTCGTTTCCGTTATGGCGCTTCAACTACGACTTCGGGCTGCTCATCGCAGATAGTCGCAATCGCACGAAGCGCGGCACCACCGGGCTCAAGGCTAATTTCGGCGGCTGGACGCTCGACGCGTACTACGAGCACGGCGAAAACAACTACTACCAGACCACGCAGAACAACCCGAAGATCAACCTGCTCTACAACGCGGTGGACGCGGTTGTCGGCCCGAATGGCAGCATCATCTGTCGGTCCACGCTCGCGAATCCGGACAATGGCTGCGTTCCGCTGAATCTGTTCGGCGCCGGCTCGCCTTCGCAGGCGGCGAAGGACTGGCTGCTCGGCACCACGTGGGGCGATCAGCTCGTCAAGCAGGACGTGGTGGATTTCACCCTGGCCGGCAAGCCGTTCGATCTCTGGGCGGGCCCCGTGTCGCTCGCGTTCGGTGGCGGTTATCGGCGTGAGTCCAGCAACCAGGTCGTCGATCCGATCTCGGCCTCGCGTCGTCATTTCACCGGTGACTACAAGGGCTGGCCGACCGCACTCGAAGGACAATTCGGTGGCTGGGAGCGTACCAACCTCCAGCCGTTGAGCGGCGCCTATCACGTGAGTGAGCTGTTCGCCGAAACGCTGGTGCCGCTGCTGCGTGACGCGCCCGGCGTGCGTTCGTTGGATATGAACGTCGCCGCACGCTTCACTGACTACAGCACTAGCGGAAACGTCACGACGTGGAAGGCCGGCTTGACCTACGAGCCGGTTTCATCGGTTCGTTTTCGCGGCACCATTTCGCGTGACATTCGGGCCGCCAACATCACAGAGCTGTTCTCCGGCCCGAGCCTCGGCCAGGGCAACCTCATCGATCCTTTCCAGCCGCCCGGTTCGCCGAATCGCACGCCGGTCGTGTTTACGCTGCCGCAGGGTAATCCGGCGCTGACGCCGGAAAAGGCCGATACGCGTACTGTCGGAGTCGTGTTGCAGCCGGAGTTCCTGCCGGGATTCAGCACGTCGATCGACTTCTACGACATCACGATCAAGGATGCGATCGGCAACCTCAGTGGCCAGGTGATCATCGATCAGTGCTTCCAGGGCGCGACGGCCCTGTGCGACCTGCTGCATCGGGATGTCACCGGCGTGCTGGTGTCGGTCGACGCGCCTTACCTGAATCTCTCGGAGCGTGCGACTCGCGGGGTGGATTTCGAGCTCGCCTATCGCACGCCGATTCTCGGCGGCACGCTGGACCTGCGCGGGCTTGCCACTTACATCGATACGTTGACCACGAAGAACCCCGGAGCTCCAGTGATCGAGTCTGCTGGGCAGACGGGCATTCTGGGTAGCGGCGGCGTACCGCGCATCGTTGCCGATGCGTCCGCAGGCTATCGAAGCAACGGTGGATTCGGTGCGTACATCCAGGAGCGGTATATCGGTCGTGGCGCGCTCGACAAGACGCTCACGCCGGCCGTGCTGGATCCGGCGTCGAATCGCGTGTCGCCCGTGATGTACACCGACCTCACGCTCACCCAGCGCTTCGGCGATCGCACGGACAAGGGCTGGGGCGCGGAGTTGTTCCTGACCGTGAACAATCTGTTCGACCGGGATCCGCCGACTGCGCCGTCGCCGTGGTTCGTGTTTGGCGTTGCCAACGGCGCGACGAACGCATCGGTGTTCGACGTGATCGGCCGGCAGTACAACGCAGGCGTCCGGCTGAACTTCTGATGAGCAAGGAAAACAACATCATGGTCCGATGGCTGTCGCGCATCTTGCGGCTAGGCTCGTTCATGGTGGCTGCGTTGCTCGTCACGCAGCCGAGCGTGGCGGACACCGTGCTGATCACTGGAGCAAACGCCGGTCTCGGCCTGGAGCTTGCCAGGCAATACGCAGCGGATGGCTGGACCGTCATCGCGACACACCGCCACGACTCGACGCCCGAATCGCTTGCAGCGCTCAGCAAGCAATACAGGAACGTGCGTCCGGAGCGCATGGATGTGACGAGCGTTGCCGAGATCCGCGCGCTGTCCGAGAAGCTGAAGGATGTGCCGGTGGACGTGCTCATCAACAATGCCGCGATCTCTTCGGATCGCGGCGACTGGAGCACGCAGAAGTTCGGCAAGCTCGACTATGCGTTGGGCGAGACGATCCTGCAGACGAATATCCTCGGGCCGCTGTTCGTGGCGGAAGGCTTCGCGCAGCAGATCGGCGCCAGCAAGCAGAAGAAGATCGTGTCGATCACGTCGACGCACGCATCGCTGACGAAGCCCATTGCCGGAACGGGCGCGATCTACTACCGGGCCAGCAAGGCTGGGCTCAACCGCGCCATGCTCGCGGTGTCCGATGAGGTCCGCCCGCAAGGCATCACGGTGGTGGTGATCCATCCGGGGTCGATCCGCAAGTCCGACCAGGAGCCGACCACGTCGGTTCATGGTGTGCGCACGGACATCGATGTCGTGGCGAAGAAGATGAGAAAAACGATAGAAGGTCTGTCGATCCAGGACAGTGGGCACTTCCTGCAGTTCGACGGCGCGGCGCTACCATGGTAACGAGGGGGGAATGGCATGAAGAAATGGCTGGTACTCGGTGTAGTGGTCCTGGGGCGGATCGCGGTTGGAGAGGCGGCATCGCCCGCATGTGACCGCGCCTGTCTCGAAGGCGTTGCCGAGAAATATCTCGCGGCGATGCTCACGCACGATCCGTCGAAAGCGCCGATCGCGAAAGGCACGCGTTATACCGAGAACGCGGTCGATCTGCCGTTGCCCGATGGGCTGTGGCGCACGCTCGATAGCATTGGAAAATATCGGCTCTACGTAAGCGATCCGCAGCAGGGCGGGATCGGCTTTTTCGCCAAGGGAACCGAGAATGGCGCTCCGGTCCTCATCGCGACCCGGTTGAAAGTCGTCGACGGGCAGATCACCGAGATCGAGTCCTATGTGCCGCGGCTCACCGATACGATCACGGCCGGGCCGAGCAGCGTGAAGCGCACCGACATGCTCGGCGATACGCCGAGAAAACAGCTCACCACGGCGTTGCCCGCGGACAAGCGCATGTCCCGCGAAAAGCTCGCCAGCATCGCGAGCACCTATTGGGCGGGGCTCGAGAACAATCATGGTGAGAAGGTGCCGCCTTTCTCGCCCGAGTGTGTGCGTCTCGAGAATGGCACGCAGACTTCGGGAGTGAAGCTGGAGCCGGGCAAGACGCGGTCGACGATCAACATGCCTTGCGAAGAGTCGTTCGCGCTCGGCTACTTCCGCGAAGACACGCGCATGCGCAATCGACGCATGCTGGTCATCGACGAAGAGCGTGGCCTCGTCTACGCCGGCTGCTTCTTCGACCACGACGCGACGGTGCGCAGCTACAAGGTCAAGGATGGCACCACGAAAACCGTGACGAACACGGGGCCGTGGACCTGGGGCACGCACGAAATCTTCCAGATCACGGCCGATGGCAGGATCGGCCAGGTCGAGGCGGTGCTGCTCGCCGTGCCGTATGGCCAGCGTCCGGGCTGGGACAACGGCATCAAGTTTCCGAGCGAGCAGGCGAAGCAAGACGGCTTCAAAGAGTACTGAGAGAGTGCCGGGCATGACACCAGTTCATTCGCATCCCCCTCTGCGGGTGGCCGGCGGTCGTGTGCGGCGCTCGGCGGTGCGCCGGGCGGTCATGACGATACTCGCCGTCATGGCCGCTCCGGCGCTGTTTGCGCAGGCGCCGACATTGGCGACGCTGCAAGCTCAGGTGGAACGGCTGTCGGATCGCCAGGCCATTGCCGATACCCTGCAGCGATACATCCGCGGCATCGATCGTCACGACAAGGATCTGGCCCGCAGCGCCTTCTGGCCGGATGCGCAGATCAACATGGGCACGCCGTATGGGCGGGACGAATACGTGGATCACGAGGAGGCCGAGCTCGCGAGATATGCCTCCCACCAGCATCACATCACGGGCCAGACCGTGGACTTGCAGGGGAACACCGCGCACGTCGAAAGTTACGTGTTCTTCTTCGCGCTGCCCCGTGACGCTAAAAAGGACCAGGTGGGTCCGCTCACTCCGGGTCGCGTGCCGGCGAATACGAAGACCCGGCTGGGCAGCGGGCGTTACATCGAGCGGTGGGAGAAGCGTAACGGAGAATGGAAGATTCTCGTGCGCGCCTACGTGCACGATCTTTCGGTCGATGCGGACGCGGTCGACTACTGCGACACGCGCCCCTGCCTGACCCGATGGGATCGAGAGGATCTCTCTTACGTGCGGCCGCTGATGCCTCTGACAGCAGAGCAGCGGCGCGCCCGTGCCGAGGCCAATCAGAAGACGCGCAGTCCGGCGCGCTGATTGGCCTCGTTACCGCTGACTACAACGGATTCTGCGCGACGAACAACGCGGAATGCAGGTCGACGACGCACTGACTGAAAGCACCCGAAGCAGGGTGCAGTCCCAGCTGTGCGCAGGAGAGCTCCACGCTCTGTTCCTGTTGCGGACGAGTCATGCTGAAGTAGTAATTGCTCGACCGAATGTCGCCAGCGGCGGGTTGAGGCGCGGCGGACCCTTCGTCCGCCGGTGCCCGCTTCGTCAGCACGATGCACTTCGACAGTTCCGCGGTTCCGGGCTCGAGACCCAGCTGCTCGCATTGCTGCTGGGCTCGCATGATTCGACCGGTGTGCTGAACGAGGCGTACGCTCTCAGCGAGACTGTCTCCGCAAGCGTCGAATTCCACGTGGCCGGGCCGCAGGCCCATGATGTCGGTGCACGTGTCCCGCACCAGGTTTGCGGCGCCAGGGTCGAGTCCAAAGCTCGCGGGATTCTTGACGCTTGCGCATCCACAGAGGGCCAGTAGCGGAATCGAAAGTACCGCCGTTTTCCTGAGTCGAATGGGCATGGGCGAGGTCCTGCCTACTGGTTCGAAGCGTTTCGTTGCGGTTGATTGACGACCTTGCCGTTGCACACCGTGACTGCGCGCTCTTCGTAGCGCGGAATCTGCGCGAACTTCGGATTGCCGCCCTTGGGCCACACGGCGATACGGCGTGTCTCCTGGCTGCAGGAGGTGGGTACGTCACCTGCGCCCTTGTCGTCGGCGGCGGCCGCAGGAAGTGCGCCGAGCATTCCGATGACGAGACCCAGGGAGAGGGTGGCGCGAGTCGAGATTTTCTTGCCAGACATTTTCATGCAGTTCTCCAGTTGAGACTTGTTGGTGAGAGACGAGCCTGCCGACGTCACGACGTCGCTGCCTCGGTGAGGCGCCGGTAGTAGCCCTTGGGCGCTTTTTCATCCACGCCCGTCAGCTCGAGCTGCGTGCCGGCCCTGCGCTTGCGCTGGATCCAGTCGGCCAGCACTTCCGCACACGTGTGGTCGACTTGAGCGAGTCCGGCGACATTCACGCGAATGCGGCCGCCGCTCGGCAGGGTGTCCAGGATTTTCGAGAGCCGCGGCAGCGTCACGAAAGTGGCGCCACCGCGCAGATGCAACTCCACGTGTTCGTCGTTCCGTGCCACGTGCACTTCGAGCTTCAGGTTGCGGAAGTGCGGCACGAGCTCGAGCAGCGAAAGAGCAAAGCCGGTCAGCACGCCGGTGAGCAGATCGGTGGCGACGACCATGACGAGCGTGGTCACCCAGATGAATGCCGGGAGCACGCCGTAGTGATGAAACAGGTGCCGTGCATGTTCGAGGCTCACGAGTCGCCAGCCCGTCACTACCAGGATGCCGGCGAGCGCAGCCATCGGAATCTCGCGTAACAGCCACGGTAGTCCGAGCACGAACGCGAGGATCCACACTCCGTGAAGAATCGTGGATGCGCGCGTCACCGCGCCGGCCTGCACGTTGGCGGAGCTGCGCACGATCACGCCGGTCATCGGCAATGCGCCGACGGCTCCGCACAGCAGGTTGCCGATTCCCTGTGCACGAAGCTCTTTGTCGTAATCCGTGCGTGGACCGTCATGCATGCGATCGACTGCCGCGGCCGAGATCAACGTCTCGGCGCTGGCAATGAACGCGACGGCGACGGCCGTGGCGACAAACGCTGGGCTGATGAGCGCTGTGAAATCCGACAGCGCCGGCGCGGAGAGACTCGCGAAAATCGACTCGGGAACATTCACTCGCATGACATCGAGTTGAACGAAGAACGCGAACAGCGTGCCGATCGTGACGCCGACCAGCGCACCGGGAATGAGTCGCAGCGTCGCGGGCCGCAAGCGCTCCCACGCCAGCATGGTGACGATCGTGATTGCCCCGACCGCAAATGCGCCGACTGTCGCGTGAGCATCGGACAGCAGGCGCAGGAGCGAAACCGGAATGGCCAGCAGGTTGCCGACTCCGCTCGGCTTCGGCGAGTCGTCGAACAGCACGTGAAACTGGCTGATGCAGATGAGCACGCCGATGCCGGCGAGCATGCCGTGCACGACAGCGGGCGAGATCGCCCGGAACCAGCCGCCGAGCCGCGCGGCCCCGGCGATCATCTGAATCGCTCCGGCCATGACCAGGATAGGCCCGAGCGCCACCATGCCGTACTGGCGCACCAGCTCGAACACGATCACCGCGAGTCCTGCTGCCGGTCCGCTGACCTGCAACGGCGAGCCTGCGAAGAAGCCCACCACGATGCCGCCGATGATGCCGGTGATCAGGCCTTTTTCCGGCGGTACACCGGAGGCGACGGCGATGCCCATGCACAGGGGCATCGCCACCAGGAACACGACGATCGATGCAGTGAAATCGCGTACGAAAATATTCTGGCGGGTCAGGGGTGCCGCGGGGCTCGCTGCCGGAGTCACGTGATTCACCTCAGGCGCTGCGCTTCAACGTTTCATTGGCTGCCAGCCGGGATGCGTGGGGAAGGGCAACTGGTAACGGTGAGTTGTCCCGCACCGGCGCGAAGTGACCGCGCTGTCCGTCGAGCGCGAGGATGGAGCCGGAGTGGATGTCGACGAACCAGCCATGCAAGGCGATCTGCCCGCGTGCAATGCCGGCCGCGACCGACGGATGCGTGCGCAGGTGAGCGAGCTGGCAAACGATGTTCTCGAGCGTGAGAACGCGCAGACGATCTTCGTCCGCAATGTCGGGATAGCAGTTGCGTGCTACACCCTGCGCGGCGTGGGAGTGACGCAGCCACGCGGCAACATTCGGCATGTCATCGAGCGCGCCAGGTTTCTGGAGCGCTTCCATGGCGCCACATCCCGAATGCCCGCAGACGATGATGTCCGTGACACCGAGCGCGAGCACGGCGTATTCGACTGCGGATGAAACCCCGCCATTTGCCTGGGAGAACGGCGGCACGATGTTGCCGGCATTGCGGGTCACGAACAGGTCGCCCGGTTCGGCCTGCAGGATCAGCTCGGGAACGATGCGCGAATCCGCGCAGGAGATCATCAGCGATTTGGGACTTTGCCCGTTGGTGGCGAGACGGCTGTACAGGTCGGCATGTCGCGCGAAAACATGCTTCTCGAACTTGAAAATGCGCCCGATGACTTCGTTCATCAATCACACCTCGAAAGTGGCGGTGAGGCCGGGTTCGAGAGTGCAGGGCGCGTTTGTCTAGTGTGCGGCGGGTTCGTAACAAAGCATTGCTGGACCGGGCTCGCGCGGCAATTCGATCTCCGCGCACAGGCCCTGGCGCTCACGGTTGCTCAGGGTGAGCTTGCCGCCCGCATCTGCGATGACGCGCGAAGAGATCGTGAGACCGAGACCTACGCCCGAGGTATTCCGACGTCGCGCCGTATCGAGGCGCTGAAACGGCTCCAGCACGCGATGCAGGTCTTCTGGCGGCACGCCGGGGCCATCGTCCTCGATGCGGATGCGGATCGCGCGCTCGTCCGCCAGCAGTGTGACCAGCACCTGGGTGCCGTACTGGCAGGCGTTGTTCGTGAGATTGCTCAGTGCGCGCTTGAACTCGACCGGTCGCAACGAGGCGTCGCAATGCTCGGGGCCCCGGTACGTGATGTCGAAGCCTCGGTCCTGCAGGTCGTCCACCACGGTGGCGGCGAGCACGGCGAGGTCGACGAGCTGCGGTTTCTCCGCGTGCGTGTCGCCGCGAAAAAAGGTGAGCAGCGAGTCGAGCATCTGCTCCATCTCGTCGAGGTCACGGATCACGGCGTTTCGTGTCTGCGCCTCCGTCACGGTATCCACGTGGAGCCGCAGCCGAGCGAGCGGCGTCCTGAGATCGTGGCCTACGGCGGCGAGCGCTTCGGTGCGGTCTTTGATCATTGCAGCGATACGCGCCTGCATGTCGTTGTATGCCCGGATCAGGCGCCGGAACTCGCCCGGACCTTGCTCAGGCAGCACGATGGAATCGCCGTGCCCAACACGCGTGACCGCATCCGCGAGCAGGCGCAGCGGCTTCAGAATCGTGCGCAGCGCCGTCATCGCGATGAGCACGAGCGCGAGCATCGGCAGGCAGGCGATCAGGATCTGGCCACGCTCCAGTTGCCATTCGCCGATGAGATCGCGCGCGCGGAAGTGCAGCCACGAGCCATCGGAAAGCTGCAGCGATCCTATGACCTCGGTGGCATCGTCCGGCGAACCGACGTGTACACGCAGATTCATGCCGCGCAGGCTCGGCTCCCACAGCACCATCTGGTAGTGCATCTCGTGGAGCGTGCGGGACGCTTCGCCGGGCTCGATCGGCCCCGGACGCCAGTCGAGCTTGAAGTGCTCGGTGGACGTGTACTCGACGATTCTCGCGCGCCGCGCGGCGGATTCGCCCTCGAGCAGGCGAGCCACGACGACGATGTGCTCGGACGCGCGGCGTGCTTCTTCTTCCCGGATGCTGAAGCGGCTCGCGCCTTCGTACAGCAGGGTATTTGCAGTGAGGCCGATCACCGCAGTGAGCGCGACCACAGCGAATACGCGGCCGATGGCGCTGAGCGGAGCGAGCTTCACGCGCTTCAACCGTGCGTCACGTCGGCCGTCAGCATGTAGCCGACTCCACGTACCGTGACGATCGGCGCCGGCTCGCCCGCGCTCGAAAGCTTGCGTCGAAGCCTGCTCACGAGCACGTCGATGCTGCGATCGGAGGCGTCGCCGAGGCGCACCCGCGAAAGCTCGATGAGTCGCTCCCGACCGAGAACCCGTTGTGGGCTGCCGATGAAACTCGCGAGCAGATCGAATTCCGCTCCCGTGAGATCGATGCTCGCGCCGCTGGGCGAATAGACCGCGCGCCGACGAAGGTCGACTTCCCAGCCGGCGAAGCTCGCGCGCTCGTCGCGCACGGTGTGAGTGCCCCGCTCGAGCGGGCCACGACGTAGCACGGCGCGCACGCGTGCAATCAGCTCGCGCGTGCCGACGGGCTTGGCGATGTAGTCGTCCGCGCCGAGCTCGAGCCCGATGACGCGATCGGTTTCGTCGCCGCGGGCGCTGATGAAAATGATCGGCACACCGCTGCGCGCGCGGATTTCGCGGCACAGGTCGATGCCGTTCTTGCCGGGAAGCATGATGTCGAGAAGGATCAGGTCGATCGGTCGCTTCTCGAAATTGCTCCACATCTCGGCCCCGGAACCGGCCTGGCAGACGGTGAAGCCGTTCTGCTGGAGCGCGCGCGCGATCAACACTCGGAGTCCCGGGTCATCCTCCAGTACGAGGATCACGGGGGCTGTCATGGGCTCATCGATAACGTTTCGACTCGTGCGGCCAGCGCGCATCTAGCCTGTTCCCCGTACGGTCAGTCAACCCGATGTCACGGAATGCACCATTGAGTGCAATCGGCGTGTAACAGAAGCGCGGTCCGGGGAACTAAATCGCAGCACCATGGGACGAATGCTGTTCGCCCCACGATGCCGCGCGTTCAGTCGTCAGGCCCCGAACGAGTAGATGGCCTTGATGCCGATCGTCGGCTGGGTGCTGGTGAACGTCCCGGCCTGGAGGTCGTCGACGAAGATGTCCTCGTCGGCATCGTCCACACGCGCTTCCATCAGCAGCCGGAACTGCGGCACGGGGGTGTAGGCGAAGTCGATCGTCGCCGCGTTGACCGTGTACTGGGGGCCGGCGTCGAAATCGCGCTCGAGCGATTCGACACGCAGCGTTGCGGCCCATCGATCGCTGAACCGGTATGTGCCGTATCCCGCGATACCGTAGATGTCGCCGAAATCGTCTGAGTACCAATCCACATTGAGCGCGAAGGTCAGCGTGTCGCTTGCTGCGAAGCTTGCAACCGCGTCCAGGTAGTTCACATCGCCGAGCTCGTCCTCGACGCCGTAGTAGTCGTACAGGCCGAGCGAGATCGAATCGGACACGGCGAAAGAAATGCCGGCTTCGACTGTCTTCTGCTCATTCGTGTCGTCGGCGAATCCACCATATGCGCTGTTGGCGAGACCGAGATACAGCGTCGTCGATTCGGACGCGGCGTAAGCGGCGCGAATACCCGTGTGGTAGTAAGGCTCGGCGGCTGGAAATTGCAGCGAGCGCGACAACAGCGGATTGGCTGAGTCGCTCACCACTTCGTATCCAGCGAGCGTGGAGTAGCGACCCGCCTTCAGCGTCCATGCGCCGGAAGCATAGGAAATATAGGCTTCCGGAATACCCAGCTTGTCACCGGCGCCTTCGCCGTACGACGTGTTGACCAGGCGATCGGCATCTTCGCCGAGCATGATGCTGGCGTAGCCGCCGAAACCCTCCTGCGTGGTGGTGCCGAGATTCAGCACTGCCTGATTCAGCTGGAAGGAATCGGATTCAATATCGGTGGCGCGGGTGTTCGCCAGGTCCTCATCGATGAAACTGTGCACGTACGATGTGCTGATCCAACCGCTCGCTTCGACATTGGCGGCCAGCTCGGAAAGGGTTGCGGCAGGAACCATTGCACTCGCCGCGAGCGCGCCCACGGCAAAGATCGATCTCGTCGTCATTCTCGGTAGCTCCGTTTGTGAACAGGACAACTTCGCGGCCAAATGCAGGTTGTGTGCCGGAGTGTTCCTGCCGGAGCGCTTCAGTGCGTGCGGGCAGCGTGGCGATGATGGGCGACGTGCGTGGCGCGCGATCGATTTCCGCGCGCGCCGGATCGAATCGTCGGGTCAGCCATCGAGCGTTTTTATCGGAGAATTCGTGCGGCTCGCAGCGACGCGAGCGACCTTCGCTCGTTGCGATGAATTGCACGCGGTGCGCGCGCATTTGCTCTGTGACAAAGTATGTCTGGCTGCAGGGCGGCTATGCCTCGCGAAGAGGGGCTGCGAGCTGCGCGATGATCGTGCGCGCTGACGGTGCAGGCGCGCGGATTCGAGCCGTCGCTTCAGCCTTTGCCGTGCACATCGGGGCGGCCTGCCGACATCGCTGATGCCAGCTCGTGCTGTCCACGTTCCTGCAACTTGCCGATCGCGCCGTCGAGGTCGCGAGGTTCGCGATTCTGGCTGAGCTTGCGTTTACCGATGACGCGCGTCAGCTCGATTTCGATACCGATCAGGTTCGCGAGAGACTGCTCGATGTAGTCGCGCGACGCGTCTGCCATTTTCCAGGGACGCGGCTCGGTCGCTTCGTGTTTGCGCGTCAATCGGGCAACCACGCCGGCGATGAAACTCACATCGTCGATCAGGCGGATTCGCCCGTGGGCATGCACGACTTCATAGTTCCACGTCGGAACCTGGCGATGGGTCTCGTGCTTGCTCGGATACCAGTTGGGCGAGATGTAGCCGTGCGGCCCGTGAAAGATGGCCAGCACGTCGGAACCCTGGGGCAGCTCGGTCCAGAGCGGATTGGCGCGAGCGATGTGGGCCAGCAGCGTGCCGCAGGAGCCTCGGGTCGCATCCAGCTCGAAGGGCAGGTGGTTGGCATCGAGCCCGGCGGCGGTGTGCGCCACGAGCGTGCCGAGAGGGTGATGGTTGATGAGGCCGTGCAGTTCTTCGAGCCGCGTTTCCGCGAAGTGCTGGGGCAGGTACACGCGCTGATCCGGTAGTGGACGACACCTGAAACTATGCCTCGTCCCGGATCCGATCGAAACATCCACTTCGAAACGATGACGCCCGGAGCTCTGGGGGTGGCAGAGCCCCGGGCGATCGTCCCTTCAACTCTTACATCACGGTTGCGCTGATCACCGTGGACTTCACGCTCTCGGCTCCATCCGTCGTGAAGGCGGTGAGGGCGAAGAACCAGGTGCCCGGCTGCAGGGTGTCCATCACCTGACGGGTGATGCCGGCGTTGCTGATCGTCATCGTGGTCGACAGGTCGCTGGACGAGGGGCCGTAGTGAATGCGGTAGCCGGCAAGGTCCGTCAGCG
>Ga0247774_1000968_pt1 | contig 14496 bp, 10 predicted proteins | sample UWRJL001104B6_FD_179933 | JGI IMG/M metagenome (GOLD analysis project Ga0247774, IMG submission 179933) | Plant litter microbial communities from Arlington Agricultural Research Station in Wisconsin, United States - UWRJ-L001-104B-6 | ecosystem: Environmental > Terrestrial > Plant litter >... | reverse complement strand
ATAATACTACTTGTCCAGAATCGAGTATTGAAGTTGTATATAGATATTCGCACAGTACAATTGATAGCTGCCAGTTATCCGCGGACTAAATAAGCTTAGAAGGCTGAAAGTCGTGCCCAGCTTTCTGGGGAGCAGTCTAATACTCAAGCATTATATGTATAGACCCTCGACAAAATGTCTAGGACCTAGGCTTCCGACATAACTTGCTATTCTGCGATGGCACACCCACAATACTGCCAGACATCTCCCAATCCTCCGAACCCACAGCATTCTGCGCATAAAAGACCGAGAACGGATCCCACTTTTGCTTAAGCGCGTATAGTCGGGGATAGTTGCTCCCATGGAAGCTCTGCTGCCAATCCGGTTCCATGTAGTCCGACTCGGACATGTACGCGCCAGACCCGGGACTAACTTTAATCCACCGCGGCATCCAGTCGTGCGTGACGGTCCACGACCGCTGCGATGCCTCTTCCTCGCTTGTGCCATACGACCAAGCACTTCCCATGATGCAGTGGCAAAGCACGTCCCGCCAGGCCGGGTTCACGGCATTGTCGGGGTACTCGGGCGGGTTTCGAATGTTGAAGGCAATAATGATGGACCCCGCCTCGGCAACGGACCGCACGGCCTCCCACGTATCATTGAGAAGCTTCTCGTCGTGCCAGTTCTTCCGCGGGAATAGCCGACTTCCCTGACGGACATTTCCAGTCCCCCATGCCTCCAGCGGGAAGCCGTATTCCCACCCGTCGTGGAAGTTGTCCCAACCCTTGAAATCGGTCTCGAAAACGACGCCATGGGCTGCCATTGCTTCTAGCAGCGGAGCAACTTCCGCCTTCAACTCGTCCATTGTCGTGTTCGGCGCCACCCAAGAACTCATCCGGAAGCTATACTGTCCGTCCCCAGCGGGTAGCACGAAAAAGTACGAGTAGTGTCCCTTGTCGGCATAACCCTCGAAGCGGATAAAATACTCACGCAGAGCACCGAAAAACTGGTCGGCCGTGATGTTCGTTGTCGGACCCGTCGTGATGGAGAAAGCAAGGGTGGAGATGGGAATTTGTGGATGAGCCTTGTATACCACGGATGTCACAACCCCGTAGGTGGAACCGCCGCCGCCGCGGATGGCCCAGAAGAGTTCTTCGTTCTCCGTTGCGGTTGCAGTGCGAAAGCGGCCGTCGGCCGTGACGACTTCAAGAGCCAGAACTTGATCAGCTCCCATGCCCCATTTTGATGTCAGAGGAGAGTGTCCCCCGCCTTGGAAATATCCTCCCATGAGGCCAACAGTCTGCGGTCGAAAGATGGTCAGCTATAATTGCAGCTGATGGCGGCGTGACCAGAATCTATATCTTACCTTTCCCTCGCCACCCACCACAGTCACATTGTAATCCTTGGCGAGCTGGTAGGCCTCAAATGCTTGAATACCCGCCCCCAACTTAAAAGCCGGGCCCGTATAGTTAACCGCTTCGTATTTACCGTAAAACTTGTAATGCTTCAAATGATGGGTCCAAACATTGAGAGCCCCCATGCCTGTTGACTTCCCTCCAAAATCATGCCCTGTGTTTTTAATCACAAGTCGCAAGTTTAGCGCTCTAGCCAAATTCACCGCCAACTGCGCCTGGTACGCATCCGTCACCTTGACCGAGTATGGCGGATAACCGCCCAGTGTGCAGGTCGGCGGGTCGCTCACAAACTTGGTCGTCATGCCCGGAGGTAGGCACGTCATACCCTGGTACAGCACCGAGTTGATAGCGGTGGGATCCTCGATGCGGAGAAACGAATCAGAAAAGTTAGCCGTCAGGTTGTCGCACTTCTCTACGTCGCGGATGCCCCAGTTGTCGTAGCAGATGGCCGCCTGGGGGACGGTTTCGATCAGGGCACCGCCGGAGAGGGTATCAAAGAGGTCCCACAGTTCGTCGGACGGCCACGATGGGTCTCCGGGGTAGGTTTTACAACCCGAGTCTGCCAAGTCATCACGTCTCTGCGTAGCCGGCGAGGAACTATCGGCAAAAATGAAATGCTCGAGCTCGGGAACGCCGAGACCGCGCAGCTTGGCGATGACTGCGTCGGTCAATTGTCTTCCTTCGCTGGGGAGCAGGTCGATGCCGTTTATAGACGCAACCTCTTCAAACGCTGGAGATAGGGACCCTCCCTTGATAGCTATGAACTAATATTAATCACTGAGCTTTCCCTATCGAAAAATCTCAATCGGGGAATTATCACCTTCTCTAATCGTGCGCCCAGCATTTGCCACACCGACCACAGATAGGCTCAGTGCCGCAGCAAGCTGATGTAGCTGGCGACGCATGATTTGTTGTCTTAAAATCTACTCGCGATCACCATCTAGTGAATTGTTCCTTCATTCAAAGAAAGAGGGGTGCAACGGAGAGGTTATATCACCTTCTTTCCGGTGCCCCGTGTACTTCACACCAAAAGAGCCGCGGAGAACGGCAGGGATGGTTTTTACAGGGAACTGAAGCGTTATTGCCGTGTTTCCACCCTCAGACCCATAATTATTTACACACCTTGGTGGTGCCTGCATTTGCCGAATGGAACCTAACTAGGCCTATCCAGAGATTAGCATGCAAAGCACCGCGGCAAGAAATTTCATCCGGGTAGCTAGGCCTTGAGGTCCACCCAGAAGATCTTTGGACGGCACGGCCGTGGACTGCCTTCCTAGCCAAAAAAAAAAAAAAAAGTTCCGAGCGAAGATTGAGCCGGTTCTCCACCCTCCATATGCGTCCGTGAAGGGAATACCCCGCTGGTAGTTGCATGCAATAGAGGAAAGAATAATGTTAGAGTGAAGTATGAATAAGTATGAATTAACCCAGGTTACAACGTCGATCGTGTTTATTGGCGGAGGCATATAAGAACGAGTGTGAGTATTACACCCTTGCCATTTCATACGCTTGCATGCAGATCACCAACGAAGAAGTGCAGCGCAGGAGAGTTTATACCAAATGAAGTGTATATCATCCAAAGCCTTAGGCGTAATGCGCACGTGCCTTGACAAGAGCTAGTACAAAGATCTCGCACATTTCCAACTGTTTCCAAGCTCTCGAATGGGTACATTCTGAATATCCCTCCACAATCGATCATATTCATTCCAGGGGATTTTAGCAAGCCCCATTCGTCTGAGTAAGGAGCCCGAGCCTCCATGGCAGCGAGTTGTACGAACCGCCCGCACTTGGACTCATCCCCTGGTACAGATACCTCATGTTGCATGGCTTAATCGTCAAGGTCTGGTCGACCTGGTCCCTGATCATCTCCCCGTGGCTGATGCTCTTTGTCCACGCAGTTCCACTAAACTGAACATTGTTGGAGCGTGCGAACGGGTTCGACTCGGACGCCGCCAGCTCCTTCCACTGGCCGTCGATTCCGCTCGACGTCCAGCTCCGGAAGTACCGGTCTCCATCGCTTCCAATGGCCTCGACAAGTAGCAGGTACAGCGAGTCGTTGATGCGGTACACGTTTGACGCCTCGAACAACGCGTTCTTATTACTATCGGACATAGCGATGACGGGGTCAGTCATGCCATTAGGGAAGCTGTCAAGGGTGGTTTGCGACCGGTAGAGGTGGCCGTTGTCGTCAGACGAGAAGAGGTGGCAGTTGGCGGCGTCGCATATGACCCACATGTCAACCCAGTAGCCGCTCCCGATGTTCTGCGAGACGATGGCCGGCCGGCTGCCGTAGAAGTTCTTGGGCGCACTCCAGCCGGCCGGGTTGCCGATGTCTCGGTTGGTCGAGTAGGCGGCGTTGTCGTTCTGGAAGATGAGATACCAGAGCCCCTGAGGCTCGAAGTAGAAGACCTCCGGGGCCGCGCGGTAGCCGCGGCCGATGGGAGTCTGGTCGAGGTAGTGGAAGGTGGCGGACCCGGCCTGGGCGAATTCGGTGAAGCTGAAGTAGACGAGATTGTAGCCCGCCTCCTGCGCTGTGCTGGCGAAGACGTGATAGGTTCCATTCACCTCGACGATGGAGGGATCCTTAATGCCGGCGATATCGCGGCCGTCGCTTTTCGGACCGATCAAGGCTTCGGAGGAGCTCCACGTGAAGCTGCTGGGAAGACCTGAGGATTGTCTGGCGATCAAACCCCTGTCTTCCGCATGTGCATATGAACTCAACCCCCGAAAGGACGTAGCAACCACCGATACAGCGGTGATAGCGAAAGTGACGAGTAACAGCACCATCGCGGGAAGTCCAATCTTCGTACCATAAAATGTGAAACTCAACGAGTACTTTCAGAAAAATTTCCCGCCGCCGGTCCGCGAGACTTGTTATATATTCCAGGGCGCTACACTTATTCCCCATGCCATTCAAGGGGACCGGGATGTCAGATGCGTTCGAATTGAGTTCTTGCGATACTGAAATGGGCTAAATACCCGCCATTTCCGGCACCGAATAGCATAAACCCGGTTTCTTCAGGGCTACACATGGGATGCATTTCGACTACTGACAGTATTCTAACGTCGCACGTTTTATTGAGATACGGCGGGACCCGAGCCACAAGGAGGAGTCCTAGAAATGAAAAAAATTCGCAAATGTACTTCCTGTCACTCTCTCCGTTTTCAAAGGTTTGGTGACGGCAAAACATTTGCGCCCCAATCGGAAAACAGGGCTCACCCCCCGCTTTCCTGAAGGGGGTGAATACACCGATGTCCGATTTGCCCGCTAATGGCCACTTTATTCAATGCTCCCAAGATGCAAACGTCAGTTCCAGGCTGTGCTGAGAGTTCCGACGCTGGCGCTGAGCTGGATGTTTTAAGGCCCGCCTAATTACCATTTATAGACGTATGACCTGGCGAACCTTATAGTAGCCCGTAGCGGAGTAACACCTAGTCGCTTGCTCTTGATAGGCTCGACAATTAGAAATCTCTCAACTCTTGATGTGGCCATTTTGGTATGGAATCCCAGGATGGCCGGTCGCGGTCCCATGCCCAGCGCCTCCCAAGTGAGTCATCCAACTCACCACACAGCATCTCGACCACGTATTTTCCAAGGACGGGGAGGAACTTGAAGCCATGGAAAGACCCGCAAGTAGCAATGAAGAGTCCCTCGCAAGCCGAGTGGGGCGATATGATAAAATCTCGGCTCGGCGTCAATGCGTCCCTGTTGCCAGAAGATGCAGATCGTCAGCGAGGCTGAGCGTTTCACAAGTGCTATGCAGAGGTGGAGAATGGAGCCGGGAAGAAATGACTAACCAGCAGATTCTAGACTGTTCCAAATCTCTACCAAGTCGCTTGTTCCCGAGGAGTGACTTGTGGGCCCAGCCTACATCGTCCTTCAGCGATGGAGGGACATTCCACTGGCCGTAGGCAGGCTTTCCTGGTGGCATGGATAGGGGGACCTTCGTGGCCGGGTGCTCGATCGTGTTTCGAAGCAAGATCTGGCCCCAGTACTTGAACCCGTTCTCCTTTGGCAATGGAAGGCATCCCACATCAAATCCTACGTTTGGTGGAAAGTTAGTATACATCCATCCAAAGCCGAGAAGAACTCTTCTTACCTCGCTCCGTAGGGTTGTCGTTGATACCAACCGGCATAGTTGCTAGAATTCCCCTGTAGTCCTGGCTCAACGGCGCCACGCCCTCGGTGACAGCGGCCGCAAGGATTCTATCCCCGACGTGCAGGTGCGTCCACTCTGGCGCACTATCCATCAACAGCTTTGGGGTGAATGCTCCCGTGCAGAGGACAACCTTGTCGGCTTCAATCACCAAGCCTTGCGCGAGTTTCACGCCACAGCACCGACGGCCATCGCCAAGGTCTGAGAATTCAAGACTTGTCACCTCCGCCGCGATATAACTTACCCCCAGATTAATGGCGGCCTGGATAGTACTTTGCAATGCCTCCTTGGCTTCTGCCCACCCGCTCGATTTGTTGATGAGGACTTCTTTCACCCCCGTATAATCGGCATCATCGAAGAGCCCACCGTACAAGCCTCGCGCCTCCTCAACAGGACACAGACGCATATCCACCTCTGCACCTAGCTTTTCAAAGTTCTTGAGCACCTCCTCCCCAAAATTCGAGGGCGAGATCCAAAACACACCGCTCTCGTGGTAGAAGGGCTTCCATATCTCGTCCGTCCGCCATAGCTGCTGCGCCTCGAGACCGAGTTTAGTGTACACAATGTCGCGGTAGTCGGCGCGGATGACCTTGTTCCAATCCCATGACGCCGCAACCCTGGTGGGGGCGTCATGGGCATCGCGGTCGACGAGGATAATCCTTGAGTCGGGGTACTTGCGGATCAGATGCAGGGCTGTTGAGGCTCCGAAGACGCCGGACCCGACGATGAGGTATGAAGTTGGCGGCATAGTATTTCTTTTCTTGAGAAGTGAGGGGCTTGGTCTGCGCTGGAAGTTTTTTGGGATCAGGCGTGATTCTTCATGAATGAACAATTGATTGCTCCCTAATCTGTAATTATCCTTTCTGTACTTTTGACGCGGGGTATGACTCACATCATTATTATTACGAACTTTCGTACGTCTATCAACTTGGAGGGGATTGGGTGTAGGGTTAGGGCTACTGTGTCGAGTGGATTTTCCAATCACCTAATTACTTTTCGTCTGCACGCTAAGCACTCGTCATCTGGATGTTTACGCGATTCTGATCTTACGTTGCCGACCTAGGCCAAGTAGCATCAAAGTCTACCTTAACGGCGATCTTCTGGCCCGTAACCCATTCGATATGTTGATCAACAAGATCCCTGAGGCCCCCGCAAACCACCAAGAGCGGTCCATTAACCCCACTCTCATTTTCGACCAGAAGCATTTCGTACTCCTTTGCCAGCGCGACTCTCGCAACGCGAAACGAAGGGGTGAAACACACCGGCGCCATGGCGAAAATTTCGCTCTGGGCGGCGTACGGAATGGCTTGTATCACGCAGCCGGCGTGCATGACTAACGAAGTACGATGTGCTCTGTAGCTCTTTGAAATGTCAGGCGCCGGAGTGCCGTCGCGAATGAAGCCCGTCGTCGATGCTGCGGTCGATACGGGCAGAGACTTGAGGATATCGCAGTGAAGGAGATGAAGTATCATGGCTGCCGTGCGGCCAATGCTCATCAGGTGGTATTCCCCGATGTTGGGAAAAGAGAACGCAGTCTTGAGAAGTCCACAGTTTCTTTCGGTGAAGAGGCTGCCGGGGACGGTCTCGTGCAGATTCCAACGCCTCCACGCAGATTGAGGGACAATTTGGAGGCTTTGCTGCCAGTGGTCCAGGATATTCTCGAGTTGCCGCAGGATTTTCGTCGCGATGAAGTGGACCTTTGTCAGCTGGCTGGTGAACTGTGATTCCGATATTGTCTGATTCGTACGGGAGGCCCAGAGACGCTGGTAATGGGATCTGACGGTGGCAGTTGCCTGGAGACTTCCAACCGCGAAACTCAGTCGGTCTGCGGGTCCGAAGATCAAAGTCGGAGGCAACTCGTGGTCGGTGGCAAAAGGTTGCAGTATGGACAATTCAAGCGGATCTTGTTGACTGAGTAGGGTTTGATCGGATTCCCAGACTCTAGTCGACGACAGTGTCCCGAACAGCTGGGAAGTATTAGTAGGTCGGTGTATGAGCTAAGTGCCCCATGGGAACGAACTCACAACAAGTAGCCGGGATCTGGAAAGGAGCTCGAGTTCACTAGGAACCCTAGAGGAATGAGGACGTCGGGCTGCAACCAGTTGCGCCATCCCCCGAGCGTGATTCGTCCAATTAGATGCTGATGGATTCATCCCAAACTATAAAATGTCAGCATATACTCTACCATTCGGAAACATCGACACATTTTCCCCAGACAAGAGGACATATCGGAAACATACCTCCCAGAGCGCAAGCATGGAACTAGAGAATACCATGTCCATCCACTCGTCCTCGTTTAGGGGTTGAAAACTTGATGTCTGTAGCTGGCCAAGCTTTTGGGACATGCACCGTAGAGCCCTCCCGTAAGTGTAATAATTGTCGCGTATGATTTGCTTGTTTGCCTTCAGCTTACCAAAATGCCCCTCCACAAGTGCAGCTGCCGCGGGAATAACAGGACTGCAGTCCAGATCGTCTCCCTCGCTGCGTGACACATGGTTGATGAGGCGCGAGAAACAATGACGAAGTTGTTCAAGAAGGGGATCGAACTTGACAGAGAATTCGGATAGGAAAAACGAGACATAGAGGGCCATGGGCTCCTGCATGAGAGGCTGGGCAAGGAAAGGTCGCCCTGGGTTAGCTGGACTGACAGAACCTCTCGCCTTATCAGATGGCGATATTATAGGTGAGATATTCAGGCCGCCATTTCGTCTCAATGCAGGCGTATCTTCTGCAGATGCGTGTGTCGTGGGGACATGGGCCGCCACACCCGGCGCTCTCCACCCCTCGTTCAGGAAGACAAAGTTGTCCCTCCGGTAGCCCCGGCATGTCTGCTTCCTGTCCTCGCATGACTTGCAGGTAGGACGCCGGCCATCTACTCGTTCAAAATTTTCAAATTTGTCTGTCAGAAATACTGGGATAAGTAATTTCAAAGGAATTAAAAGACGAACCACAGCGTGACTTGCGCGCGACGCACGTAATGCAGCCCTTCGATCGCGGGACCGCGGGCAGCTGCCTCTCCTTTCCGCAGATGGGCGTTGCTGATTCCTTTCGAAATTTTTGCATGGCAAGAAAAGCAGTCTGGGCAAGAATTCTAGCAGGGGTAACTTGACTTTTCCCCGTATGAATGGATGTTGGGGATAATGATGCCTGCATATGTTCAAGGTTGAAAGGCACTCTTTGAGAGTGTGGCGCACGTGCCACATGTACCGCGCTAAACCTGATTTAGAAAGTAACGCGATCCCTGTCAGTGGCTTTCTGGTCACGCCATGCAGCCATGTCCATCTGCAAGCGACAACGAGGTTCTGTTGACTGCCAAATTCAACAACATGATACTTTATTCTCTCGGAGTGCAACTCATGACTTTAGCTGACCAATTAGATTGCTAGGGGTCTGAAATGGTACGCGCATCATCCCGGTGCGCCGGTCTCTCGCATTTGATGGCGCCCGACGCCGGGCAGTTGAAAACTAGCCATAAACAGGAGGAAAGTCGCACTGGGCGGGGAAATCTCTGAATCCTCCTCCAGTATAGCTGCCGTCGGAAGAAATACGCTCTTCTCACAATCATCATCATGGAAGCAAATCCGCTCCAAAATGCTCAAGAGTCGCCAAGATGTTCCGATCTCAGCGACACCCAGCGTACTGGCGGTAAAGAATCTGGTAGAAGTATGTCCCATTCGCAGCAAAACACCACAAAGGCAGACGAAAGCTCTTCAGGGACAAGAGCCCCTGGAAGTGAGGATGAAGAGCATTATGCGAGCGGATTTGCATTGGTTCTCATCGGGATAGGTGTGGCGTTGTCGGTGTTTCTAGTTGCGCTGGTGAGTAATATCCATTCAGATGGGTGCCAACGCGTAGGTATTCAACTAACAATTGTGGCGTTTAGGATCAAACTATCGTGGCAAACGCGATACCAAAAATCACAGACGAGTTCAACAGCGTGTCGGATATCGGTTGGTACGGTAGCGGTATGTCATCTGGTCCTCCGGTGCTCATCTTTGTGATATCAGCTCTGAATTTTGGTGCTGACAGACCCCCTTCAGCCTATCTCTTCACGACTTCTGCTCTTCAATTATTCTTCGGTAAAGCCTACTCCAACTTTAGTATCAAAGGCACATACCTTCTCGCTGTTGCCATCTTTGAGCTCGGCTCGCTTGTTTGCGGGTTAGCGCCAACCAGCACCGCCTTAATCATAGGCCGTGCCGTTGCCGGGATTGGGGGCTCGGGGATCTTCACCGGGGCACTCACCATCATTGCTCATTCGGCGCCCTTGCGGCTTCGGCCCCTGATGGTCGGTCTAATGGGTGGCAGTAAGTTTCCATTGGACATTGCAGAACTCCGCAAAATTCCACGGCACAGGCTTACTCACGTTGATAAACAGTGTTTGGCATCGCCTCCGTATGTGGCCCTATCCTGGGAGGAGCTTTTACGGACAAGCTTACATGGCGGTGGTGTTTCTATATCAACCTCCCTTTCGGCGCCGTCACTGTGGTCGCGATTTTCTTCTTCTTCAAGCCGCCAGATCGCCCGGCTCTATCCCGGATTCCCTTGATGGAGCGAGCCAAGAAAATCGATTGGCTAGGTCTTCTCTTTTTTGCGCCATCCGTAATTTGCCTCTTGTTGGCACTTCAGTGGGGTGGATCGACCTATCCCTGGTCAAATGGGCGTGTCGTAGCCCTACTTGTCGTCTTTGGCATCCTGTTCGTTGTTTTTGCCGGTGTTGAATACTGGAAAGGCGAAGGGGCCACAGTTCCGCCTCGGCTCATCACCCAGCGGACCGTTGCGGCCGGGTCTTGGTACGCATTCTGCAACGGAGCTGCGTTCCTCATCATAATCTTTTACATCCCTTTGTGGCACCAAGTAATCCACAACGTCAGCGCAGTTCAATCGGGCATTCGGCTACTTCCTCTCGTCCTAGGTCTTGTCCTCATGGTCATAATGTCTGGAGGTCTAGTAACATTGACAGGATACTGTGAGTCCACCTCTACCCGCTGCTGATCAGCTGCTCACAATCGCTGCCAGATGTGCCATTTATGATCATGGCTTCTATCATTGCACCAATAGGGGAGGGCCTTTTGACAACATTTACTGTTGACGCAACCTTTTCTCAATGGTTCGGCTACCAAGCCTTGACAGGCATGGGTATCGGCATGGGTATGCAGCAGCCCATGCTCGCCGTCCAAGCAGCACTGCCACTGGATGACGTACCCGTGGCTACGTCTATCATCATCTTCATGCAGACGCTGGGCGGAGCCATCTTCCTCGCCATCGGCCAATCAGTGTTCCAGACGCGGCTGGTTTCCAACCTCGAAGTCGTCATCCCACAGGCGCTATTCGATCCGTCTAAAATTTTGAAAATTGGGGCTACCGATATTTGGGCCCGTGTCCCGCATCAGATTTTGCCCGACGTCTTGGCGGCCTTCAACAATGCCCTGACCAAGGCCTGGACGGTCAGCATCTGCATGTCGGCTCTAACCTTGCTTGGGAGCTTGTCGATGGAGTGGAAAAGTGTTAAGAAGGAAAAGAAAAAGACTGCGGTGTCCGAGATTGAGAAAGGCCAGAAGCTGTAACAGAATTATTAGGGGCGTAGGTCGTCCACTGTCTGCTGCCACGGCATAGTTTACGTCTTGCTTGAAAGCGTTTGTTGGATCTTGCAGTGTCAGATTGGCTTTAATACAGCTAATTATCCAACTTTTGCTCTCTCGGCAACGACAAAGCGATCGCAGGTAGATGCCAAACGTATTCGCAATGCCTTCAAGAGGTTCGGCAATTAATTCTTGGACGATCACATCCCAGCGTGGAAACCGCCCCGTGGCTTCAGCTTCCCGACGTAGCCCTCACCATCCTCTGGAACGGCAACATCTTCACCCAAAGTTTCAGTGATGTTCTGGATCAAGTCCAGGAAGTACGACAGGTCCCCATCGTTTAGCAAAACCTTGGACCTCTCCCAGCCGAGTTCAATTGGCAGCTTCTCCTTCTCTAGAAATTCGGACCCGTTAGTGATGCTCTCCCTGATTTCCATATCCGAATATTTCTCCCTCAACTCCGCGGAACAACATGGCGCAACTAGGGTCATGTCTGAGCTTACCGAAGAGATATTCTACCCTCTCCCGTTGGACCGTGCCGGTCTCCACATCACCCAAGGCAATAATGTATGCAACTGACTCGCCGAAGCTAAAGGACGTGCCCAGTTCCGAAAGGCTATACTCGGGGTTATTGGCCTGCGAGTCCTTGATGCGGGCAATGCGGGCCTTGGCAGCCATCTCGACATCGACCACGTCGCTCGTGAAGAAGGCCTTGGTCTTGTCAAAAACGGACTGGTCGAATTTGAGGACGTCCCCGAAGTACTGATCCGGGCGGCTGAGCGAGGCGTCGTGCTCCAGGATGTTGTGGCGGCCCAGGTGGTCGAGGTCAAATGTGGTAGCATTCTCCTCCGGGTTCGTGGTGATGGCGAAATCGAACAGAAAGCCGCCCAAGGTCTTGTTGATGTGCAGGGCATCGTACAGGGCGTCTTTGGTGTCCCGCTCGGTAATGCCTTTGCCGCTGTGGGGGAGGAAGCCGTGATTTGCCAGCGAGTTGAGCATGGGGCAAGGAGCTCGCACTGCAAGTTTTCGTCAGTCAGAATGCCAGTCTGTCGCTCATTTTCCGTGCACTTCACCGACCTTCTCCCTCTCCTGGGGGAGACCAGGTGTCAAAGGCTGCGAGCGCGGGGCCGACGACCGCGGCGGTTGCAATGATGGCGGATCTCATTTTGAAGCTGCTTTTTTTGGCTTTCTTGCCAATTATGCGGTTCGTAGTTTATCCTGGCTGTGTTGGTTGGGATCCTTCCTGTATGTATCTGGAGGTTCAACGTGCGGCTGTTCGCCAAGTATTTAACTTTATATCTCGCTTGGTGGGCGTCAACAGACACCAAAAATCGAAACCAGCAAGTGCGCTTAAATCTGACACTTTCAAACTCGACGGACCGTCGTATTGAACCGAATATGCGAAGCCACGGTGACGCGGAAACGGACTCGCGGCCATACTCTTCTCCGATTGTCGCGGTACCGCGTCACGGTAGTGGCTTGGTCCCGCATTCGTATACCGCACAAGCGAACCAGCCCCACCGTCCGGCTATATTGAATCCTGAATAATGAAAGGACCAGCGTTGCTCGCCCTAAGCCACCGTGCCAACGTTAATTTTCCGATCGACCCGGATCAATCCGGTCATTCGTAATTGGATAAATCTGATTGGCATCGGTATCCCGGGTCTCGCGTCGTATTTGGTATGTTGATATCCACTTAAAGCGGCACCCGGGTAGCACGCCCTGAAAATCCACATGTGTTTTATTTCATGCTGCGCTCGTTTTCGCATGCTGTGCTGGTTGGGTGTTATGCTGGTGCCTGCTTGGATATTAATTTGAGACTGCGGGTCGGCGAAAAGTACCTACTAAACGACCGGCGGCTGAGGGGTCCTCTAGCTCTCACTGTTCAGGCCGCCCACTATCCTAATTTTCCATGCACTCAAGTAAAGTAAAATAAGCAGAGATCTGACATGCGATAAAGTACCATCGGTGACCAGGTCAAGATTCGATATTCTATTCCGGCGATAAGCAGAATCCGAACATAAATCAGACATAGGAACGGGACGGCACGGCAAGCTCGGCCATTGGGGCACCGCGATCGTGTCGGCTCCTTCTTAGGGTATCCCCCGCTAGACTGACTCCCAGGTCATAATGAGATTCAATTCTCGCACGGAACAATCTGTGTATGCGGAGTTCTGCACTCACTATCACCACAACCTGGATCGTCTCATGCCCTATTCTCCTATGCTACTAGTTATGGCCGCCGTCAACTGCCGGAACGGCGTCAATTTTCAGCTCTCGAGGCAAATTACCATCTGCACAATAGCTTGCCAAAGCAGAGCCGTCGTTGGATGAAAGATCTCTAGGGGATTCATACTATGTGCTGAGCTGCTGTGTCTAGTCTCGGCTCTCGATGCTGCCTTGGTAGATCCAAAGTGTCCCCTTCAATCAGCCGATCCTGTAAGTAAGTGTCTTACAAAAACTCTAATATATGGCCAATCCAGCCCTCTGCGAGTTACCCCAGCAAACACAAATGTCAGGAGGGAAACAGTGAGAACCGCAGCACCGCGCGAACCTCCCTATTCTTCAAGGACCCCGCTTCGACATGAGGGACGACACACACAAATCATCCCTACCACCCATCTTGAGCCTAGAGTATTCTGTTGTCGCCTTCATCTTCTTTATCGCTCTTGCGCTTCATAAGGTTAGGGAGCATGGTACTCTTTTAATCTTGGTCGCCACTCTTGAAACGTGCACAATTCTCAATCGAATACCCTCATCTTTTTGTCTCACAGCGTGACAGGATCCCCCCGCTTTCTTCCAAGCAAAGCGGAAGAAAAGAAAAGACATAAAGAGATAACCCTAACGGCCTCTCTAAGGACTTTTTCAGAAAGCTGCGTGCCCCAATCCAACACCATCTACACGATCCCCCTCGGAAAATAAGCACAGAGAAGCAGACCACGCATGATCAAGCAAATTTCGGGGCCGATCATCTGATTCAAGACTTTAAAGGTGGTGCGGAAGCACCAAAATGGAGATTTTACAAGAGCGTTGTGCAAGGAGACACAGCATGTCGTAGACTCGTAGTAGGGGTCGATGAGCCCTGGGGCCTCACCTAACTCATGTTCTGAGGGAGATTAATTTATTAGCACCTGTCTTGTCAAAGCAAGAGTTCCCCGACGACGAAGGCCACGAGTCCACCAGAATGCCCAGTAGTGCGTCCTCACCTCGCCACACCAAACTCAACAAGAAGCCCGGTACCGAGACGCGGTCGGACGAGATTGCGTCTCTCCGCCAGATCCATTATTTTCCAGAAGGTAGCTGCACTGATTCTAAACAATAATATATATAACTGGTTAGTTTGAGGCCTAATACGACACTCTAGCA
>Ga0247774_1000967_pt1 | contig 14501 bp, 12 predicted proteins | sample UWRJL001104B6_FD_179933 | JGI IMG/M metagenome (GOLD analysis project Ga0247774, IMG submission 179933) | Plant litter microbial communities from Arlington Agricultural Research Station in Wisconsin, United States - UWRJ-L001-104B-6 | ecosystem: Environmental > Terrestrial > Plant litter >... | reverse complement strand
CGAGTAGCACCTCAGCCGGCTCAGCCACGACGTCTGGTGGTTCAACCGTGATGTCGACAATCGAGGCGATTGCTGAAGCGATGCGGTTGGCGACCTTGATTTGCCGGGCCAGAGGGTCTTGGTGATCCTTGGACTCCAATGCGACGGCCAAAGCACGACGGGTCAGCTCGTTCAGGTGCCGGGCGAGAAGCTCGCTGGCTTCGCCCTCGGTAAGCCGCTGCCGCTGTACTAGGTCCTCGGCCAACGTATGGAGCTGTCCTTCGAGATCTAAGGTGATCAGGTGTTCGTAGATCCCTGGTGCTGCGTCGGCCATGGTGCGAACTGTAGGGCCACGGCCTGACATGTCACCGGACTTCGTACTGGCACCGCCTCTCTTGCCGCCTTCATCGAAGACGTGGCTTGCCGTGTTGCCCTGCGGGTCAGCGGCCGTACGTAGCGGTCAGGAAGCCGCTGAGGGGGTTGCTTGGGACGGGGCGGCCGTACGACGCCGCTACGTCGGTCAGCTCGTGGGTCTCCGTGCGCCAGCCGTGGTCGGTCAGCCACTCGGCGGCGTCCTGGTCGAGGCCGCCCTTCCATAGTGAGGCGTACTCCATGCCGGACCGGTCGCCCTCCGCGATGACGGACGCGGCGTTGTTGCGTTCGAAGGCCACACGGCTGCCCGGTGCCGACAGTGAGCCGACCCGGGTGAGCAGGAGCGACGCCTCCGCGGCCGTTAGATAGACGAGTAGCCCCTCGATCAGCCACGCGGTCGGCACGGCTGGGTCGAAGCCCGCAGCGGTCAGCAGGGTCGGCCACTCCTCGCGCAGGTCGACCGGCAGAACGGTCAGCGAGCACCGGGCGACCGCGTCCTGGTCGGCCAGGACCTCGGCCTTGAACGTCAGCACCTCCGGCAGGTCCAGTTCGTACACGTGCACGCCGGGCGGCCACGGCAACCGGTACGCGCGGGTGTCCAGGCCGGCGGCTAGCAGGACGACCTGGCGGCAGCCTGCCGCGAGCAGGTAGTCGTCGTAGAAGCGGGTTCGGATGATGACATGGAAGGCGAGGCGGGCACGCGGGGACCCCGGCGCCGTCGAGCGGCGCTCTCCCGTGGGGGCGAAGGCCGCGGCGTACGGGTCGTCGAACAGCCGATCGGGCCTGCGGCTCTCCCACGCGCGTACCCGCGCCACCCGCAGCGCCGTGCCGCCGACTCCGTCCAAGGTCGCCATCAGATACTCCTTCGCATCGCGGTCCGAGAGGACAGAATACATCGATACCGATGCATCTCCGCCGATATACCCTGGACGCCATGGACGGCGTACGGCTCCACCGGCTGGGGAAGCGGCTGATCGATCTGTCCCGGGACGTCACCACCTCGGCGGGGGACGCGTCGCTGACGCCGGCCGAGGTCGCGGTGATCGAGGACGCGCTGAAGCATCCGGACAGCCCGGTCACGGAGATCAAGGCGCGGACCGGCTTCGCGCAGAGCCACGTATCGGAGTCGGTGTCCCGGCTGAAGGAACGCGGGCTGATCGAGACGACGGCCGACCCGGCGGACCGGCGGCGTACGCGGGTGCGGCTGAGTGAGGTGGCCCGCCAGGCGGTGCTGGCGCGGGCGGGGCGGTCGGCGGATGAGGTCATCGCCCGGGAGGTGTCGGAGCCGGAACGCGTGAGTGCGCTCCTGGACGAGCTGGCCGACCTGCTGCTCTGAAGGGGGGGTCAGGCGGAGTCGGGGGTCAGTGCCACGGCCTTGCGCAGGAGCACGTCGGTGGTGCTGATGGAGGAGACCATCACCGCGTGTGTGGGGACGAGGAAGGCGGCGGTGAAGGTGCGGCCCCGGGAGTCGCCGGTCCAGTGCCATTCGGTGGCGAGCGCGCGGACCGTCTGCAGGCCGCGGCCGCACTCGGACAGGTCGTCGGGCTCGGGCACGCGCGGCACCTTGTGGCTGCCCTGGTCGGTGAGCGCGACCGAGGCGCCGTAGCGCCAGCGCCGGACTTCGAGCAGGTAGCGGCCCCCCGGACGGGCCGAGGCGGTATGTCGCAGGGCGTTCGCGGCGAACTCGCTGACCACGAGCATGACGTCATCGACCCGCGGCAGGTCGGCGAGGAGAAAGCCGGTGAATTCACGGGCTTGGCGGACATGTTCCGCCAGGCCGGGAAAAGATCGTCGCCATATGAGTACGCGATCGTCCGGATACTCGTCCATGGCGACCCTCTCCTGGTCTGGTCAGGAACCACGACCCTGGACTCGACTCTCCCCAAGCAGAGCCCAGGGTCGCGGTTCCGCGAAGCGGCTCGGAGGACGGGCCTCCTCGCCGCGGTGCGCGGGCGGCACCGGCGTGCGTCGGCGTGGTCGACGAATGTCGATCACCGGACGGTCACGCCGGCCCGCCCAGCCTCCAGAGAAAAACGCGATATTGAAGCGTTCTGTAGTCGCGCGATTACACTCTGACTCAGAATGATGATCCAGTGCAAGTGATTCAGCGCATTATGTGAGGAAGCAATGCCGTACACCCCCACGGTTCGCGGGCGTCAGCTCGCTCGAGAGCTTCGTCACCTGCGAGAAGGCGTCGGGATGACCGGCGAGCAGGTGGCTTCGAAGATGAGTTGGGAGCAGTCGAAGATCAGCCGGATGGAGACCGCGAAGATGCGGATCACCTCAGGTGAGGTGATGGAGCTCTGCGAGACCTACGGCATCGACGGCGCCAAACGCGACCAGCTCATCAAACTCGCTCGCAGTGCCCGGCACCGGGACTGGTGGCGCGAGTACAGCGACTACCTCAAGAAGGGCTTCATCGACTTCCTCGCCTTCGAGGCCGAGGCCCGTACCTCGCGTGGCTACGAGGCGCAGGTGATCCCCGGCATCCTCCAGTGCGAGGAGTACGCACGCGCGATCCTGCTGGGCACGCAGCCGCGCCGCTCCGATGAGGTCGACCGCGGCGTGGAGGTACGCCTCGCGCGCCAGCAGCGCGTCACGCAGACCGACGATCCCCTCAACGTCTGGGCCGTCATCGACGAAGCCGTGCTCCACCGTGTCGTGGACCGCCCGGAGGTGATGGTGGCGCAGATGAAGCGGCTCCTCGAACTCGGCGAGCTCGGGAATGTGTCGATCCAAGTACTCCCATACCGAGCCGGAATTCACGCCGCGATCGATGGCCCTTTTGTTCTACTTACCTTCGACGGCTATCCGGACCTGCTATATATCGAGCACCTGGTGGGGTGTGTCTATCTGGAGAAGCCCGCTGAGACAGAACAGGGCAGCCTGATTTTCGACCATCTCCGCTCGGCCGCGCTCAACACCAGTGACTCTACGGCGTTGATTCGCGAGCAAGTCAAGGAACTATCACGATAAGAAAGGTGTCGGGACATGGCGAAGTCAGGCCTCTCTACTTCGACGTGGCGCAAGAGCAGCCACAGCGGCAACGGTGGCAACTGCGTCGAGACCATGATCACGTGGCAGAAGAGCAGCCGCAGCGGCAACGGTGGCAACTGTGTCGAAGTGGCCCGCATCGAGCAGGCCGCTGCGCGCGCCTGAGGCGACGTGCATGCCCTAGTGGCATGACGACCACCCAGGGGTACGCCCCGCGCGGGAGGCAGGCCGATCGAACTCGATCGCAGCGCCAGGCGCCAGCCGGGGCGTACCGTCCGTGGCGGCGAACCGGCGACGTCGCGGATATGGCATCGAGTCTCCCCGGACACACTGAGAATGCCCTGATCTAACATAACGCGGCCTTTGTCCGCATTGGGACTGTAAGGAATGGTCAGGCCTCGCTTATGGCAGTTCGCCCATGCAATTATCCACAGAAAGTGCAGTGCGGCGGCGGACCGGCTTTGCGTACGGCAGAATCTCATTGCCGTCGGCTGAAGGGGAGAGTGACCACGGTGGGAGTCGAGCCTCCAAGTCCGCCGCCCGAAACACCTCAGCCCGATGTGATCAGGCCCGACCTGGACCGTCTCGAGCAGGTCTTAGAACGGCTGCAGATCTCCTGCTTGCGCGACTCACGCGGTCGGCTGGCGACGCGCTGGCAGTGCTACAGCCTCTTCTTCACCCTCGACGGCGGCGGCGATGTCTACGCCGCCCGGACGATCTACGACCGGTTCTTCACCGTGGACGACAAGGCCGCCCTCCGCGGCGTCCTCGACGAGTGGAACCGCGACACCACCGGACTGAAGGTCTACACCGCCACCGACGACGACGGCACCGTGATCATCGTGAGCGAGGCGACGATGCACGTCGGCGGCGGGGTCACCGGTGACCAGTTCGCCGCCACCACCACGGCATGGCTCAACGCCGCCCAGTCCTTCCACCTCTGGCTGTCCCAGCGGCTCCCGCTCGCCGGCCTCCCCGGTGAGCCGGCCTGACCCTCAGCCCGCACCGCCCAGCGTGGTCAGCGCGTCGTCGGTGAGACGGAACATCGTCCAGTCGGCCAACGGCGCGGCGCCGAGCGACTTGTAGAAACCGATCGCCGGGTCGTTCCAGTCGAGCACCGACCACTCCAGCCGTGCGTAGCCACGGCGTACGCACTCTTCGGCGAGCTCGGTCAGCAGCGCACGGCCCAGGCCGGAGCCGCGGTGGTCCGGGCGGACGAACAGATCCTCCAGGTAGATGCCGTGCGTGCCGCGGAACGTCGAGAAGCTGAGGAACCACAGTGTGAAGCCGACGACCTCACCGTCCACCTCGGCCACGTGGCCGAAGAGCGCGGGCGCCGGAGCGAAGAGCGCGGCCCGCAGCTGGTCGTCGGTCATCGCGCATTCGTGCGTGAGGCGTTCGTATTCGGCGAGACCGCGCACCAGCTCGACCACGGCCGTAATATCGCCCTCTCGCACCCGGCGAATACGAGGATCCACGCGGTCATCTCCCTCCGGAACCGGTTCGCGTGACCGGCCGACCGGCGGCGGGTCACGCCCGTATCCTGCGAAGACTAACCGCCGCCCCCGCACGCGGCCCGGGGCACCCCCTAGCGGCAAGCATCGGGCTCGTCGGGCGAATAGGGGTATGAAGCACAAATTCACTATGTACGAAGTGGCTGCGTGGGAATACTTTTGGAGCGTTCCCGGAACGATGTTCCCGGACTGAAGGAGACGGCGTGACGCACGTAGCGGAGCAGGTCGGCATTCCTCGCATCCCCGTGGCACTGCGGTGGGACGGAGGATCCGGGAGCTCCTGTCTCCCCCAGGACGACGGTCTCGTGATCGAGGCGGGTCCGAAGACGGACCTGTTCATCAACCCGCAGCGCACCGCCGAGGCGCTCGACGCGCCACACCTGCTCGCCGGCGCCGAGGGTGACTTCCAGCTGAGCGCCCGCGTACGCGCCGGGCTCCTCCGGCCGCACGACGCAGGCGGGCTGCTGATCTGGCTGAACGACCGCGCGTGGGCCAAGTTCGCGCTGGAGCTGTCCGCCCAGGGCGAGCCCGAGATCACCTCGGTCGTCACGCGCGGCGCCTCCGACCGGGCCAGCGGTTTCGCCGTGGAGGGCGACCGCGTCTGGCTCCGGGTCGCCCGGGTCGGCACCGCGTACGCCTTCCACGCCTCCCTGGACGGGGAGTACTGGCGGCTGATCCGTCACTTCGCCCTCTACGCCACAGACGTGCCCTCGTACGGCTTCTTCGCGCAGTCGCCCACCGGCGTGGGCTGCGCGGCCACCTTCGACCACCTCACGTTCGAAGCGAAACGCCTGGCAGAGCTGACCGACGGCTCCTGACGGAGCCCGGGGGACCGCCACCTCCTGCCGCCAGAGTCGGCAGGAGGGCGTCAGCATGACCATCGCCACATAAATCGCCCATTTGGGGTAAGAGGCGCTGCATGGGGGAGGAAAGCATGGTGGATCAACCGAAGAAAAGCGAGTTCGTCGTCGTCGCCAACCGTCTCCCGGTCGACCGGGTCACCGACGAGGACGGCGAGGGGACCTGGCGACGTAGCCCGGGCGGGCTGGTGACCGCGATCGTGCCGGTCATGCAGCAGAGAGAGGGCGCCTGGGTCGGATGGCAGGGCTCCCCGGACGAAGACCTCGAGCCGTTCGAGGCCGAGGGGATGACGCTACAGCCGGTACGCCTGTCGAGTTCTGATGTGGAGCTGTACTACGAGGGTTTCTCCAACGCGACCCTGTGGCCGCTGTACCACGACGTGATCGCGCGGCCGATCTACCGGCGGAGCCTCTGGGATGCGTACGAGCGCGTCAACCGCCGCTTCGCCCGTGCCGCCGCCGAGGTCGCGGAGGAGGGTGCCGTCGTCTGGGTGCAGGACTACCAGCTGCAGCTCGTCCCGAAGATGCTGCGCGAGCTCCGTCCCGACCTGCGCATCGGGTTCTTCCTGCACATCCCGTTCCCGCCGATGGAGCTGTTCCAGCAGTTGCCCTGGCGGCGGGAGATCCTCGAGGGGCTGCTCGGCGCCGACCTCGTGGGCTTCCAGAGCCGCGACGCGGCCTCCAACTTCGTCCGGCTCTGCCGGCGGATCTGTGATCTGAAGACCCAGCGGCACGACGTCATGCTCGACGACCGGACCGTACGGGCCGATCACTTCCCCATCTCGGTCGACGCGCACGAGCTGGTCACGCTGGCCGGCGAAGAGGAGGTCCAGCAGCGGGCGGCGCAGATCCGCGAGGACCTCGGCAATCCCGCGTCGGTGCTGCTCGGCGTCGATCGCCTCGACTACACCAAGGGCATCCAGCAGCGGCTGCAGGCGTTCACCGAGCTGTTCGAGGACCGCCGGGTCAAGAGCGGCGACGCGGTCTTCGTCCAGGTCGCCACGCCGAGCCGGGAGCGCGTCGAGCAGTACCGCATCCTGCGCGACGAGATCGAGCTCCAGGTCGGACGCGCCAACGGGATGTACGCCGAGCTGGGCGCCCCGATCATCAACTACATGCACACGTCGTACACGCGTAAGGAACTGGCCGCGCTGTACCTGGCGGCGGACGTCATGGTGGTGACGCCGCTGCGGGACGGCATGAACCTGGTCGCGAAGGAGTACGTCGCGTGCCGCGCGGACCTCAAGGGCAGCCTGGTCCTGAGCGAGTTCGCGGGCGCCGCGGACGAGCTGCACCGCGCGTACCTGGTCAATCCCTACGACATCGGCGGTACGAAGCAGCGGATGTATGAGGCCATGCACGCGGGCCCGGTCGAACGCGCGCGGCGGATGCGCTCGATGCGCAAGCGCGTCATCGAGCACGACGTCAACCTGTGGGCCAAGGAGTTCCTGGACGCCCTCGAAGCGGGGCACTGAGCCGGGACGCGGTCACCCCGCGGACCACGCCCGGCTCCGCGTCGTGCCTAGGCGTCCTCGTCGGTCTCCTCGGCGGCGGGGGCCTTGCCCGGGACGGCGTGCGGGTTCATGCCGTTCGGGTGGAAGATCTGCTCCTTGTCGTCGGTCGCCGGGGTCTTCTCGTCGTCGGTCTTCGGCTTGTCGGCCATGCGCGTACCTTTCGTCGAGAGTGATGGCGGGAGCCTAGTGATGCCGGATCAACATCGGATCAACGTGGGGCGGGCGCCCGGTCGAGCAGGTCGCGTACGTCGTCGGCGGCGGGCGCGCCGAGCGCCTGGAAGACGCCGAGCGCCTGCTCCCAGCAGGCGCGTCCCTGATCGGGCCGGCCGTCCTCGGTGAGCGCCCGGCCGAGGACGTCGAGGGCGCGGCCCTCGCCGAACCGCTGGTCGATCTCGCGGGCGATGGCCAGGGCCTCTTCGGCGTGCGCGACCGCGTCGCCGGGCCGCCCGGCCCGGAGGTGACTCTCGGCCAGCCGGTACAGCGTGTGGTGCTCACGCAGCCGCTGCCCGGTGGACCGGAAGACGGCCAGGCAGTCCAGGTAGTACGCGATGGCGTCCTCGGGCCGGCCCATCCCGTCCAGGATCGAGCCGAGGTACTGCATCGCCTTGGCCGCTCCCATCGCGCTGCCCTGCCCGCGGAACAGCTCCAGGCTTCGCTCGGCGGCCGCGATCGCCTCTTTGTCGCGGTGGAGTTCGCCGGCGGCGCGCGCCATGTTGGTGAGGCAGTTCGCCTCGCCCTCGGGCGAGCCGAGCTCGGCGAAGACGTCCGCCGCGCGCTGGAAGAACGTGAACGCGTCCTCGTACTCGCGGTGCTCGAACGCCACGACGCCCAGCCCGTTCAGCGCCTCGGCCCGTACGTGCCGGTCGCCGGAGGCCTCCGCCAGCTCGGCCGTCGTACGGAGGCTGGCCTCGGCCTCGTCCAGCCGGAAGCCGACGTGCAGGATCAGCCCGAGCAGGTAACCGGCCCGGCCCCGGCTGCGGCCGTCGTTCTTCTCCAGCGCCGCGGTGACCACGAGCCGTGCGGTCTGCTCGAACTCCCACAGGTGGGTGCCGGACATGATCAGTGGTTCGAGGCTCAACAGCAGGTCGGCGGCGACCGGCAGGTCGGGTGCGTCGCCGCGGGTGGCCTCGGCGATCACGGCGCACAGGTTGGCGGTCTCACCGCCGAGCCAGTCCAGCGCCTCCCCGGCGGTGGTGAACTCGGTCCCCCGCGTCTCGGGCGAGGCCAGATGGTCCAGGGCGCCCGTCCCGGACTCGGCGGCCTGGTGGGCGTTGCGGGCGGAGGCGAGGTAGAAGTCCAGCATCCGGTGCGGCACCTCGGCCCGCGCGACCTCGGAGTCATACCGCTCGGCCTGGCGCCGGGCGAAGAGTTTCAGCAGGTCGTGGTAGCGGTAGCGGCCCGGCGCGGGGGTCTCCAGCAGGCTCGCGTCCACGAGTGACTCCAGCAGGTCCTCGGCCTCGAGCACCGGCAGGCCGAGTACGGCCGCGGCGGCGGGCAGCGAGACGTCGTGCACGTCGGGCAGGGCCAGCAGCCGGAACGCGCGCGCCTGCTCGTCGAACAGCTGACCGTAGCCCAGCTCGAAGGTGGCCGAGACGGCGTGGTTGCCGACCCGCATTTCATCCAGCCGGCGCCGTTCGTCGGTGAGGCGTTCGGCGATCGTCGTCATCGACCAGCTACGCCGCGAGGCCAGCCGGGAACCGACGATGCGTACGGCCAGCGGCAGGTGGCCGCAGGCCGCCGCGACCTCCGCGGCGATCTCCCGTTCGTCCTCCACCCGCTGCTCGCCGGCGATCCGGCCGAACAGGGTGATCGCCTCCTCGGTGACCAGACCGTCCAGGTCGATCGCGCACGTCGCGTGCATGCCGACCAGCCGGGACCGGCTGGTCACGATCACCGCGCAGCCCGCCGAACCGGGCAGCAGCGGGCGTACCTGGTCCGCGTCGCGCGCGTCGTCCAGCACGACCAGCATCCGCCGGTCCGACAGGCGGGTGCGCAGCAGCGCCGAGCGTTCTTCGAGCTTGGCCGGCACGTCGGTGTCGGGCGTGCCGAGGGCGCGCAGGAAGGCGCCGATGACCGACGCGGGTTCGGCGGGGTCCGGCCCGGCGCCGCGCAGCTCGGCGAACAGCTGGCCGTCGGGGTAGAGGTGGCGTACGGCATGGCCGAGGTGGACGGCCAGCGTGGTCTTGCCCATGCCGCCGATGCCGGCCACGGACACGACGGGCATCGCCGTACGGTCCGGCTCGGCCAGGACGGCGGTCAGCTCGGCCACCGTCGCCGAGCGGCCGGTGAAGTCGGCGACGTCCGCGGGCAGCTGGGCGGGCGTCGGCGGGGGTTCCGGCGCCTCCGGAGCACGCGCGGGCTCGGGCCGCTGCGGGGTTTCCGGCAGTTCGGTCAGGGAGGCGTCGCCGCCCAGGATCCGTGCGTGCAGGTCGGTCAGCTCCGGGCCGGGGTCGATGCCCAGCTCCTCCACCAGCACGTGGCGCGTGTCGGTGAAGACACCGAGGGCCTCCGCCTGCCGTCCGCACCGGTACAGCGCGAGCATGAGAAGGCCGCGCAGGCGTTCGCGCAGCGGATGCTCGATGGTCAGCTCGGTCAGGTCGGCGACCGACTCCGCCGCGCGGCCCATCTCCAGCTCGATGCCGTAGAGGGTCTCCAGCGCGGTCAACCGCTGCTCCTGCAGATGCACGCGCTGGCCCTCGGCCCAGGCCCCGTGGATGCCCGACAGCGGCTCACCGGCCCAGAGGTCGAGCGCCTCGCGCAGCGAACGGGCGGCCGTCGCCGGATCATCCGCGCGCCGGGCCTCTTCGGCGGCGGAGAGTCTCTCCTCGAAGAGGGTCAGATCCAGTGTCGCCTGCGACAGGGGCAGCGCGTACCCGCCCGCCTCGGAGATCATGACGGTCGTCTTCTGGCGTGCCACGCGTTCGGGTTCGAGCACCGTGCGCAGCCGGGAGGCGTACGTGCGCACGGCCGTCATCGCACGGGCCGGCGGTTCGTCGCCCCACAGCGCGTCGATGAGATCCTCGGCGGTCGCCCGTCTGCCGCGCCGCAGGAGGAGAACGGTGAGTACGGCCCGCTGCTGGGGCGTGCCGAGCTCGAGTTCGGTGCCGCCACGCCAGGCGCGGACCGGGCCGAGGACCGCGAAGCGAAGCCCGTCCATTACCGTCCCTCAGGGGAGCCAAAATCAGGGTATTCCCGAGGATAGGGACTCAGGGCTCCGCGAACATCCGTGAGATCCACGACATTCGCGACTTACAACCGATCGACCGCCGTGACGTGCACGATGGCCCGGCCCGCCTCGTCGGACGCCCGCAGGTCGACCTCGGCGCCGATGCCCCAGTCACGGTGCCCGGCGGGGTCGTCGAACACCTGCCGTACCCGCCACAGGTCGTCCTCCTGCTCGATCTGCAGCAACTTGGGTCCGCGCGCGTCGGGGCCGGTGCGGATCTCGTCGTGCTCGGCGTAGTAGGCGTCCAGCGCGTCCGCCCAGCGGTCGGCGTCCCAGCCGTCCGCGGCGTCGAGCTCGGCCAGGTCGGCGTACCGCTCCAGGGCGGCCAGCTCGACGCGGCGGAACATCGCGTTGCGGACCAGCACGCGGAACGCGCGGTGGTTGGCGGTGACCGCCGTCGGCGTCTCCTCCAGCCGGTCCTGCGGCTCGGCCGTCGGGTTCTGCAGCTGCTCCCACTCGTCCAGAAGACTGGAGTCGACCTGGCGGACCAGCTCGCCGAGCCACGCGGTGAGGTCCTGCAGGTCCTCGGTCTTCACCGAGTCCGGCACGGTCTGCTGGAGTGCCTTGTAGGTGCTCGCGAGGTAGCGCAGCACGATGCCCTCGGCGCGCGCGAGCTGGTAGTTCGCCACGTACTCGGTGAACGTCATCGCCTGCTCGTACATGTCGCGGACCACCGACTTCGGCTGCAGCGGGTGGTCGGCGACCCAGGGATGGCCGCGGCGGTAGATGTCGTACGCGCCGTAGAGCGTGTCCTCCAGCGGCTTGGGATAGGTGACGTCCTGCAGGAGCTCCATCCGCTCCTCGTACTCGACGCCGTCCGCCTTCATCTGCGCGACCGCCTCGCCCTTGGCCTTGTTCTCCTGGGCGGCCAGGATCTGCCGGGGGTTCTCCAGGATCGACTCGATCACCGACAGCACGTCCAGCGCGTACGTGGGCGTGCCCGGGTCGAGCAGCTCGATGGCCGCCAGCGCGAACGTCGACAGCGGCTGGTTGAGCGCGAAGTCCTCCTGCAGGTCGACGGTGAGCCGGGCGTACCGGCCCTCCGCGTCCGGCACCTCCAGCTGCTCCACGACGCCGCCGGCCAGGAGGCTCCGGTAGATCGCGATCGCCTGGGAGATGTGCCGGCGCTGCCGGGCCCGGTCCTCGTGGTTGTCGGTGAGCAGCTTCTTCATCGCCTGGTAGGCGTTGCCGGGCCGGCCGATGACGCTGAGCAGCATCGCGTGGCTGACCTGGAACCGCGACTGCAGCGGCTCCGGTTCGGCCGCGATCAGCTTGGTGAAGACCTCCTCGTCCCAGGCGACGAAGCCCTCCGGTGCCTTCTTACGCTGGACCTTGCGCCGTTTCTTCGGGTCGTCGCCGGCCTTGGCGAGGGCCTTCTCGTTGTCCACGACGTGCTCGGGGGCCTGCACGACGACGTACCCGACGACGTCGAACCCGGCCCGCCCGGCGCGTCCCGCGATCTGGTGGAACTCCCGCGCTCGCAGCCGGCGTACACGGCTGCCGTCGTACTTGCTCAGCGCGGTGAACAGGACGGTACGGATGGGGACGTTCACCCCGACGCCGAGGGTGTCGGTGCCACAGATGACCTTGAGCAGCCCGGCCTGGGCGAGGCGCTCGACCAGGCGGCGGTACTTCGGCAGCATCCCGGCGTGGTGGATGCCGATGCCGTGCCGGACCAGCCGGGACAGCGTCTGGCCGAACTTCGTGGTGAACCGGAAGTGGCCGATCAGCTTGGCGATCTCGTCCTTCTCGGCACGCGTGCAGACGTTGATGCTGGTCAGCGCCTGGGCACGCTCGGCCGCGGCGGCCTGGGTGAAGTGGACGATGTAGACCGGGGCCTTCTGGTCCTGCAGGAGCTCCTCGATGGTCTCGTGCAGCGGCGTGACCCGGTACTCGTACTTGAGCGGCACCGGGCGGGTGACCGAGGTGACCACCGTCGTCGGCCGGCCCGTGCGCCTGGTCAGGTCCTCCTCGAACCTCGCGACGTCGCCGAGCGTCGCCGACATGAGCAGGAACTGCGCCTGCGGCAGCTCCAGCAGCGGGATCTGCCACGCCCAGCCCCGGTCCCGCTCGGCGTAGAAGTGGAACTCATCCATCACGACCTGGCCGATGTCGGCCGAAGCCCCGTCGCGCAGCGCGATGCTCGCCAGCACCTCGGCCGTGCAGCAGATGATCGGGGCGTCCGCGTTGACGCTGGCGTCGCCGGTCATCATCCCGACGTTCTCACTGCCGAACATCGCGATCAGGTCGAAGAACTTCTCCGACACCAGCGCCTTGATCGGCGCGGTGTAGAAGGTGACCTGGTCGCGGGCGAGCGCGGCGAAGTGCGCCCCCGCGGCGACCAGGCTCTTTCCCGAGCCGGTCGGGGTGCTGAGGATGACGTTCGAGCCGGAGACGACCTCGATGAGGGCCTCCTCCTGCGCCGGGTAGAGCGTGATGCCGCGCTCGCCGACCCATTCGCTGAAGGCGTCGAAGACGGCGTCGGGATCGGGGGTTGCGGGCATTCGGTCGATGAGGCGCACGTCCTCCATCTTGCCCGTAACACGGAGTGCCCGGTCCGCTCGGCACGGCAAGCCCCCGCCTTCTAGCATCAGCGGACGTGACAGTGCCCGGATATCTACGCTATCCCCACCTCCACGGCGATCTGCTGACCTTCGTGGCCGAAGACGACGTATGGATCGCCCCGTTGTCCGGCGGCCGCGCCTGGCGGCTCTCCGCGGACGGAGTCCCGGTCTCCCATCCGAGGTTCTCTCCCGACGGCCGCTGGGTCGCCTGGACGAGTACCCGTGATGGCGCCCCCGAGATCCACGCCGCCCCCACCGAGGGTGGCGAGGGCCGCCGGCTCACCTACTGGGGCGCCGCCGGCACCCAGGTGTGCGGCTGGACCCCCGACGGGCGGATCCTCGCCGTGACCTCGTGGCGCCAGCCGTTCTACCACCGCACCCACGCCTACGCCGTACCGGTCGACGGAGAGCCGGCCGAGCCGATGAACTGGGGCCCGGTGGGCGGCGCCGGCATCGCGCCGGATGGAGCGGTGGCCCTGGTCACCGTCGCGGGACAGGAACCCGCGGCGTGGAAGCGCTATCGGGGCGGTGCGACGGGGCGGCTGTGGGTCCGGCGCGAGAGCGGGTTCCAGCGGCTGCTGACAGAGCTTGCCGGCAACCTCGACTGCCCGGTGTGGACAGGTGACCGACTGGCGTTCCTGTCCGACCACGAGGGGGCCGGACGGCTGTACTCCAGCGAACCGGACGGGTCGGGTCTTCGGCGCCACTCCGCCGAGACGGACTTCTACGCGCGGCACGCGAGCGGTGACGGCGAGCGCGTGGTCTACCAGACCGCGGGTGAGCTGTGGCTGGTGGACGGGCTGGACGCGGAGCCCGCACGGCTGAACGTACGCCTCGCCGGGCCGCGCACCGCCCGGCACCCCCACACGGCGTATCCGCGGATTCGTGACCTGTCGTGTGACCACACCGGCCGGGCCAGCACCGTCGAGGTACGCGGCGGCGTCCACTGGATCGCGCATCGCGACGGACCGGCGCGGGCCCTCGCCGCGACGCCTGGCGTACGTGCGCGGCTACCCCGGATCCTCGGTGACACCGATGAGGTCGTGTGGGTCACCGACTCGGACGCGGGCGACGCCCTGGAGATCTGCGCCGCGGCCGGAGCCGAGCAGCCGGCCTCCCGGCGCCGGCTGGCGGCCGGCCGGCTCGGCCGCGTGGAAGAACTCGCGGCGGCGCCCGATGGGAGGACGGTCGCGGTGGCCGCGCACGACGGCCGCCTGCTGTTGGTCGACGTCACGACCGGCGAGGTGAGCGTGCTCGCCACCGGTGAGTACGGCCCGGCCGAGGACCTGTCCTTCTCGCCGGACTCCGCCTGGCTGGCCTGGACGCACGCGGGTGCTGACCGGCTGTCCCGTATCCGGCTCGGTCGGGTCGCGGACCGGACGGTCGTCGACGTGACGGACGGCCGGTTCGCCGACAGCGAGCCGGTGTTCACCGCCGACGGCGCGAACCTGGTGTTCCTGTCCTGGCGGGGGTTCGAC
>Ga0247774_1000966_pt1 | contig 14507 bp, 7 predicted proteins | sample UWRJL001104B6_FD_179933 | JGI IMG/M metagenome (GOLD analysis project Ga0247774, IMG submission 179933) | Plant litter microbial communities from Arlington Agricultural Research Station in Wisconsin, United States - UWRJ-L001-104B-6 | ecosystem: Environmental > Terrestrial > Plant litter >... | reverse complement strand
TTTTTGGAGAAGGAATTGTTGCTCACATCGCATTCGGCGATCCGGTTTGCCGCGAATTGGCTAAAGTATTGGCAAGTGCGATCGAATCCTTGAACCTCCCCGACGTTACCCTGCACCGGGGCGGCACTTACGTCTGCATGGAAGGCCCCGCATTTTCCACAAAAGCAGAATCCCACCTTTACCGCAGTTGGGGGGCGACAATCATCGGGATGACAAATTTGCCCGAAGCAAAATTAGCCAGAGAAGCAGAAATTGCCTACGCAACTTTAGCATTAGTCACCGATTATGACTGCTGGCATGAGGATCACGACAGCGTAACAGTAGAAATGGTAGTTGCAAACTTGCACCGCAATGCAGCAAATGCCCAAAAAGCCATTCAAGAAACAGTCCGGAGGTTAACAGAAAATCCCCCCGTTTCAGAGTCCCATTCAGCTTTGAAATATGCAATTCTGACTCGGCTGGATCGAGTGTCTGCCGCAAGTAAAGAGAAAATGGGTTTGCTATTGCAGAAGTATTTGTAGTTGAAATTGAAGCGGTAATCATCAGGTTATGGGTGATTCCCTATGATGTAAGGTGCGCAGTGCGCACCCTACATCATAGGGATAAATCAGAAATATGTGGGGTCAAATTAATATCAAATTGAGGCGAATTACTATTTGCAAATGACCGATAGGATTGCGATTGTTTCTTCTCTTTATATAATTGGTAATTTGAGTATTTTTAGTGACAATCCAACGGTGTTTGTGCCTCACTTACGAACCTACTTTAGCTTTTAAGGGTGATGGGAAAAGGGTAGAAGTGGATTTTTTTTAATTCGAGCCTTTTGAGACTGGGAATTACAGCGAGGTAAGAGTTAAGGACACAGCAATGCCGATTGGTGTCAACTGCCATCTGAAAGCCGCTCTTAGACTTAAGTCCCTGTCTAATAGCTTAACTCCTCTCAAGAGGACTAATTAAGTTTAAAAGTGTTCTTAGTCTTCTTCAGAGGACTTGCTCTTTGAGGCAGGGGTTAAAACCCCTGCCAGACTAAGGGTTTGACCCTAAGTTGACACTAATGGACTCTTGGAGTGTCCTGACGCGGATCGATAAGTAATTTTTTCCAGTGGTAATTTTACTAGGAAGTTATGATTAATAGTACAGTTGATTCAAATCAAATCATTGATGTTGCAGTTGTGGGTGGTGGTGTTTCTGGGGCCTACGCTGCTTGGCGGTTAGCATCTCACCACAAATCTTCTAAGATTCGTCTCTATGAATTTAGCGATCGCATTGGTGGTCGGTTACTATCCATGACAATGCCGGGGATGCCTCATGTTCAGGCTGAGTTGGGTGGGATGTATGTGACGGAATCTCAGACTATTGTCTGGGAATTGATTGAGTTGCTGAACTTGAAGACAACACTTGCTGACTTTAGTAGTCCGGGAGTACGGGCATATATTCGGGCTAGGCATTTGCTGATGAGTGAATTTAACCAACCGGATAAAGTACCTTATAATTTACGGCCGGATGAAGAAGGTAAAAATTATCAGGAATTGTTCGATTTGGCTGTTGGGCGGGCGATTCCAGGGAAAGATTTAACTCCTGCTTATTTTGCTTCCGAAGAGTGGAAGCACGATCGCGAAACGCTGAAAATTGACGGTCAACACTTGTATAATTTGAGTATTTGGGAAGTGTTGCTGAAGGAAATTAGCAACGAGGCATACAATCTCTGTTTAAATACAGGCTTTTTCTATTCGGATTTGGGTACTTGGAATGCGGCGAGTGCGATCGCTACGAGTATATCTCTTCCCTACAGCGATACTTGGTACATCATGGCTGATGGCTACCAAACATTACCAAAAACCCTCGCCACAGAATTTGAGAGAGAGGGTGGGGAAGTGTACCTAAATCATCGCTTAAAAACCTTCGATCGCACCTCTGAAGGGCTGATTAAGTTAAATTTTGTCGATCGCGCTGGCCATTCCCTCCCGCCTGTGTTCGCGAAACATCTGATTTTGGCAATGCCGAAGCGATCGCTAGAACTGTTGGCGGTAGAAAATCAGCAGAATTTCCTATTTAGCAATTCAAATTTTCAGGAAAATATCCAAACCGTTAGCGGCGATCCCGCTTACAAACTTTTCCTCGGCTACCATCATCCTTGGTGGCATCAACTAGATATTCAGGGTGGTACTTCAGCTACAGATTTGCCGATGCAAAAGTGTTACTACTTCGGTACAGAAAGCGCACAAGGGGGCGATCCGAACAATCACAACTCGCTATTATTAAGTGTTTTTTCTGATAATATTGCTGCGGGTTTTTGGCAAACGATGGCCTATAATCCAGAGGATCCAGAAAAACGTCCAGCTTTTCACGGACAACTACCCGAAACACGGGAATTGAGAGCTTTTCTAAAAAGTGATGGTTGTATAATTATAGACCCCTTAGTTCCTTCTCAGAATATGGTACAGACGGCCCAGCAACAAATCAAAGCCCTACACAATTTAGCAGATATTCCAGAACCTTATACCGCCCTTTATATCGACTGGCAAAAAGATCCCTACGGCGGTGGATGGCACTCTTGGAACCCCCGCTGCCAGCCTTGGGAAGTGATGAAACAGATGCGGCATCCGATTCATGGCGCTAATCTTTATGTCTGTGGCGAAGCCTATTCAAATATGCAAGGATGGGTACAAGGAGCGCTGAATAGTGCAGAATTAATGTTAGAGGAAAACTTTAACTTGAGCCGGCCTGCATGGTTGCCACCCAGTTATGATTTGGGGTCGTAAACAGTTGACAGTTGACAGTTGACAGTTGCCCACCAAACACCAAACAGTTGACAGTTGACAGTTGACAATCGAACCCTAATCGTCAAACCGAAATTCCGGCAGGGGTTAAACCCCTGCCTCAAAGCAGAAGTCCTCTAAAAGAAGACTAATAGGCATATTCCAAAATGAGGTTTTTGTTCAGATAGCGCAAGGCTTCCAAAATCTTTTTAGGAGATGTCTAATGAGTTCTTCAGTCCTCTTTGAGAGGACTTTCGCTATTAGACAGGGAATTCATTCCCTGGCGGACTGACAGGCGGACGAAAGAACTGGGCGGACTGACAGCTTAAGTTGACACCAATGGAAACTCATTACCGACTTCCTAAGATAAACTCTCCCACTGAGGATTCTGCAAAATAATCGCATCCTGCTGCTGCTGCAAATAACTCGGAATTTCCCCCGCCAACTCCCGACGGCGCGAGATTCATTGCTGTTGCCACTAAATACATGGTTTGATACAAAACCCCAACGTGCTTTAATATCAGACTATAGGCCATTGATTCATAGCCCCAACTTACTCTCGAAAACCGAGAGGATAGCAGAATTAAAATCTGTGGTTCTCCTTCTATCTGTACTGAGAAACCTGCAGTTTTTAGCAACGCTTCTACCTGCTTTGTTTTCCCAGAAATTTTACAAAGTTGGTGATCTTGAGGTGCATAATAATACAACCCAGAATCAATATTTTCACAGAAATTGATAGCAGTATAAATCTCTAAATCGTAGCAAGCGCCTCCCGTTGGATAAGGCCTATTGCTGCAATCCATGTTATCTCTGGGGACAATCTCGCGCAATCTCGCGGAACGATAGAGAAATTCTCCTAATTGTTCAACAGTAATCGGCTTTTCTCCATGTTGCCGAATGGATTTTCTTTCTTCTAAAATTGCTGTAAAAGGTCTATCTATTTGTTTCAAACTGTCGATGTTGGGTTTATAAAGATTAATAATCTCGTTGGATGGTTTGTCTTTGAGCACGGGTGTCGGTTCGATTTTGCCTAAAAATCGAAAGGTTTTACCAATCTGATTGGAATGTCGGCCGCCTCGACTGCGGGAGTGAAATAATAAATCGTGAAATTCCCATTGAGTGAGAGTTTCACTTTGTTCTAAGCTGCTATTGTTGTTAACAGATGATAGCACTTCAGTAGTTAACAAAAAGCTGATAAATAATCGGGCCGTGGCTTCAGAAATCCCCGGAATTTGGGTTAAATCCGAGATGGCTTTAGGTTGCGAGAGTTCGTTGATTAAAGCTGCACTGCGCCAATCTTCGAGGATAATTTTCGCTTTGGAAAGGGGGGATTCGACAACTAAATGGGATTTTTCTGAGTGGCAATAGGCAAAGCGTGAAAGTTGATAGTTGTTATCAGTAATTGTCTCTGATAATTGCCATTTATAGGGTGTGGCTATCGGGACGGCTGTAGCGAGGGAACTGCCATCTATCTCTAAGGTATGGTAAATTAGACCCAGGATGACAAATTGTTCTAGATAGTAGTAGAATTTAGCGAGGGAGGAACTGCCCTCGGTAGAAACTACCACTTGAGTTAGGGCTTTTTCGGTTGCGCCTGCGGTAGAAATAATTTTAATCGCGGCGACAATTCCGGCGGAGAGTTTGTTGAGGTTAAATTCCATGTAGGGGGCTTTTAAAATTAAGCCTTTTTCGGCATCCTCTATTATAGAAATTTCTGGCTTAAAAGTTAGGATAATTTGGGGGATGGTGTCACTCATAATTAACCTTAAAAGAATATGGGAAATGGGTTTATTTGGTGTTCTGGGATGGGTGCATCTCTCCAGCCTAATTTAACGGGAATGTCATAAAGTCGCCCTGGTGCTAAGCGCTTCCAAAAGTGCCGCATTCCTGGCACTATGACTTTAATTACATTTAACCCAATGTCTGGCCTGGTTTGATCTAAAACAAAGGTTTCTAAGCCTAATGTTTCAGCTATTTTTACGCACTTTTCAACGTCTGCTTTTAAATCATCGCTGGCTAAGGGGGGATAGTCAGATAGTAATTTTAAAGGTTGAGAAGTATCGGGCGTTAAATAAGATTTATTTTCTAGAGTGGCGGTTTTGTACCACTCAACGCTGAGGCCGTCGGAAACGCCGTAATTTGTGCTACCATCGCTGTTGAAGGTTAATACTCCGGGTAAAGATTGATTGACTTCTGTTAAAGCGCGAGATAGGGCAATTTGGGGGTCAAAATGTGCGCCAAAACCAAAAATGATGTCTTCGATTTCTCTGTCGATGCGGTGAGAAAGGGCGGCAAAAACGGGGATGTTAAAATCGGTGGTGAGGTCTAAAACCCACAGCGATCGCTCTATACTTTGATAATAGTTTCTGAGTTCTTGAATGTAGGAATCGTTAAAGCTATCTAAATCAACCGCGGCGACTTTAACCCGATTGTACCACCACAAGGCAACGCTATCTCGCTCCACTAATTCCATAAACCCTTGCAAAATTGCCTCTTCTTTGGTATTGCCGGCGGCGGCACCGTTGGAGTCGGCCCAACAGTCGGGTTTTTCGGGTTTGGGATAGCCGTAATAACAGTAAGCTGTGGGTAAATATTTGACTCGTTGATGAGTTAATGACCAAATTGGTGTCCAGTCAATTTCTCTGCAGGCATCGAAGGGTTCGGGGACTCTTTGAAAGAAGCTTTTACAGGTTCTATTCCACTCGTAGCGAGTGCTATATTGTACTTCACTAAAACCCATGCAATTATTGGGGTGAATGGCGGTTTCTCCCATTGTTTCATAGCTGCCTTTTTGTCGGATTTCGTCGCCTTGAAATACGCCGGAATATCTCTCAATCGCTTCTCCCAAGGCGCTGGCTTTGGCTTGTTCGTCGGTTTTGCCTTTGCCGGCACTTCTGCCCCGTAAGTTTTGTTTGAGGAAGTACAAGTCATCGAACATGGTAGCGAAATTGTGGCCGGCTAAGTAGTTCGGTGTTAAAGCATTTGCTGTTTGGGGAACTTTGAGTAAACCGCGCACAACTCCGGTTATGGGACTGATTTGGCTGTCAAATTTTTGCAGGGTTTCTGTTGGGGAAAAGCCGCGATGTCCGCCATCGCTGGTAAAGGTTTTTTTCTGGCTTTGGAGGACAAAGGGCTGGATTTCTGGCGGCGGAGGTGAACCGCATTCGGGGCATTGGGAGCGTTTAGTTATGGTGTGGTTGGTGGTTTTGAGGGTTTTGGTGTCAAAGGTAATTATTGTATTTTCTAAATTTTTATTGTTGCCTTGGACAATCCATTTGGCTAGTTCTGTGGCGGCTAAATTGAAACTTATTTGTAGGGTAGCAGGAAGGTAAGATGGGGGTGTTAATAAGGGTTTTGTTTGATGTTTTTGACGCTGGATGAAGCTTTGGGTGGGGCGATTTGCTCTCAGGCGTTGGGCGAGACATTCCCAGCAGGCGGTGGTTTTGGGGTGAAAAATCGGACCGATCCAAATTGTTGAACTTGTAGGTTTTATCAGTAGCCAAGGGTTGCCAGTTTGGAGGGCTTTTTGGTTGAATTCTCCCAGTTCTGGTTGCAGGTAATCGTCGGTTAAGATTAGGGTTATTTCGGCGGTGGTTGAAGTTGTTTGAATGCCGAGGGTTTCTAGGGCGGTGATGCAGGCTTCGGCTGGGATTTTGCTGTAGGAAATGACGGCTACTTTCAGGGATTGTAAGCGCGATGTGGCTTGCTGAGGGGAGATGTTTAAGAGGGTGTAGAAGGCGGCGGTTTCTTCGGGGAGAGAGGTGTCGTTTTCGATCAGGTGGCCTTGTTTTTCTAGCAGGGCTAGGGTATAGTAAATTTCAGCGGCTGAGGCTTGACCTCGCAGTTGGGCGACGATTTGCTCGGGGGTGTTGTGGCCGTTAATTAAGGGGGTTAATAGTTCGTAAAGGCGGCCTGAGAGGACGAAGGAATCTGACTCGGAGATTAGGAATACTCCCACCGATTTGATGATTTCGACTGTGAAGCAATTTTTAAACTTTGGTTGGTAGAGCATCCTGAAGGGTCTTTAATATAATTTTTGAAGTAATTTTAGTACAGAGTTAGATTTTTATACTCTATAAAAGTCTCGTCCTCTTGGCCGCCCCGTCCCAGCCAACTCTCCTCAAGGGGCCCCACGGCGACTAGAAGCCAAGCGGGGCCGAAAAACTGGCAAGCTAGGGGTGTAGCCGGAGGTAAGCTCAAGGGACTTTAGGTCTTAGGAAGCAAACCAGGGGCTATCTCTGCTCGGCCCTCCAGCCAATCAGTAATCTGTTCATCTGTCAGATCGTCAGGCTTCTGCGGCAATGGCATTTCACCAATCATCGTACCTTCAGGAACGCCACTTAACCAAGCCTGGGCGATCGCCTTCGACATGGACTGTTCGCTCGCCGTCAAATCTTGTTCTAAAACTGACATAATATATTCCTCTGTGAGATACACCTAATCTTGTTTAGGCAATTAATTGTGATACCATACAACAGTCTCATCATTTTTGCCACCGGGTCCCAGCCAACTCTCCTCAAGCAGCCCCACGGAGACTAGAAGCCAAGCGGGGCCGAAAAACTGGCAAGCTACGGGTACAGCCGGAGGTAAGCTAAAGCGACTTTATCAGCAGCCAGACTGCGCTAGCGGTGGTAATCCCTCAGTCCGTCCCTCAATAAAATCGTTAATCGATTCGTCTATCAGATCGTCAGGCTTCTTCGGCAATGGCAGATCACCAATCATCGTACCTTCAGGAACGCCACTTAACCAAGCCTCGGCGATCGCCTTCGACATGGACTGTTCGCTCGCCGTCAAATCTTGTTGTACAACAGACATAATATATTCCTCTGTTAGATACACCTAATCTTGTTTAGGCAATTAATTGTGATACTATACAACAGTCTCATCCTTTTTGCCACCGGGTCCCAGCCCACTCTCCTCAAGCGGCCCCACGGAGACTAGAGAGCGAAGCGGGGCCGAAAAACTGGCAAGCTACGGGTGTAGCCGGAGGTAAGCTAAAGGGACTTTAGGAGCAAGTGACCGTAACTCCGCCTGGCAATATCTCAGTCCGCCCATCAAGCCAAGAAGTAATCTGTTCGTCTGTCAGATTATCGGGTTTGGGAGGTAGGGGTAGGACATAAATCACCGTTTCTCCTCGAGTACCTCGAAGGACGGGAACTGCATCGGGAGCCTGATCTACTTGGACTTCTACGAAATCTTCCAAAATTAACCCATTGTCTCGCAGCATAGCTGCGGGATCGTTGAGTAGGCGGTTATACAAAGCTTCGTCCAACCATGCTTGACCAATCAGTCGGGCTATTTGTGTTTCCCAACTTTTCCAATCCTGGGGAAAAGCCATAATTTTCTCCTAGCTCCCTTTTGTGGGAAATATAGATTTTGCTGTTATTGTATAACAGATGAGTTCTCTACAGTCTCGATACGTAACTATTGACCGCGCCCTGGCTTACAGTCGGCAAAGCCCAAGGCTAAGCGAGTCTAGGAAACTGGCGATCGCAATTTCTCTATCCTACAAAGCGATCGCCCTTTTTTGAGAAAGAGAAATAATATCATTTCCCTTTGACTGGGAATTGTATCATCCTAAATGCTGTAGGGGCGGGTTCGCCAACCATAATCGCCAAAAACAAACAATCTCGAAAACCCGCCCCACCCAACGAACAATCATCATCCACATTGTAATATTCGATGCAAATTTCTGGTTGATGTGGGCGATTGGTGGGGTTGGGCGGGTTTTCGAGATTGTTGGTTATCGTTATATATTGTTGGTGAACCCGCCCCTACAGCCTTTTGATAATGGTAGAATATGTAAATTTTTACGGACTTTCGCTGTGACACAGGGGTTTTCACTCCCGATCGGCTAATATCACTAACAAGCACAATACCCACCAGCGCACACACTATGCTCGGACTTAACGGATATCGTATTGTACAAGAACTTCACAACGGCGTAAAAAGTCTAGTTTATCGAGGCTACCGCGAACGCGACCAACAACCTGCGATTGTTAAATTCCTCAAGTCCGAGTACCCAACCCTTGAAGAAGTTACCCGCATCAGAAATGAATACAAAATTGCCCAACCCCTAGACTGTCCCAGCATCACTAAAGTCTATAGCCTAGAAAACTATCGTAACAGCTTTGCCCTGATCTTAGAAGATTTTGGCGGCTCCTCCCTCGACCAGTTACTTACTAACCAAACCTTCCCTTTAACAGAAGGTCTGAGAATTGCCATTGTCTTAATAGATGCCTTAGATTATTTGCACTGCCATTCGATTATTCACAAAGATATTAAACCGGGCAATATCATTATTAACTCTACCACAGGCGAAGTCAAACTCACTGACTTTAGCATTTCCTCCCGCCTGCAACAAGAAAATCAATCTGTGAGCAACCCCTCGGAACTGGCGGGTACTCTTGCCTATCTCTCCCCAGAACAAACGGGGCGAATGAACCGCTCGGTAGATTACCGAAGCGACTATTATTCTTTAGGAATGACTTTATACCAAATGCTCGCGGGTCAGTTACCTTTTGTCACTGAAGACCCAATGGAATTAATACATTGTCACTTAGCTAAACAGCCTTTACCACTTTGTGAAATTAGAGAAGTTCCCCAAGTTATTTCTGATATTGTAATGAAACTATTAGCGAAAAACCCAGAAGAGAGATATCAGAGTGCAGCGGGATTAAAATTTGACTTAGAAACTTGTTTAAATCAGTTGCTTGCTACGGGAACAATAGCACATTTTGCCATTGCCACCCGCGACAAAGGTAGCCAACTCCTGATCCCACAAAAACTTTACGGCCGCGAACAGGAAGTAATAGAATTATTAGCCGCCTTTGAAAGAATTAGCCAATCCTCTGTCACCCCCAACCCCCTTAGTAAGGGGGCTTTAGAAGAAGAAGTATCCACTCTTACCCCCCCCTTACCAAGGGGGGCCGGGGGGGTTCAAACCTATGCTTCAGAAGAATCCTCTGTCGCCCCCCCACTGAGATCCCCCAACCCCCTTAGTAAGGGGGCTTTAGAAGAAGAGGAATCCACTCTTACCCCCCCCTTACCAAGGGGGGCCGGGGGGGTTCAAACCTATGCTTTACAAGAACCCACTCTTACCCCCCCCTTACCAAGGGGGGCCGGGGGGGTTCAAAGCCATGCCGAAATGATCCTCATTTCCGGCTATTCCGGTATTGGCAAAACCGCCATTGTCAACGAAGTTCACAAACCCATTGTTCGCCAGCGGGGTTATTTCATTTCCGGCAAATTTGACCAATTTAACCGCAACATTCCCTACTCAGCCATCATCACAGCTTTTCAAGCCTTAATTAACCAATTCCTCACAGAAAATGACCGACAAATTGCCAGTTGGAAACATCAACTCTTAGATGCCCTCATCCCCAATGCCCAAGTTATCATTGATGTCATCCCCGAAGTAGAATTTATTATCGACCCTCAGCCAGAAGTGCCGCAATTAGGGCCAACAGAATCACAAAACCGCTTCAATCGAGTTTTTCAACAATTCCTCCAAGTCTTTTGTCAGCCCCAACACCCCGTTGTACTTTTTTTAGATGACTTACAGTGGGCAGATTCAGCCTCCCTGAAACTGATGCAACTGCTGATGAGCGATTATGATAGCAAATATTTGTTAATCATTGGAGCCTATCGCGATAACGAAGTCAACCCCACTCACCCCTTAATTCAAACATTAGAAAAAATCCGAGAATCCGGGGCTAATCTTAATAACATCACCGTCCAACCTTTAGCTATTAATCATGTCAGCCAACTAATTGCCGATACTCTTAATGAATCCGCAGCCACCAGACGTATTCAATCCTTTTCAGAACTCCTATTTCACAAAACCCAAGGCAACCCTTTCTTTTTAACCCAACTCCTGAAAACCCTCGCCTCGGAAAACCTGCTTAATTACGAAGCCAGCAGCGACAGATGGCAATGGGATATCGAGGCAATACAAGCCATTGGCATTACCGATTTAAACATTGTCGAACTCATTGCTAGAAACATTCAAAAGCTACCCGAGGCTACTCAAAAAGCCTTAAAACTTGCGGCTTGTATTGGCAACACTTTCAACTTAGATATTTTAGCCATTGTCAACGAATCATCAGAATTAGTAACGGGGGCGCAGTTGTGGCCAGCCCTTCAGGCGGGTTTGATTTTGCCCCTTTCGGAAGCCTACAAAATTCCCCTGGTATTTGTTGAGTCGGAATCTGAATCAGTGCAGCTACAAGATGTGAAAGTAGATTACAAATTTTTGCACGACAGAGTGCAGCAATCTGCCTATTCTCTGATTCCCGAAACCGAGAAAAAATCAACTCACTTCAAAATCGGTCAATTGCTGCTGCAAAATACAACGCCCGAAGAACGCAAAAACAATATTTTTGCCCTGGTTAATCAGTTGAATTTTGGCATAGAGGCAACCACAGAGGAATTACCTCTACTGGCCACACAGTCAGACAAAAACCTGTTAGCAGAACTTAACTTGGTTGCCGGTCAAAAAGCTAAAGCATCCGCAGCATTTGAAGCGGCTGTTAATTATTTTAATCTGAGTTTGGGACTACTTGCTGCCGATAGTTGGCAGAGTGATTATGACTTGACGCTGCCTATCTATGTGGAAACCGTAGAAGCTGAATATTTAAACGCTAATTTTGAAGCGGCGGAACAGCTTTTAGAAGTTGTGCTACAAGAGGCTAAAACGCTTTTAGATAGGGTGAAAGTTTATGAGGTAAAAATTCAGTCTTATATTTCTCAATACAGGCTATCAGAAGCCATAGAGACAGGGCTGGAAGTGCTGGAAAAGTTGGGGGTTTCGTTGTCTAAAATGTCGGAACAGCCCGGAGTTTTGATTCAAATAATTTCAAGAAAAATGGCAGAAGAAAATAAACAAATTGAGGATGTAGCCAGCCTTCCCGAAATGACCAATCCTTATCATTTTGCTGCAATTCGGATTCTTTTAACAGTTACTTCCGCTGCATATCTTACGAATCCTGCCTTACTTTCGCGGCTTTTATTTGCAATGGTGGATCTCTGCTTAACTTACGGAAATCCTCCCTTAGCTGCTGGCGTGTACGTTAATTATGGTGTCTTTTTGACTGCTTCTGGAGATATTGATTCAGGATATAGATTTGGTCAGTTATCTTTAAGATTGTTGGAGAAATTTAATGCCAAAAATATCAAAGCAAGTGTTTTACACTGCTTTAACTCAAGTATTAGACACTGGAAAGACCATGTTAGGGAAACCATAGACTCTTTGCAAGAAGCTTTTAATAGTGGGCTAGAAACAGGCAATTTAGAGTATGCCTGCTATGCAATTCTTATAAATAATCTTCATATATTCTTTGCTGGTAATGAGTTAGATTTCCTTGATGTTAAAACCCGAGAGTATGTATCTTTGATTGGCAAACTCAAGCAATCTCATTCTTTTGAAGCTATTAAGATGTATCGACAACTTTTCTTAAGTGTACTGGGTCAGTCAAACCAACCAACTGAATTAACTGGCGATCAATATAATGAACAAGAGTCTCTTAAAGCTGCCTTAGAAATAAATAACTATTATAACTTATTTTTCATATACACTTTTAAAACTTTACTTTCATATTTATTTAAAGAACGAGAAGCAGCCATTGAAAATGCTCGAGAAGCAGATAAATATAAAGCCCCTGTTGGCGGTCAAATGGTGACAGCACAGCACAACTTTTACTACTCTCTCAGCCTCCTCGCTCAATATCCCAACGTCAGCGAAACCGAACAGACAGAATATCTCGAACAAGTAGCCACCAATCAACAAACAATGAGACATTGGGCTAACAATTGCCCCGCCAACTACCAACACAAATACGAGCTAGTAGAAGCAGAAAAAGCGCGAATTTTAGGAGACTACCCTGCAGCCATCACCCTCTACGATGCGGCCATTACCGGAGCCAGAGAACAGCAATACACCCAAGAAGAAGCCCTCGCCAACGAACTCACCGGAGAATTTCACCTAACTCGCGGCCAAGAAAACATGGCCCGCTTCTTCCTCCTAGAAGCATACTACTGCTACATCCGCTGGGGAGCCAAAGCCAAAGTCAAAGACTTAGAAACCCGATATCCGAAATTCTTCGCCAAAATCAACGCTCAAAAATCCGCTGAAACCAGCCTCAGCTTAGCCACCATCATCACCAGTAACAGCAATTCCGAAGGATTTGACCTAGCCTCCGTCTTCAAAGCAGCCCAAGCCATCTCCAGTGAAATAGTCCTCAGTGAATTGCTGACAAAACTAATTAAAATTGCCATTGAAAATGCCGGCGCACAAACCGGATATTTGCTGCTCAAACACTCAAACACATTCACGATAGAAGCCGTCGGACAAGTCGAAGGCGACAACATTACCCTATCACTCATTCCCGATCGACCCCTCGCCGAAGTCCTCCCCATGAGCGTCATCAACTATGTAGAAAGAACCCAAAAAAGTGCCGTCTTAAACAATGCTACCACCGAGGAAATCTTTGCCACCGACCCTTATATTGTTGCCCATCAAGCCAAATCCATACTCTGTACTCCCATCATCAATCAATGTCGCTTCATGGGTGTAGTTTATTTAGAAAATAACTTAGTAGAAAAGGCTTTTACCTCAGCGCGAATAGAAGTTTTAAAACTCCTATCTGCCCAGGCATCTATCGCCTTGGAAAATGCCCAACTTTATCAAACCCTAGAACAAAAAGTAGAAGAACGCACCGCACAATTAGCCCAAGCTAATAGAGAAATATTGGTTTTGAACGAACGACTAAAAGTAGAAAACCTTCGCATGAGTGCCGAACTAGACGTAACCCGCCGCCTGCAACAAATGATTTTGCCTCAACAGCAGGAATTAGAGTCAATTGCAGGGCTAGAAATTGCTGCATTCATGGAACCGGCTGAGGAAGTTGGCGGCGACTACTACGACGTACTAAATCACGGCGGTAAAGCCACAATTGGCATCGGCGATGTGACAGGACACGGTTTAGAAAGCGGCGTGTTAATGATTATGGCGCAAACAGCAATTCGCACTTTATTGGTTCACAATGAAACCGACCCAGTTAAATTATTGCAGACAGTCAACCAAACGCTTTTTGACAACGTAGAGCGCATGAATTGCGGTAAAAGTATGAGCCTTTCTTTACTGGAATATCGGGGGGACAACATCCTGCGTTTGAGCGGACAGCACGAAGAGGTGATTCTCGTGCGTTTCAGCGGCGAAGTAGAGCGGATTAATACCATCGAGTTAGGCTTTCCGATAGCCTTGGAAGCAGATATTGCCGCTTTCATTGCTACTACTGAAATACAGTTAAATTCCGGGGATGTTGTCGTACTCTACACCGATGGCATTACGGAAGCTTTTGATATGAATAAATATCAATACGGTATTGAGCCAGTGATTGAAGTTGTTTCCCTTTACAGGGAACAGTCAGCAGCAGAAATCAAGCAAGCTGTTATTGACGACGTGCGGCGATATATGGGGGAGCAAAAAGTATTTGATGACATTACTTTGGTAGTAATCAAACAGAAGTAATATCCGGAAAGCGTCGAAAGGACAGCGATGCGACGAGTTGACGTGTTAACACCTAAATTCCCTAATTTCTGCTGGCGTTGATAGATGTCTACTTATACCAATTCACTATGAAGGTACACGCTCATATAGGGTAAAGTAGAGGAGATCCAATATGGCTAACAAATTTCAGGTAGAAATCCAGGAAACGCTTGAGGAACTAGAGCATCGACTCGAACGGG
>Ga0247774_1000965_pt1 | contig 14512 bp, 12 predicted proteins | sample UWRJL001104B6_FD_179933 | JGI IMG/M metagenome (GOLD analysis project Ga0247774, IMG submission 179933) | Plant litter microbial communities from Arlington Agricultural Research Station in Wisconsin, United States - UWRJ-L001-104B-6 | ecosystem: Environmental > Terrestrial > Plant litter >... | reverse complement strand
TGGTTCCACCCCGGCGACCGCGAGACGGCGCGCACCGAGGCGGTGGCGGCGGCCGAGCAGCTCGGCGGGCTGGGGGTGCCGGTCTTCCTCTACGGCGAGCTGGCGCGCGATCCCGGCCGGGCCGAGCGCGCCTACTTCCGCAACGGCGGGCTGGCCGAGCTGTGGCTGCGGATGGAGTCGGGCGAGCTGCAGCCGGACTTCGGCCCGGACCTCCCGCACCGCACCGCCGGCGCGACGCTGGTCACCGCCCGCCCGCCGCTTGCCGCCTTCAACGTCGAGCTCGACAGCGGCGACGTCGAGGTCGCCCGCGCCGTCGCCGCCGGGCTGCGGGAGGCGGGGGGCGGGCTGCCCGGGGTGAGGGCGATCGGGCTGCTGCTCTCCAGCGGTCGCGCCCAGGTCTCCACCAACGTCCACGATCCGCTGACGGTGCCGCTGGGGGAGGTGGTGGAGCGGGTGCGAGTGCTGGCGGCGCCGCTGGGGGCACGGCCGCTGGAGGCGGAGCTGGTCGGGCTGCTCCCGCAGGCGGCCCTCGCCGGCTACCCCGAGGACGTGCCGATCCGCGGCTTCGACCCCCGCCAGCACCTGATCGAGCGGCGGCTGGCGGCGCCGACCGATTAGATTCCATCCATGGCCCAGACGAAGAAAAAGCGCCGTCGCAAGCGCCGCGGCACCCAGGGCGGGCGGGTCGACGCCAACCCGCGCGCCGGCCGCCCCCGCACCCGCGAGGAAGCGAAGGCCCGCGCTCGCTCCCGCCGCAAACCGGCGCCGCGGCAGGACCTGCCGCCGACCTGGCGCAACTCGTTCATGCGGGGCGTCTTCGCGGCGGTGATCTTCGCGGTGCTGCTGATCCTGCTGTTCGGGAAACCGGTCGGCACTTCGGTCCTCTTCGGCGCCTTCATGCTGGTCTTCTACGTTCCCGCCGGCTACTTCATCGACATGGCGATGTGGCGGCGGCGGGAGCGAGCCCGGATCCGCACCCGCGGCGAGTAGAGGGCGAATGGCCCTCGACGTCGAGATGCTCACGGTCGGCCCCGTCGCCGAGAACTGCTTCCTGTTCCGGCGCCAGGGCTCGGACCGGCTGCTCGTCGTCGATCCGGGCGAGGAGGAGGAGCGGATCCTGGCGGCGATCGAGGCGACCGGGGCGGAGGTCGAGGCGATCCTGATCACCCACTGCCACTTCGACCACATCGGCGCCGTGGCGCCGGTGGCGAAGGCGACCGGGGCGCCGGTCTACTGCCCCCGGATCGAGACGCCGCTCCTCGCCGACATCATGGCCTTCGTCCCCTGGGAGGGCTTCGGGCCGTTCGAGAGCTACGAGGCCGACGAGGTCCTCCGCGGCGGCGAGGTCCTGGAGCTGGCGGGGATGGAGCTGGACGTGATCTTCACCCCGGGCCACAGCCCCGGCCACGTCACCTACGCGGTGCGGGGCGAGCCGGCGATCTTCTCCGGCGACGTCCTCTTCCAGGGCTCGGTCGGGCGGGTCGACCTGCCCGGCGGCGACGGGCCGACGCTGCTGGCCTCGATCGGGCGACTGCTCGACTCGCTTCCCGACGAGACCGTCGTCCACCCGGGCCACATGGGGCTGACGACGCTCGGGGCCGAGCGCGCGACCAATCCCTTCCTCGGCTCGCTGACCTAGAGTCGCCGCACGATGGCGAGCAAGTTCCAGGCACCCCGCGGCACCTTCGACGTCCTGCCCGAGCGGGCGCGGGCGCGGGCGCGGCTCGAACGCGCCGCGGCGGAGATCTTCTCCCGCGCCGGCTACGAGACGATCGCGACCCCGGCCTTCGAGGACACGTCCCTGTTCGAACGCGGCGTCGGCCAGTCGACCGACATCGTCCGCAAGGAGATGTTCACCTTCGAGGACAAGGGCGGCCGCAGCCTCACCCTGCGGCCGGAGGGGACCGCCTCGATCTGCCGCGCCTACCTCGAGCACGGGATGCAGAAACTGGCGCAGCCGGTGAAGCTCTTCTACCTGGGCCCGTTCTTCCGCCACGAGCGGCCGCAGGCCGGGCGCTACCGCCAGTTCCACCAGCTCGGGATCGAGTGCATCGGCACCGACTCGCCGCTGGCCGACGCCGAGGTGATCATGCTCCTCTCCGACCTCCTGGCCGAGCTCGGGGTGCCGGGGGTGGAGCTGCGGCTCGGCAGCCTCGGGTCCTTCGAGGCACGGCGCGCCTACCTGGAGGACCTGAAAGCGCACCTGCACGCCAACGAGGGCGAGCTCTCGAAGGACGTGCGCGAGCGGATCGACATCAACCCGCTGCGGGCCTTCGACGCCGACGACGAGGGGACGCGGGGGGTGATGGCGAGCGCGCCGACGATCGTCGGCGCGCTCGAGGGCGAGGACGCGGAGCACTTCGCGGAGGTGCGGGCGCTGCTCGACGCCGCCGGCATCTCCTACGCCGTCGACCCGACCCTGGTCCGCGGCCTCGACTACTACACCCGCACGATCTTCTCCTTCGTCTGCGACCGGCTCGGGGCGCAGTCGGAGATCGGCGGCGGCGGCCGCTATGACGGCCTGATCGAGCAGCTTGGCGGGCAGCCGACCCCGGCCGTCGGCTTCGCCGCCGGGATCGAGCGCATCCTCCTCGCCCTGGACGAAGAGGTGCCCGCCGCCGGGCGCGAGGCCTTCGTCGCGATCGCCGCTCCCGAGCAGCGGGGCCGGGCGATGGCGCTGGCGGTGGAGCTGCGCCACGCCGGGATCTCGGTCGAGCTCGACCTCGCCGGGCGCAGCCTCAAGGGACAGCTCAAGCACGCCGACCGGATCGGCGCCCGCCGCACCCTCATCCTCGAGGCCGACGGCAGCGCCCAGCTGCGCGACATGGCGACCGGCGAGCAGCGCGCCGTCGATCCCGGCAAGCTTGTCGACGAGATGACGGGAGGGGAGAGTTGAGCACCGAGGCGCCGCCGCTGGCCGCGAACTCCTACCGCGACACCTGGTGCGGCCAGGTGCTGCCGGAGCGGGTCGACTCCGAGCTGCGGGTGGCGGGCTGGGTGAACCGGCGCCGCGACCACGGCGGCCTGATCTTCATCGACCTGCGCGACCGCACCGGCATCGTCCAGCTCGTCTTCAACCCCGACAGCTCCGGCGAGGCCTTTGAGCTCGCGCACAAGCTGCGGGCCGAGGACGTGCTGAGCGCGACGGGAACGGTGGTGCGGCGCTCGCAGGAGACGGTCAACCCGGAGCTGGCGACCGGCGAGGTGGAGCTGCTCGTCACCGGCGCCGAGCTGCTCGCCGGCGCGGAGACGCCGCCCTTCCAGGTCGAGGGCTTCAGCGGCGAGGTCGGCGAGGACACCCGGCTCCGCTACCGCTACCTCGACCTCCGCCGCGAGCAGATGCGCGAGGCGCTGCTGCTGCGCCACCGGGTCGTCGCCGCGATGCGCGAGTTCCTCGACGGCGAGGGCTTCGTCGACATCGAGACCCCGGTCCTGACCCGCTCGACGCCGGAGGGCGCGCGCGACTTCCTCGTCCCCAGCCGCCAGCAGCAGGGCTCCTTCTACGCGCTGCCGCAGTCGCCGCAGCTGTTCAAGCAGCTGCTGATGATGTCCGGGTTCGAGCGCTACTACCAGGTGGCACGCTGCTTCCGCGACGAGGCGACCCGGGCCGACCGCCAGGCCGAGTTCACCCAGCTCGACGTCGAGATGTCGTTCGTCGAGGTCGACGACGTGCTCGCCGCCAACGAGCGGCTGCTCGCGCACGTCTTCGCGCGCGTCGGCGGCCCCGAGGTCGAGGTGCCGATGCAGCGGATGGGCTACGACGAGGCGATGGACCGGTTCGGGACCGACCGTCCGGACCTGCGCTTCGGCCTCGAGCTGGTCGACCTCGGCGACGCCCTGCGCGAGACCGAGTTCAAGGTCTTCCGCTCGGTGCTGGAGGGCGGCGGCTCGATCCGCGGGCTCAACGCCGGCCGCCGCGAGCTGCCGCGCTCCGAGCTCGACGGCCTCATCTCCCGCGCGCAGGAGCTGGGGGCGAAGGGGTTGGTCTGGGCCTTCCGCGAGGGCGACGGCTGGCGCTCGCCGACCGCCAAGTTCCTCAGCGAGGGCGAGCTCGCCGACCTCAACCGGCGCCTCGGCGCCGAGGAGGGGGACCTGCTGCTGCTGGTCGCCGACAAGCGCCCGGTGGCGAACGCGGTGCTGGGGCAGCTGCGGCTCGACCTGGCCGAGCGCTTCGAGCTGATCGACGAGGGCGAGAACCGGCTGGTCTGGATCGTCGACTGGCCGCTGATGGAGTGGAACGAGGAGGAGAAGCGCTGGGACGCGCTGCACCACCCGTTCACCGCTCCCGCCGGCGAGTTCGACCCCGACGACCCGGGCGCCGCCCGCGCCCAGGCCTACGACGTCGTCTGGAACGGGCAGGAGCTCGGCGGCGGCTCGATCCGTATCCACGACGCCGGGGTGCAGGAGGCCGTCTTCGGCGCCCTCGGGATCGACCGCGAGACGGCCGCGGCGCGCTTCGGCTTCCTGCTCGAGGCGCTGCGCTACGGCGCGCCGCCGCACGGCGGCATCGCCTACGGCGTCGACCGCATCGTCCAGCGGCTCTCCGGCGCCGAGACGATCCGCGACGTGATCGCCTTCCCCAAGACCGCCTCCGGGTTCGACCTGCTGACCGGCGCCCCGGCTCCGGTCGACGAGATACAGCTGCGCGAGCTCGCGATCGGCATCCACAAACCCAAGCTCCCGGGACATTGAGATGGGCCTGCGGGACTGGATCCCCCGCAGGTGGCGGCCGCCTCCCGGCCCCGGGCGGACGCCAGTCCACGTCGACGACCCCAGCTTCGACAGCTGGGAGGTGGTGCGGGACTTCGGCGACCTGCGAACCGCCCGCGCCTGGCACCAGTCGCTGGTCGAGGCGGGGATCGAGGCGGTGCTGACCTCGGACTGGCCCCTCGACCGCTTCGGCCGCGGCGACATCGCCCTGCGGGTGCCGGCCGATCGCTGGAGCGAAGCCGAGTGGCACCTCTCCAATCTCGATTAGGGCAAGGAAAAAGGCCCCAACCCGCCGTTGCCGCCTCTGGCTTTGATCCCTTCAAGTGAAGGTGGGTGCCTGCTCCAAATCCCAAGAGATCCAGAGACTTTCCAGCTCCCGTGCCGTTTGTGTTGGGTCAAACGGTGAGACGGCTCTCGTACGGGTTCGAGCCTGCCCCCACCGTACCACCGAGACGCCCTGTCCAAACTCGTCGCAATCGCGTTAACGAATCGGCACAAACCGCGCGCCACACGTGCGCTCTATCCCGTCAGCCTCGCCCTCATGGGGAGCGAGGAGTGCATTGACCACGCTATTCGGGGCAAATGCACTCCTCGACTTGAAGGGGTGGATACCGTGATGGCGGAGGTGGCGAGGGGGCAGCATGGGGTGGTGGGGCGAGGACAGCTGCTCCAGCTGGGAATGAGCGCCAGGGGAATCGAGGAAAGGTTGCGGCGAGGACGGCTGCACTGTCTCTATCGGGGCGTCTACGCGGTGGGACACATGGACCTGGACCAGGACTCGCGGTGGATGGCCGCGGTGCTTGCCTCTGGTGCGGTTGCTCTGCTCAGCCATCGCTCGGCCGCGCAGCTTTGGCGGATCTTCCCGAGGTACGCGATCACTCCGGAAGTGACCCGTCCGGGCTATTTCCGCGGGCTTCCCGGGATCGCGGCACACCGCTCGCAGGTAGCGGCCGACGAGCGGGAGGTGGTCGATGGGATTCCGGTCGCCTCGCCGTTCCGGACGATCTTCGATTTGGCGGCGGTGGTCGATAGGCGGGCGCTGGAACGGGCGTTCCATGAGGCGGAAGTGCGGGGGCTGCGGGACCGGGTGTCGCTGCCGATGCTGCTCGAGCGCTACCCGGGGCGGCGGGGGGCGCGGAGCCTGCGGGCGCTGCTGGGGTCGGAGGAGCCGCTGGCGATCACGCGCAATGGGTTCGAGGAGGCGTTCCTGGCGCTGATCGACGCCCATGGGCTGCCGCGGCCGCGGATGAACGCCGACCTGGCGCTGCGCGGACGCTTCTTCGAGATCGACGCTTTGTGGGAGCGGCAGCGGGTGGCGCTGGAGCTCGACGGCCGCAGCGTCCACGGCACCAGGAAGCGCTTCGAGTCCGACCGGCAGCGGGACCGCATCCTCGTCGCCGAGGGCTGGCGGACGATGCGGGTCACCTGGCGGCAGCTGCGGGAGGAACCGGAGGCGGTTGTGGGTGACCTTCGTTTGTTGCTGCGGCAGCCCGGCCCACACCCACACCCACACGGCAGGTAGGTGTGGGTGAGGGCCGGGCGGGACGGGAGCGCGCTTTACCCTTGGGGCTATGGAGCGGGAGCTTTTCGAGCACTACCTGCGTGATGAGAGCCGGCGAGGTCCGGCTCCCGAGGGCGCTTTCACGGGCGCTGCGGGCGGTGCTGCCTGCGGGGATCTGTCGCGGATCTCGCTGACTGTGGCTGGCGGTGGCCGAATCGAAGGCGTCACTTTCGAGGCCGAGGGCTGTGGTGCGACCCGCGCTGCCACTGCCGCAGTGGCCGAGATGGTCGATGGCTCTCTCGTTCTGGAGGCTGCTCTGATCGACATAGACAGTGTTGATGAGGCGATTGGAGGTCTCACGCCGGCAAAGAGGCACGCAGCTCAACTAGCGACGGATGCGCTTCACCGAGCTCTCCAATCGGTCGCGTCCTCGCCGCTGGACCTGGCTGCCGACGCTGGGGAGGGAGGTGGAGGCCCCTCGGAGGAGCCTCCACCTAAATTGCGACGGAGAGGGGCCTCCACCTCCCCCAACCGCCGCGTAGCAGTCGCCATGTCCGGCGGCGTCGACAGTGCCGTCGCCGCGCTGCTCGCCCGCGAGGAAGGCGCCGAGGTGGTCGGAATCACGGTCAAGCTCTGGAGCGACCCCGAGACCGACGGCGCCAAGGCCTGCTGCTCGCCGGAGGCGGTGCTCGGCGCCCGCGCGCTCGCCCACCAGCTCGGGATCCCGCACTTCACGCTCGACCTCGAGGAGGACTTCCGGCGCCGCGTCGTCGACCGCTTCATCGGCGGCTACGCCGAGGGCAGCACGCCCAACCCCTGCATCCTCTGCAACGGCGAGGTGCGGCTGGCGGCGATGATCGACCTGGCCGAGCGGCTCGGCGCCGAGCGGCTGCTCACCGGCCACTACGCGCGGATCGTCGAGGACGGCGACGGCCCGCTGCTCGCCGGCGCCGCCGACCAGGCCAAGGACCAGAGCTACATGCTTGCGGCGCTGCCGCCGGAGCTGCTGCGCCAGCTCGGCTTCCCGCTGACCGAGCTGACCAAGGCCGAGGTGCGGGAGATCGCCGCCCGCCACGGCCTCGCCGTCGCCCGCAAGGCCGAGAGCCAGGACCTCTGCTTCCTCGCCGGCCAGGGCAAGCGCGGCTTCCTTCGCCGCCACGGCGGCCTCCGCGAGCGCGAGGGGGCGATCGTCGACTCCGCCGGCCGCACCCTCGGTCGCCACCGCGGCCACCACGACTTCACCGTCGGCCAGCGCCGCGGGATCGGCGTCTCCGCCCCCGAGGCGCTCTACGTCCTCGCCACCGACGCCGCCGCCAACACGGTCACCGTCGGCACCCGCGCGGAGCTGGAGAAGCGCAGCGTCCGCGTCCGCGACGCGGTCCTGCATCGCGACGGCAGCGCGGTCGACGCGGTCAAGCTGCGCTACCGCTCCCGCGCCCTCCCCGCCACCGTTGCAGTGGCGGAGAGGGGGCGGCATCCCTCCCTGGAGGTGGAGCTGGGCGAGGCCTTTGCCGGCGTCGCCCCGGGCCAGACGGCGGTGCTGATGGCCGGCGAGCGGATCGTCGGCCACGGCACCATCGCCGGTTAACGGAGCGCGTCGCTAGGCAACCGAGCTGGCCGTCACCGTCGCGGCCTCTTCCTTCCGCATCTGCGCGACGCCTTTGACGCACTGGCTGAAGGGAGTCCCCTTCTGGCCTTTGACGTGCTTCTTGCTGAGCGCTTTACAGGCTTTCCTCGCGTTCAGGTTCTCGTTTTTGTCGGCCCGGGCCATCGCTTTCACGCAACGGCTGAAGGCGGTGCCTTTCTCGCCTTTGACGTGTTTCTTGCTCTGGCCTCGGCAGTAGTAGCCGTAGGCTTTGCCATTCGGGGCGGTCTTCGGCCCCTGCGGGGTGTCCGGTTTGTACTGCGGCGGTTTGTCCGGTTTGTATTCGGGCTGATAGGTGACGGCTCCGGCCATCGCGGGCACCAGGCCCAGCGAAAGCACCGCGAGTGCAGATACCAGTTTCGTAAGCAGTTTCATGGGGTTGCCTCCTTCGACAGAGTCGAACGGTCAAGTCCCCTTGAAACGCCCCGATTGGCGGTTCATAAGGGCCAAGTTGGCCCTCGCCGCCCAGAATCGAACAAATATTTAGGCTTCCTAACATGAGGGCGAAGGAGATCCGGGAGACCTACCTGTCGTTTTTCGCTGCGCGGGGGCACAAGATCGTCCCCTCGGCCTCCCTGGTGCCCTCCGTGCACGATCCCTCGGTCCTGCTCACCACCGCCGGCATGCAGCCCTTCAAGCCCTACTTCCTGGGCCGGGAAAAGCCGCCGGCGCCGCGCCTCGCCGACGTCCAGAAATGCTTCCGCACGACCGACATCGAGGAGGTCGGCAACACCGCCCGCCACATGACCTTCTTCGAGATGCTCGGCAACTGGAGCTTCGGCGACTACTTCAAGGCGGAGTCGATCCCCTGGGGCTGGGAGCTCTCGACCGAGGGCTTCGGGATGGACCCGGAGAAGATCTGGGTCACCGTCTTCGGCGGCGACGAGGACCTCGGCCTCGGGCCCGACGAGGAGGCGATCGAGATCTGGCGCGCCACCGGCGTCCCCGAGGAGCGGATCGTCCGCCTCGGTCGCGAGGACAACTTCTGGCAGGCGGGGCCGACCGGCCCCTGCGGCCCCTGCTCGGAGCTCTACCTCGACCGCGGCCTCGAGTTCGGCGCCGAGGGGGAGCGGCCCGGCGACGACACCGACCGCTTCCTCGAGTTCTGGAACCACGTCTTCATGAGCTACGACCTCGCCGCAGACGGAACCCTGACCGAGCTGCCGATGAAAAACATCGACACCGGCATGGGCCTCGACCGGATGGCGGCGGTCCTCCAGGACGTTCCCTCGGTCTTCGAGACCGACCACGTGCGGCCGCTGGTCGAGCTGGCCGAAGAGCTCTCCGGCCGCCGCTACGACGAGGGCGGCGCGGTCACCCGGGCGATGCGGATCGTCGCCGACCACAGCCGCGGCGCCGCCTTCCTGATCGCCGACGGCGTCGTCCCCTCCAACGAGGACCGCGGCTACATCCTGCGCCGGATCATGCGGCGGGCGATCCAGCAGGGCCGCACCCTCGGCCTCGAGGCGCCGTGGCTGGGCCGCTTCGCCGAGCGCACGATCGAGCTGATGGCCGACGACTACCCCGAGCTGGCGGCCGAGCGGGAGACGATCCGGCGCTGGGTCGGCGACGAGGAGGAGAGCTTCGGCCGCACGCTCGAGCGCGGCAGCGAGCTGCTGGAGCGACTGGTCGCCGAAGCGGAGGAGGAAGGGACCTCCTGGATCGACGCCGCCGAGGCGTTCAAATTGCACGACACCTACGGCTTTCCCTACGACCTGACCAAGGAGCTCCTGGCCGAGCGCGGCCTCTCGGTCGACGACCAGGGCTTCGAGGAGCTGATGGAGGAACAGCGCCAGCGCGCCCGCGTCGGCACCGCCACCGCCCACGGCTCCGAGAACACGCACGAGCGGGTCGCCGCCTTCGCCGCCGCGGCGCCGCCGACCCGCTTCGTCGGCTACGAGACGCTGCGCGCGACGACCGGGCTCGCCGCGGTCGAGCCGGCAGGTGGCAAGGCGCTGGTGAAGCTGGAGGAGAGCCCGTTCTACGCCGAGGGCGGGGGACAGGTGGCCGATTCCGGCGTCCTGCGCTGGGACGGCAAGGAGGCGCGGGTCCTCGACGTCTACCGCCTCGGCGAAGACCAGGCGCTGGAGGTCGAGGCGGGGGAGGCGATCGCGCCGGGCGTCGCCGTCGAGGCCGAGGTCGACCACGAGGCCCGCCACGCGACGATGCGCAACCACACCGCCACCCACCTCCTGCACGCGGCGCTGCGCGAGCGCCTCGGCACCCACGTCCGCCAGGCCGGCTCCGCGGTCCGGCCCGACAAGCTCCGCTTCGACTTCACCCACGGCCAGGCGCTGAGCGCGGAGGAGCTGCGCGACGTCGAGGAGCGGGTCAACGAGTGGATCAAGGCCAGCCGCGCGGTGCGCTGGATGAACATGAACCGCAGCGACGCCGAACGCCTCGGGGCGATGGCCCTGTTCGGCGAGAAATACGGCGAGTGGGTGCGGGTGGTCGAGGTCGACGGGGTCTCGCGCGAGCTCTGCGGCGGCACCCACGTCGCCAACACCGCCGAGGTCGGGATCTTCAAGCTCACCTCCGAGGGCTCGAGCGCCGCCAACGTGCGCCGGGTCGAGGCGATCACCGGCCCCGCCGCGATCGACTGGTTCCGCGAGCGCGAGGCGCAGCTGCGCGAGGCCGGGGAGCTGCTGGGCAACCCGCAGGACCCGGTGGCCGCCGCCCGCCGCGCCGCCGAGCAGCTGAAGGAGGCGAGCGCCGGCGCCGAGAAGGCCCAGCGCGAGCAGCTGGGCGGCGCAGCGGACGAGCTGGCGGGGCGGGCCGAAGATCTTCCAGGCGGCGGCCGCCTCGCCGCCGCCGTGGTCGAGGAGAGCCTGCAGGCGAACCCGAAGCAGCTGCTCGACCTCGCCAACCGGGTGCAGTCGAAGCTCGGTGGGCCGTCGGCCGTCGTCCTCGGCGGCGCCTTCGGCGGCAAAGCGGGGCTGGTCGCGCTCGTCTCCAAGGAGGTGGTCGAGCGCGGCGTCTCGGCCGGGTCGATCATCCGCGAGATCGCGCCGATCGTCGGCGGCGGGGGCGGCGGCCGCGACGACATGGCGCAGGCCGGCGGCAAGGACCCCGCCAAGCTCGACGAGGCGCTGGCCGCCGCGCGCGCGGCGATCGAGCGGGAGCTTGGCTGAGAGGCGCATGCGGGTGCTGGCCCTCGACCACGGCACCGTCCGGATCGGCTGCGCGCTCTCGGACCCGAGCGGGACGCTGGCGACGCCGCTGCCGGTGATCGAACCGCCGGAGGCGCGCGCGGTCTCCGAGCTGGTCCAAGAGCACGGGGTGGAGAAGGTGGTGGTGGGCCTGCCGCTCCACCTCAGCGGCGAGGAGGGCAGCCAGGCTGGTTTGGCGCGCAGCTTCTGCCGGGAACTGGAAGCGATGCTCTCGATTCCAGTCGAGACCTACGACGAGCGGCTGACCAGCCGCATGGCCGACGCCAGCCGCCGCGGCGGTGCCGCCGCGGCCCGCGACTCGCTTGCCGCGGCGCACCTGCTGGAGTCCTACCTGGAGAGCGGGCGATGAGCGACGACTGGCTCGGCGGCGACCCCTTCGCCGATTCCGAGGACCCGGCCGCCCGCGAGCGCGAGCAGCGCCGCCGCGAGCGCGAAGAAAAGCGCCAGCAGCGGGCGGCGAAGCAGGCCAAAGCCGAGGAGAAGGCGCCGCCGTCTCCCCCGCCCGCGCCGCCGCCCGAAGAGCCGCCGCTGCCGCCGCGCACGCCCGAGCAGGAGTTCTGGGACGAGCAGCCCGAGGAGCCGAACCTGTTGGTTCCGCCGCCTCCCCATCCGACCGTCGCCTCCGGCAACGGCAGCGGCCGCCGCCCGCGCCGGCGCCCCGCCGTGCTCGGCTCGCTCGCCCGCCACCCGTTCCTGATCTTCGCCGTGATCGCGGGGCTGTTCGTCCTCTGGTTCCTCGTTTCGCTCTTCCAGCCGCTCCACGGCGACGGCTCGGGCAGGGTCCAGGTGACGATCCCGAAGGGCTCGAGCGTGAGCGAAGTCGGCGACCTGCTGAGCGAGGAAGACGTGATCGACAGCTCGACCCTGTTCCAGGTCCGGGTCACGCTCGCCGGCAAGCGCTCGGAAATCTATTCCGGGAACTTCACCCTCGCCCACAACATGAGCTACGGGGCCGCGATCGACGCGCTCTCCCAGCCGCCGGTCAAGCGCACGCTCACGGTCACCATCCCCGAGGGCTACACCCGCTCCCAGGCGGCGCAGCTGGTCGAGGAAGCCGGCGTTCCCGGCGACTACACGAAGGCGACGGTCAAATCCAAGTACCTCGATCCGGCCGAATACGGCGGCAAGGGGGCGAAGGACCTCGAAGGCTTCCTCTTCCCCGACACCTTCGAACTGAAGCCGAAGGCGCCGGTCGCGGACCTGGTCGAGCTGCAGCTGAAGGACTTCAAGCGGCGGATCAAGGGGGTCGACATGGGCTACGCGAAGTCGAAGAACCTGACCGTCTTCGACGTGGTCACGATCGCCTCGATGGTCGAGGACGAGGCCGGCGTCGACAGCCAGCGCGGGCTGGTCGCCTCGGTGATCTACAACCGCCTGCACGAAGGGATGCCGCTGGGGATCGACGCGACGATCCGCTTCGCCACCGGCAACTACACCGAGCCGCTGACCGAATCGGAACTGGCGATCGACTCGCCCTACAACAGCCGCACCAACGTCGGCCTGCCGCCGGGACCGATCAGCAACCCCGGGCTGGAGTCGATCGAAGCGGCGGCGCACCCGCCGAAGACCGACTACCTCTACTACGTGACCACCCCCGGCGCCTGCGGCAAGCTCACCTTCGCCGAGACCGAAGCCGAATTCGAAGCCGCGGTCGAGAAGTACAACTCGGCCCGCGAAGCGGCCGGCGGCAACTCGCCGGACAGCTGCGGGGAATAGCCGATGCCACGGCTCGCGGTGCTCGGCCATCCGGTCTCCCACTCGCGCTCGCCGGCGATGCAGAACGCGGCGCTGGCGGCGCTCGGGCTCGGGGAGTGGAGCTACCAGGCGATCGACGCCGCCCCGGAGGCCTTCGAGATGACGGTCCGCGAGCTGGCCTCGGTCGGCTACGCCGGGGTGAACGTCACCGTGCCCCACAAGGAGGCGGCCCTGGCGCTGGCCGACGAGGCGAGCGAAGCCTCGCAGCAGATCGGCGCCGCCAACACCCTCGTCTTCTCCGGCGAGAAGATCGAGGCCCACAACACCGACGCCGACGGGCTGCTCGCCGCGCTGCCGGACTCGCCGCGCGGGCGGCGGGCGCTGGTGCTCGGCGCCGGCGGCGCGGCGCGGGCGGTGCTCTGGGCGCTGCTCTGGGAAGGGGCGAGGGTCGAGGTCTGGAACCGGACTCAGGAGCGGGCCGAGGCGATCTGCGCCGAGATCGGCGGCACGGCGGTGCCCGCCCCGCGGCAGGAGGACTACGACCTGATCGTCAACACCAGCAGCGCCGGGCTCGGCGGCGACAACCCCTTCGACCACCTGCCGCTGGAGCGGGGCGGCTTCAACGACTCGCAGACGGTCGTCGACATGGTCTACGGCGAGCGACGCAGCCGCCTCTTGAAAGCGGCCGAAGGGGCCCGCGCCGCCACCGTCGACGGGCTCGAGATCCTCGTCCAGCAGGGCGCCCGCTCGCTGGAAATCTGGACCGGGCGCACGCCAGATCTCGACGTCATGCGCGCGGCTGCCGCGGGTGGCGAGCAGTGGCGCCCATAGCCGCCCAAACTCGCCAACCGTCCCGCCGATAGCCTTGGCGCGATGACGACGTTCCGTTTCACCACCGCGGGGGAGTCGCACGGGCCCGGGCTCGTGGCGATCGTCGAGGGCATGCCGGCGGGCCTGGAGCTCGACCGCGAGGCGCTCGACCGCGACATGGCGCGGCGCCAGCTCGGGCACGGGCGCGGCGGCCGGATGAAGATCGAGACCGACACCGTCGAGGTCCGCAGCGGCGTCCGCCACGGCCGCACCCTCGGCAGCCCGATCGCCCTGCTCGTCGCCAACCGCGACTACGCCAACTGGGAGGAGCGGATGAACCCCTGGCCGGTGGAGGGCTTCTCCCCCGACGAGGTGCACCTGCCGCGGCCGGGCCACGCCGACCTGGTCGGCGCCCAGAAATACGGCCACGGCGACATCCGCAACGTGCTCGAGCGGGCCAGCGCCCGCGAGACCGCAGCCCGCGTCGCCGCCGGCACGATCGCCCGCGGCTTCCTCGCCAAGCTGGGGGTCGAGATCCACAGCCACGTCCTCCAGATCGCCTCGGTCCGCGCCGCCGAGCGCCCGGACCTGGCGCCGGAGGACTTCGCCGGGGTCGACGAGGACCCGGTCCGCTGCCTCGACCCGGAGGCGAGCAAGGCGATGGTCGAGGAGATCAACCGCCTGCGCAAGGCGAACGAGAGCCTCGGCGGCAGCTTCGAGGTCCTCGTCTTCGGCCTCGTTCCCGGCCTCGGCTCCCACATCTCCTGGGAAGACCGGCTCGACGGACGCCTGGCCGGCGCCGTCGCCTCGATCCAGTCGATCAAGGGGGTGGCGATCGGCGAAGCCTGGGACGTCGCCGGCCGCCCCGGCTCCGAGGCGCACGACGAGATCTTCTGGAGCGAGGAGCGCGGCTACCACCGCGAGACCAACCACGCCGGCGGCCTCGAGGGCGGGATGACGAACGGGCTGCCGCTCTCGGTG
>Ga0247774_1000964_pt1 | contig 14513 bp, 6 predicted proteins | sample UWRJL001104B6_FD_179933 | JGI IMG/M metagenome (GOLD analysis project Ga0247774, IMG submission 179933) | Plant litter microbial communities from Arlington Agricultural Research Station in Wisconsin, United States - UWRJ-L001-104B-6 | ecosystem: Environmental > Terrestrial > Plant litter >... | reverse complement strand
CGGCTTTGGAGATTTTGTATTTCCGGGCGGCCAGCCCATTGTCTCGGCCACTCCCCCAAACCAACCTGTACATGTGCGCAGCAGCCACAACAAGAAGGACGGTGCAGATCTGCTGGATAAGCTAATCCCTTTGCGGTTAATATCCATCACTTTGATGTCGAATAATGGACACTGCCTTTCCACAGTTCACTGAAAATATACCAAACTCGGAAATTTTGATTGAACCTACATTGGTTTCTAGCGGAGGTGTTTCTACTAGGTCACGAGATTCTTTCTCACCATCAATCATCCCACCTCTGTTCCCTCTCCAGTTTGAGTGCCTCCCCAACAACTTGTACTCCTTTCCCCCTTCTCTTGTCTTGTTCTTCTTCTTTAAGAATCGTACGGAAATTCGGGCATTCTCAATGGCGCGTCATCATTTCATTTCGCCGCCGCTGGCCCAGGACCCGTCCCTTGCTAGCCAACACAAAATTTTGTCGGAGCATGCATCTCAGCTTCACCTGATATAGATGCGTCCCATTTGAAAAAGTCACTTAGCATGGGTTTTCCCTCGTCCCCCTTCTTCACCTCGCCGTAGAAGAAGCCTCGTTCTTCCATGCCAGACACCTTCGCCTTCTTCTTGACATGAAATGCCGCCCTTGCAGTGACGTACTTGACGCCTCCTTCCTCCCTGTCCACCTTCACCAGGAGCGCGTTGGTCGACGACGCCCTCCAATTTTCCAAGAGCAAAGCCCCACCCAAGAAGAATTCCTGCACGAGATCTTCTTTGTCGCCCATGTGCCCATGGCTGTTGGCATGGTACTCGGTGCCGTCGGCCGTGGTGAGTATTGTTTTCACCTTGTTGGTGGGCATGCCGGCCCAGAACTTGATGGTGGATTGTGGCTTCGGCGACAGGTAGCCTAGTTCGACGCAGAGTCCTTCATCGGTGGGGACCGCGTCGTTCTCGCCGTTGAATGTCTGGGTCGGCCCGGTGTTGAGAAAGGTGGCGGGAATCCAACCGCAGCCGGGGGCTTGCAAGCGAGGACCTATGGTGAAGAGGATCGAGGAAGGGAAGAGGGGCAGTTTCTTCACCACGGCGGCCAGGCGAAGATCGGCAGGCGTGTGGTAAAGCTCACCCATATCCATCTGCAGGAGGATGGCGAGACAGACACTCTCGTCGGACGCCACTGTGGTCTTGCGAAGAGCCATTTGGTTCAGGAGGCGCTGCCCACGACGGTTCTGTTCTTTTGGGACGCTGGAGTTAGCGTTTCCGAGTGAACGGAGATCTCTGAGATCTCCGAGTGCCTCTCGCATTACCCGATACACAGGGTCTAGCAGTTGGGGAGCAAAGTGTTCTTCGCGATGGGGATTGACCCGGTTGGCTAACTTCTCGGCCCAGCATGGATGCTGAGGGAGAATCGCCTTGTACTTGATGTATATTTCGTTCAACCCTTGAGGTTCCTTTTGAAGAAGAAGAAACAGCGTCTCAAGGTCCCAAAAGTCGCCGTCAAACGCGAAGTACATGTTCGCGTTCAGGACTCCCTCTTGAAGTGTCCATAATCTCCTGCCCCATACCGAGGCGTAGATTTGCCATAGACAAAAATGCCAAGTGTTGCTCATCGAAGTAGCCTCGATCCTCTTATCGAGGACGAGGACGGCATTAGAGTCCTTGTAGATGGAGTACATCTGCGCCAATGCTAGCTTCTTGACCTCCGCGTCATGAGGGACGCATATTGTGTCAATCCAGAAGCCGATTTTGACTGCCGCTTTGCCCGGTGACCATCCACTTTTGTACTGTTCGGTCATGCTGTTCACCGTCCTCTGCAGCTTCAGAAGCTGACATGCCGGCATCGCATTTTCGAGTGGGTTTCCAAGCATGTCGGACCAAACGTGCGAAATGGCAATGCAGGCTGTGTCTTCCCCATTGCCGGTGAAACCATCCACGTGCAGCTCAACGGCTGTTTGATCCTCCGTACTGACGTCTTGAACCGTCAACATCGGAATAGTGCCCGCTTCGACCAATCGTGAAAGTTGTATCTGCCTTTCATGAGAGAGTCGAGTGAGACTGCAGCGACAACCAGGCTCGACGTGCGGTGGTGGACCGGATGCCTTTGGTGTGGCGCTGCAACTCTCCTCTGTGCAGGCGATATGAGGAAGGCGAGGGCCACATTGTCGGGCCAGCGATGCGTAGGCCAGGATTGTGTGCGCTGCAGTTCCAACCCGAGAGAGCCAGGTCATCTCTTCGTGGCAGAGGCCGGTGTGAAGACCATAAAACCGCATGAGGCGGTTACTGATCATCCACGCTCCAAACTTTTCGCCGCTAAACGGGTTCCAGTAGATGACCTGGAGGGCGTTGGTGATCTGCTCGCCGAGAAGGCAAATGGACATGACAATGCGGTAGCCAGGCGTGTCATACTCCCCTTTGGACGCCATGTTCTTGTACGGTGCTCGCAGGTAGGAAATGTCGCCTTCGTCATCGGCCGACAAGACAGCTCTCAGGATGTTCTGCACTTCGACAACGACACACATTATCTTATTCGTTCTGTCGAAGGCCACTTCGGTGGTGGCATGCATGTCGACGGCCATCCAAGCCGCCATGGCCGAGGGAATCAGGGTGGTATCGACGTCCAGGTACGGAGCTTGGTCGTTTTTCCTCACCATGTCGGCGAGCTCCAGTGGCGTGGGCGAATCATCGACAATCCTGGCTGTGACCTCGTGGACGAAGGCAAAGTAGAGCCAGTTTTGAAGAAAGGCCGCTTTGGCTTGCTCGCTGATGCCGGGTCTTTGGCCGCTTTTCCAAAGCTCGGCGACGGGGAAGGAGACGCGCTCGGGAAAGCCCCAGAAGCCTTTTCCGTCGTAGACGAACTTGGCGTCGGGAACATCTGGAATGAATGGAACCTTGATACTCTCAATTGGGGTGGAAGTGATGGATTTGAGGACGTGATCCATGGCCAGCGTTGTGAGATCGGGGTTGGTTTCAGGTCTTGGCAATTCGCTTCCAAACAGTCCAAGTGAAATGAAAATTCAAGGTAAATTAAGAAGAAATTGTGATGCGATTTAGGCAGTAAGAGTAGACGCGGAAAAGCTCACCATGAGCATTGTGCAGGTCCAGACATGAAAGTCCCAAATGAGGTAGCCGGGCTGCGGGGTAGCCGCGAGTACTTCCAGTTCTAGTTAAATGTCGGCAGTGGCTGACGCGCCTTCAGTAGCCGCTGGACGCTAGTACCCCTGAGGCCCGCTGAAGACGTCTTCGCGATCTGAAACAGACTATTGAAGCCGCAAGTTTGAAAGCCGATGCATTGCAGTCGCGTGCTCTCTATCCGAATCGTACAGAATTTGACCTGGAAGGCAATTTCAGATCGACATCGTTTATGCAGGGCTGGCTGCCAAGCGCGACAATGACAGCAATGACGTCAGGGAATCCAGCAGGTGTCGATTCTCCACCGCAGGTTGGCGCCCCTTCCCTTGTCTTGTTCGTGTCGACGGGGGTACGAACGCCACCCTGGTCCGCACGTGATGCATCATCGTGCCTGTATGACCAGTGGGGACGTCTGCCTGCGGCTCTTCTTGGGGGCAATTGCGCGGGAGTCGGTCTTCGTTTTTGTTTCATGTGAAGTCTCCCACTACTCGTAAAGAAAGAGCATGTGTCAGTCTGTGATAATATTATACGCGCAAAGTGAGGCGGGTGGGAAGCGCACACAAAAGCATAGGACTTGACACTAGGTTCGCTAAGAAGGATGCTGGGCTCTAGGAGGCTGATATTGACTTGCGCCCACAATCCTGTCGCTATGAAGACTCAGCCTCATCCTTGATATGCGCGTCGCCTGTCGGGATGGAGGTTGAAACGGACGGGTTTCGGAAGCAAGACTTTTAGAACGATGCAGAAGCGACGTGGAAGTCAGGAGACCCATAGGGGATAGAGAAGTCGGGAGCCCACAGCCGAGCGTGGCATATGATGCCGAGAGGCTTGACACCTGAGTTGTCTGTATACGATGATATTCTAAGGGATATCCCTGTCACGGAGAGTAAACTAGCTAATCACGACTGAGCACATGCCTCTAGATCCGCCTATCACATACTTCACCTGCCAGAGGCGAAGCAGTCGATAGGACAGGTCGTAGAACTCGAAGCCAAGTGTAAGGTAGAGGACGGAGACTAAAACAAGGCCAAGATACTTAATCTTGCATTCAAGTCCAGATTAGTGTTGGGCTGCGCAGGTTATGAAACATAGGCCTAAATTTTAACTAGACCGCACGGGCGACTGGCAAACATTACTTCCGCACCGGTCTCTCCATCGTCCTCCCAGGCTTAATCTCAAAATCGATCCTGAACTTCTCCATTTCCCCAGTAGCAGCTGGTGCATTGCTACCGCCGGCGGTTGAAACACTCCACCAACCAAGCCGATACTCGCCAGGGACGTTGAAGAGGCTGGCGTCTCCCGAGTCCTCGCTAGCTAGCTCTTTGGACCGTGCCGAGAGAATGTGACGCATGTCCTCGCCCTGGCCCCCAATCACAGCGCCTTGGATCCTGGCCCAGATCTTCGACCCCCTCAGCAGCTCGGCGACGGCGCCGATGCTAGTTGGGGGGAACGGCACGATATCGTCCATCCTGCCGCAGAGCAGAAAGCCCGCGACCAGACAGACGAGCGCTCCTCCAAAGAGGCTCTGGAGAACCCGGGTGGTTGTTCGGTTCTGCACAACCCACCGCTCGTCGTAGTCCGTTAGCATCCCGGTGATGACCCTGGGCGTATCGTGGGGCTCGGTTCGCATCACCGCGTTGGCGACCTGCGACATGCCCTTTGCCCAGAGCGCATCCAGAGCGCCGGTAACTTTTTTGCGCGATACCTCGTCGGTGGCAGAGAACTCGTCGAGAGTGATGGCGGGCGGGCTCTCGCCGACCGACAGTATAGCCTCAAAAGCAGGGTCTACACAGCCATTAGCACCGGGAGAGACGCGACGCCGACCTGGCTCTAACACTGGGTTCCAGTAATTGAGGACGCTATTAATATCGGGGATATTGAAGATTCGTCGGGGGGAGGTCAACGGGACCTCAGCGATGCTGTTGACATCGATAATAAACTCCGGAAGCGAAAATGTTACGTTAACATCGACTATCTCGATATAGGGCATGCAAGATAGGTATGTCAACTTTGAGTTCGCACAGCTACCCAAAATTCCAGACCCATATATAATGAAGACAGGGCAGTCAGGTTGGGGATAGAAGTCATTCGACCTTATCGTTATTCCGCGCATGAAGGACGATCCCATGGCTACATCGGGGTCATATCCGTCGATTCTCTCTCTATATTTCAGGTCGAAGCATGGCTTTTGTAATACGTCGAACTCCAGCTGTGAGGATGGACAGCGAGGGCCGGCATACTCCGGCGGGATCTTAAACTGCCAGGCGGCGCAGTCCACTCTTTGTGGGGGGGTTCTATTGTCTTCTCCTTGCGACTGCTGGCACTTCGCCTGTTCGGCGCCGAGAATGGTGCAGTTTAACTTTGCACTGGTAGCCGGGACGGTTGTTGAGACAGATTTGTTTGTCGTCCCCGCGTAAGCGGATAATGGTCCCGCTAGGGCAAGATGTGGGAAGGCATACGCACTGGAAGTAAAGTTGGCAAGGGGGAGGAGGTTACTCTGTTTGAATTCTGTATATGGGAACGTTAACTCCTCGTAGAGAGATGCCATTTCGGTTGGCCCGGTAAAGGTCCAGTTATATACTCTCGATTGGTTAAACGCATCCAATTGGAGTAGCTCATAGGCAAGCTGCGTATACGGCTTGTCGGAGAGCATAAAAAGGTCGCCTGCCATGCTGGTAGCCAAACAGGCGACTAACATCCCAAGCGTGATTAGCGCCGGGCCCGGTTGGGCGGCCTTAGCTAGCCTCCAGAGCCTAGAGGGGACCAGCCCGTAGAGCTGATCGGTAAATAAGCCCCGTATCGCCGTAGTGCCACCGCGGGCTAGGATGACGAACGGGTAGAGGACCCGGAAGTTGAGTTCAAGGTTAACGGCTATAAGCGCTACCCCGCTGACTATGAGGGCCGGGACGATCGTCCAGCTTTGAAGGGTCCAACTGTTAGGGCTGGCCGTTGCCAGGCCGCCTTTGCGTGCCGAGATTATTAGGGTGGCTTCGGTTACCGCGATCAGGGCGGCCAATATCACGACGGTGATAGCCTGGGAGAACATTGTCGTCCCCCAAGGCTTCCACCAGCGGACCGAGCCGAATGGGGCATCACGGCCGCGGTATGCGGGTTGGGGGCTCGGCTGGAGGTCGCAGGAAGCGTAAATGCGTGATAGAGTGGTGGCGGTAGCGGCAATGGTCGTCGGATCCACTGGAAATAAACCTGGGCGGGGCTTGTCTTGCAGGGTAGCGAGGGAGAAGCCAAAGGTGGCCATGAGAAGCAAGAAGCACGTGATAAATACGCAACTGAGGGCCTGAACAGAGAGACGGGAGCTCTCGCCGTTAGCGACAACAGGAATAGGGGCGCTAGCCGGAGTGAAGTACGCCGTGCGGAAGTATTGGACGGCGAAATGTGGGTAGATGTTTTCGAGCGCTAGCCCCAGGTGAGACCCGTTTATCCAACTTTCGCGAGGCGACGGGATGCTGCTATTGAGGAACACCAGCGTCGCTCGCTCCGACAGGAGCAATAGTAACATGTCAGAGAACGCCAGTTGTACCAAGTTCCTGCCAAAAGGGCTTCTGTCGTTCGGCCGAGGAGATTCCGCCAGGTGCATGACGGTTGGAGGGCTCTCCATACCGAGTGCGAACCTTAACTCCGCGTCGCCGAAGCGATCGTCTGCTTGACACTGGATGGCAGTCAGTGTCATGTTCGTGGTCGTATAACCCTGCTGCGGGTGGCACTGTCGGTGTGCTGAGATGATGACTGCGTCCTCGTCGCATTGCTCCCCCATCCAGGTTTTATTCGAAGATCCTACACAGTTAACTCCGCTATCAGCGATGGCGTATCCACACAGGTCGCCGCTGCCTGCGGAGTTGGCGTCGAGAAATCTACCCGCGACCTTAAAACTGATATTTTGCTGGGCAGGAGGGTGGATAGTCGCATTCAGTTGCATTCTGATATCAGTAGATGGGGTAGTATGTAAATCAAACCCCTGGACATCCAGTTCGACTAATGTATTGCCCTGCATAAGGGAGAAGGAGCGAGTCGTAGGACTTGATTCTGCCATTTTCGAGTCCTCCAAGGGGAGCACGTATGTGAGGCCATCAACGATTGTTCGACATGAGATTTTCGGCGCAAAGTATTGTACCGTGGCCGTGAAAGTCGTCTTGCCAGCTAGAGATAGAATTGGTTACCACTCGGCCGTCTGGTGCGGCAGATTTATCTAGTAAGGCTTACCGTCCAGACCGATGCTCTCCTCAAGGTCATCCGGCACATCAATCGGCTGATAAGCTATCGATCCCGTCGTACCCTTGGGATAGCGTGTAACTAAGGGACTTAAAGTGCCATTTGCCACATCCGTTGCATCCCTAAGTAACGGATTCATCCGATACCGCCTATCTTCTATTTAGAGCTGGACTAACATATGGCAGCGAGGAATACATACCACTCAATTTCCGTCTCATTTTCATTGGACCTAAACTCTGAGGCGAACACGGCCGTCGTCGAGAATCCATCCACCGATAATGAGACCGCATGTCGCTGCCGCTCCAGCAACCCGGTGGAAAAGACGATTGCAAGCTCGAGAGTCAGCGTCCCAAGCACAGCAATGGCAACGGACCAATGGCGGCGCTTCCATGACTCAAATAAGACAACAATGTTAAGCTTGGAGAAGTAGTCGATGCTCAGGGCAGCGTCGCGACTCGATTCGGGAGAGGCGAGAAAAAGTTTCCAAGGCAAAACCTGCTTCGAGCGGTATTCAGTTTGCGTCCAGATGGAGACCATGAGCAGAAGCACTAGGATTTCTTGTTAGATACCGCCATTCCGGAAACCATTATGACAGGAGAAAAGAAGCGGAGAGGATACGGACCAGCTGTAGGGCCGTACTTCCACAGCTGGTGGAGGTCGGGGCGGACAGGCAGCAGGCCATCATTACGAGACGAGTAGACAATGAGCGCGATGAGGGCAACAGCTTCGGCAAGAAAGAGAGTAGCTACAGCTAGCAAGATAGAGCGTCGGAGGAAAAAGGGCTGAAAGATCGTGCTTTGGGGCGTCCTCGCTACCTCTGTGTCTCCATCGCATTCTCCGACATGGAATGAGTAGCTGGGCTGTTTGTCGGCCCTTTCCCGTCCGGCGCCTTTCCCCGGGCCCTTCTTTGGCAAGGGCAAAGCCGCGGGCGCGACCCGTGAATTAACACTAGGTTCGCCAATTGCCATGCTGGGGTTTTTCGCTTCGTAATGTGGTGGAAAGCGTACGTCTCATAATTATTATGCTAGTTCGATCGCCTCGAGGCGATTAAAGCCCATACTATCCATAAAAGGTTCCTTCTCGATGGGCTAGAAACGGCCACAATAAGTATGCAATGAAACCACTTTCAGAGCTGAAGCGGGGACGGGGGTGTTGGGCGCTGCCATCTTCAATCTGCCGGAACACGGAGCACTTAATTACTGGAAATGACTCTAGAGTCAGCACCCAGCTTTGATTGAGTCCCGTGATATTGCGGGTCTAGATCATCGCCCGGCAATTTGTGTAAAACAAAGAGGGTGCTTTCAAAGCCTTAGACTTCACCTCTATTTCCGGGCCGGGCGTGGCTGAGCTCGCCCTTGTGGCCATATGCTGCGTCTTTGCCGCACGGGTATGGCGAGGTGCATTCATCAATGCGCCATGTCAACCTGGAGCGGATCGTCCAACATTCAACCGCATAGATCCTGCGATGCCGCTGACGGGCCGTTTTTGACCGACGACAGGTGCCGTATTTGGCATTCCCTTAGCACCTGGTCGTTAGGGGCGGTGCGACTGTTGAATCTGGTTTCCGACAGCTCGTACGGGACGAACTAAAGGGCACTCGTTTATTTTCCTAGAAGAAATGGTCCAATGGATGGAACCGGTCGTGTTGTCGTCGCGTCCTTCCTGAATAAAATTTGAGCTACCTGTGGCACGACAAGCACCTTCCTTAAGGGACAGCAGCAAATGTCTATGTGAGCAATGGTTGCCGGCTGGAGCACGGTCGGAGGCCAGGGTTTAAGCTCTATATTCTCTGTCTGGTTGAGTTATCTACCAGATGCTGGGATTCTGGCAGCTGGCAGAGGGCTTCGACCACCGTATTAGCCGGATTCCCCTAGGGCTGGCCCTAGGGACTTGAGAACGAGCAACATAGCTGCCACAGGGCATCCGCTGTCACGATGGCCTTTAGGACTCCGGGTTGGATTGCGGAGGGAGTGTTGGCTGACGAATCGATCGACATGCGTAGATAGACGACAGTCCTGGCCAATCGCAGCCAGCCGCTCTCGAATTCTAGCTTGGTTGTAGGCTAAACAAGCCGAGATCTATAATTCTCTGCGTGGTTGTCTAAGATCATCCCTCCCCCCCCCGGATGTCTAGGCCCCCTATGAAAGATATTCGCCGAAATAATGGCCATTGGGTCTTTTGCGCACATTGCTGAGGAGGCTGCCGAGTGTCTTGTGCTGCGTGGTATCTGCGCGTTCGACAAAAATCACGCAATTTCACTCATTTGATGGCATCCACTACAAATGGTCGTGTAGGAAGGTCGCGGCCTCTCAGAGGGGGGACTCAAATATCTCCTGTTTGGCTGGCGCTGCCACTGTAAGTCGAAGCAGACGGAACAACCCAGGATAGAGTGGCTTCCCTGCCGTGTTAGGCGTATGGACACGGAAAAGGTATCTCAGAACCTGATTCTGTTCGAATAATAGCATTTGATTTCATTGGAATGGGTTCGACCGGAACGGAAGTGCAGTACGGGAACTCTCAGCAGGGAGCTTAGCCATGTTGATCGGATCGGAGAGCTTGATGGAGGCTTTAATGAGGATAGAAAGCTTCTGGAGAGCAATGTGTTTACGATGACACAATGGAAGCAAATCGACAAAGGCGTGACTGCTGTCACATTATTTTGGTTCGATTCGGTCGGTCTAGAATGCAATGCTGCACCCTAATCGCCAAACCCCTACCGCCTCACTGTCTTGATATAATTAGGCATTTCCAGCCTCGTCCCTTAAAAAAGACCGCTTGTTTGTAATCCCTGAGAACCAGGGACACTTCATCTTTCTCGAAGGTGTTGATATGGTCCCCCGTCGAATTCTCAGCTTTCGACGTTGAAGAGGGTGACGACGCAGACCCAGGCGAGGTGGGTCGCATTCAAGGCACCTTGGAAGACGGAAGGGAACTTCTTATCGATCTAGTAGTAGTATTGAGATATATTGTGCACGTATTTGGCGAGCGTGTAGTGTGGAACTGGTCTTTATTGTGGTTGGCACAATCTTTGATCTTGTGACGATGACCTCTAATAACAGAGCGTGATGTTTGTTGGGTTTGAGGCTTCTCTTATAGTCTCATCTCCCATCTCATGGTAGCCAGAAGGTCTACAAACCCTACCCATTGCTTGGCTAGTTATTTATTCATTGCTGTTGGGCTCCCCGAGGCTAACCGCTGCCGAGGGACTTTGTAACTGGCTGTGCAAGTTGAAGCGACTCTGCAGACGTGCATTTAGTTTTGCTTCGACAAGGTTGTAACTCAATGCATCGAAAGATCCTTCTTCCCAAAGCCAAGCCTCCCTTGGCATATTTTGGCTACCCGTCCGCTATGCCCGGCCCGGTATTCAATAGGCTAAAGAGCCACGTAGCTGCGCGGTGTCCCTACGCCCACTATATGTAGGGTTTCAGCACAATGCCTATGAGTTCATTAACTAGGAAATTTGCAAAAAGTACTTCCCGGTGACTTGTGCGAGATGACTCCATAGCTGGTAATTGGAAAATATCAAGTCCGATGTTGGATTCATGCGTAAATCCACCAGTGATCATCAGCTACGTATATCTCGTCAAGTCCATCTGTAATCACAACTCAGCTGGTGTCACATTTCCATGATCAGTCGTCAACCCGAAAAGGTGGATGCTTGCATCGTCTGTCCCCTGGCTATAGTTCCCCACCTTGAACGCGGCACCAGGAGTCGCAAAGTGTGTCATTAGGGTCTGCATGTTGCTGTTCAGGCCGGCCTTGAGCACAGCCCCCTCGAACCAGATATCATATGAAAATGGGGCCCCGAGGGGTACCGTCCCCAGCGACTGCATATCCTGGGAGCAGCCGTCGTTGGCACCCCCACGGGCAGGTGGCCACGCCCATCTTGATGCTGCCGTCCTTGCCGTTGTAGTAGAGCTCGCAAAACGGCCTGTTGGCGCTGCTGCCGACCTGGAAGACTTGCCCGATGCAGACGTTGCTGCCCTGGATGCCGACGAGCTTGACATGCAGGCGATTCCTGGCATCGTTGGGGGACCACGACGTTGGCTTGACCTCGTGGAACTCGGTCCGGCAGTGATTCGAGCCGGACCACTTGATGCACGGCCGGTACTTTGAGTACCCGGGCGCCTTCATCACCATGGAGCTGTCGTGGGTTTCCTAACAACCGGCAAGGGCATGCATGTGAGCCAGAACCGACAGGGCCCGGGAAAATAGGGGAGGAATCAAGGGGTTGTGCTGAAGTTACGGCGAAGAACCACTGGTGATCATTCCCCTTGTCCTGCCAGCCGCTCTTGCATCCGTCTTGGCCCCCGCTGAGCAAGCTGGCCGAGATGACTAGCGGCTGCCCCTTACCGTTATCGATGGAGGTCTCGAGCTCCCATTTGAGGAGATCAAAGTTGCCACCTGGGCGACAGGTGGGGTTCAGAGCTGCGACAGCACCGGCAAACCGCAGACCCGTGACGAGGGCCCCTTGGTAGAGTGGAAGATGCTTTTTTTTTTCTGGCTTTTCCCTACCTTTGTTACGGAGTGTCTTTGCAGAGGGCACCGAGAGGCGAGAGCTTTTGTATTTGGAGGAGAAAGCTTATGTGACGGATAGTGATGCCGTTCTGCCGCCAATTGCAAATGCCACCAATTGACTAAGCCATTAGTAAGCTGTTGAAACAGACTACCTGTGGGTCCATGACATGGATGGACCCATATCTCGAAAGGAGATAGGGGTGACAAAAACTCTTAGACACTTGGTACGCTAAATTCTTAAGTCTTTTCGGCAGAAAAATTTCCCAACAAGTCCTTTTTTACTCACAATATATGATATCTCTCGAATTGGCTCCAATACGCTCTTCACACTGATTTTGCCTATCCTAATCATATCCATAATGCTCACCTATTTCGACTTCGGTAGCGCCTGCGGCTTGGCAGTGGCGTGAGGGATATCTTTGATCGATGTCCTGATGTCCCTGAAAGCGTATTTATCAAGGGGTCTGTAGCCTTTATAGACCGGAGCAGCTGTGGCCGGTTGCCTTGTAGAGAGCTCGAACAGCAGCCCTCGTCGCACGATAACCCAGAGTTTCCACAGACATAGAAGCATAAAACCAGAACACGTGTCTACACGCACTGATACACTAATAGCCCATGCATGCATATTAGATAGCCCAGCAAGCAGTCTCTAACTGTTCGTTGGTTTTGTTTTTCCCTTCTTAGGGTAGCACTCCTAGTCGACCCCTTATAGTAAGTTCCGATCACACTATACACGACAGAAACTTCGTAGAGGGCCCATGGAAGACCCATCAGAGGCCCTATAGCGACGAACACGATCAAGGTCCGATCGCGTCCGAAGAGGACGGAGAAGAAGTTATGGACCTACCTCCGAACGAACAACAGAGTCCTCCCACACCAAGCAGTCGAGCGCAGTAAGGAAGCCTTGCTAGGGATATCTTCTGACAAACATCCGAAGATTCGGTGTAAGTGCTGATCGAGAATAGCAAGTAGTCACCGTCTGATTGCTGAAAAGATGGAAGAATCGCTACAGACACCTGGGGTATCGAACTCCAGTTGCAGCGAAATAATGGCTACTCTCTTCGGCAGACTAGAAGAGCGTCTGGCCCGGCTCGCTAAGAGTCAGGTCTATCAGAAGGAAGTCCAGAAAGCCTAGATACAAGCATTGCAAGATGCTATAGCCTAGCTGACCACTTTACAATCGGAAACACTGAAGCCCCTCATTCTGAATACAAAGCTACTCTTCCAATACCAACCGTCCTTCTACCAATCGCAGACAATGACGAACGACTTCTAGGCTGTCCCGGTTGGAGGCGCGAACAGAGAGGATGGAAAACTATTTGCACCATATATCTGAGCTTGTGAAACCGAGGTCGACCACAGAGCCTGAACCGATGACGAATGGCGATATGCAATTCGGTGGAGATCAGAGTCTCCAGAGCTTCCTAACAACGTACTGGTATTGTACCTCTTCCCCACGGCTTCCAACCTCTATAACGCCAAGTCGCCATTGCACGCAGAGAACGGAATACAACTGCCTATGAAGCGGAGGGGACGGAGGACGCAGAGGCCTGGCTGATAGAGGCAGCTGTCGCCCTGCTCATCCGTCGGTTAGGTGAGTTCTATTGCGACGTGACGGCCTCTGCAGAGATGCAAGCAAGGAAGTCTCACGAACAAATCTAGTGCCACGTATGAGCATATTCAGGCCTCCTAAGTTATATGGTCCTTGTTGTGTCCCATACTCAGGCAAATGCAGTAGACGCGGCAAATGCAATGGATTGCAGTGAGCCGTTCTGGCGTAACACAAAGGACTGCGGCAAGCGTTAACGTAGCAATTTTATAGGATATGTTTTTGCTTATCGGCTTAATAGTTATTTCCGGGCCCACTAGGGCCTAATATAGGCCGGCACCGTTCATCAGAGATGCGATGTTGCCATTTTTCCGTGCCAAAGTTATCCTCCGGCTAGGCCGGAGCGTCTTGCCATATTTTCCAAGGCGGACGTCAAGCTGCCAATCGGGGTGGGGATGCATTAGGCATTCCATGGTACTGCCACAACATCTATTCATTCGCAATGCAACCTTTCCGGTAGAGGAGTTCTGCAGGATTTATGGTAATCGTGATATGAAGACTTGCAATTTAGTGCGCCTCCTTCCCACTTGGCATAGCGACGAATGGCATCTAATCTAGATTTTTTGGCCTACGAATGCAATGAAGCACTCCGTTGTCAAGGCTAACGGCTGCAGGAGCCTCAAGTTTCCGGGACGACAAGTTGACCATTAACCTTTGCATTATTTTTCTTCTATTCATCGCTTTTCATCATATGTCCTTGTAGCAGGAGTAGATAATTCTGCATAGTTTTCAAGGTGCTTATTGGTAGATATTGAGTGATGTATGCCCCTACCTCTTCGACACGTACCAACTCAAAAGCCCAGAAAGAATTTTGGAGTCCAAAGTAGTTGTTGAACATAAATGCAGGGGATAGTCGGATGGTTCATGAGAATCAGCTGTGGCAAAGTCTAAAGCAAAGCGAAATACGTGCTCTCGCAGCTTCATCTAGCCAACCACCCCGTTCTATTACACATTTATTGGTGGTAATTCAAGTTTCCGTACTTCAGTAGACTCCATAAAAAGTCTTGCTAGAGACGCGAGGATGACTGTAAAACAAAACAC
>Ga0247774_1000963_pt1 | contig 14527 bp, 11 predicted proteins | sample UWRJL001104B6_FD_179933 | JGI IMG/M metagenome (GOLD analysis project Ga0247774, IMG submission 179933) | Plant litter microbial communities from Arlington Agricultural Research Station in Wisconsin, United States - UWRJ-L001-104B-6 | ecosystem: Environmental > Terrestrial > Plant litter >... | reverse complement strand
GAGGCAGCCCCTACCATTGAGAGGCAGCCCCTACCATTGAGAGGCAGCCCCTACCGTTGAGAGGCAGCCCCTACCGTTGAGAGGCAGCCCCTAAAGAAAAAGCCGGCTGGCTAGGCGCGCGCGGACGAGCGCGAGAGCCGAACGTCCATCCACACGGCGAGAGCAAGCACCACGCCACGAGCGATGAACTTCATCTCGGGCGAGAGCGCGAGCAGTGTCATGCCGTTCAGCAGGACACACATGATCAGTGCGCCGAATAGCACGCCGACCACCGTGCCACGCCCGCCTTTGAGGCTGGTGCCGCCGATCACGCAGGCGGCGATCGCGTCGAGCTCCATCAGCGCGCCGGTGGTGGTGGTGGAAGCGCCGGCAAATGCGGTCTGCAGGAAGCCCGAGATGGCGACGATCACGCCCATGACCGCGAAGGCGATCACCACGACCTTGCCGGTCGGTACCCCGGAGACGAGCGCCGCCTCTTCGTTGCCGCCGATGGCATACAAGTAGCGCCCGAAGCGGAAGTGCTGGGTCATGACGTGGATCACGAACGCCGTCGCGCCGAGCACGAGCAGCGAAAGGGGCAGCCCGCGGTACTGGTTGAGCACCAGCACGAACAAGGTGAGCAGCTGCGCCGACAGGAACCATTGCAGGAACGCGCCCTCGGCGTCGGCTTGGAGCTTGCGTGCCTGCCGCTTCTTGAGGTCGTTCCAGGCCGCCAATCCGAGCAGCACGACGATCACCGCGGCCAGCGCGTAGCCGAGCCCTGGCGGCAGGTAGTAGGTGGTCAAGATCGAGTACAGGTTGTGCTCGCCGCCGGACACCACCGGGATCGTCGAGTTGCTGATCACGAGCCAGTGCACGCCCTTGAACACCAGCAGCCCGCCGAGCGTAATGATGAACGAGGGGATCTGCTCCTTGACGATGATCGCGCCCATCGCGGCGTAGATCGCCACGCTGACCAGGGCGGATATGAGCATTGCCAGCGGCGCCGACTGGCCGTGACCCGTGATCAGCACCGCTGCCAGGCCGCCCACCAAGCCAAGGCCGCTGCCCACGCTGAGGTCGATGTGCCCGGGCACGATGATCAGCAGCATGCCGAGGCTGAGCACGGCCGTGGCCGAGAGCTCGATCGCGAGCTGCGACAGATTGCGTGCGCTCAAAAACGTGGAGTCCATCAGCCAGAACACCACGCTGATCAGCACCAGCGCGATCAACATCGAGAAATCGCGCAGGCCGACTTTTGATTGTTGGGTCGTTTTGGGCTTTGCCTGTGGGGTCGTGGGGGCTTTTGCCTGTTGGGTCGTCGTCACGCTTGCTCCGATTGCGGGGTGCCCTGACTCGGGCGCATGGCGGCGGCCAGTAGGGCTTCTTGCGTAATTTCGCTGCCGGTGAACGAGCCTCCGATGCGGCCCTCCGCCAGCATCAAGATCCGATCGCTCATGCCAATTAGCTCCGGCAGCTCACTCGAGACGAGCAGCACCGCCACGCCCTGGGCCGTCAGATCGTTGATCAGCTCGTAGATTTCGAATTTGGCACCCACGTCGATGCCGCGTGTCGGTTCGTCGAGCAAGACGACCTTGGGTTTGGTCATCAGCGCCTTGCCCAGCACGATCTTCTGCTGGTTGCCGCCCGACAGCGTGCCGGCAATGGTTTCCTGACTCGAGGCTTTGATGCGCATCGAATCGACGTACTCCGCGTTGCGCTTCAGTTCCTGGTCGCGATCCACGAAACCGCGCGGGGAAAACTCATCGATCGCCGACAGCGAAAGGTTGAAGCCCACGGTCTGATTGAGCACGAGGCCATAGCGCTTGCGGTCCTCCGTCACGAGCACGACGCCTTGCTCGATACACGCCGAGGGCGAGCTGGCGAGCGGCGCTTTCTCGATCTCGGCGCTGCCGGTCAGGCGATCGCCCCAAATACCGAACAGGTGCATCAGCAATTCGCTGCGCCCGGCGCCCATCAGCCCTCCGATGCCGAGCACCTCGCCCTCGTGCAGGTCGAACGAGACGTCGGAGAGCCGCGCCTTTTCGCTGCCATGCTCGGCAACGGACAAGCCCTTGACGGAGAGCAAGCATTTGCCGGGCGCGCCGCGCCTGCGCGGAAACAGGTTGTCGATTTCGCGGCCGACCATGTGCGCGATCACCTGAGCGCGATCGGTGTTGGCGGTATCGAGCGTGGTCACGGTCTGGCCGTCGCGCAGGACCGTGATGCGGTCGGACAGCGCGAACACCTCTTCCAGGCGATGCGAGATGTACACCGAGCTCACGCCACGGCTGCGCAGCTCACGCACGATGGTCAGCAGCGTCGCGACCTCTTTGTCCGTGAGCGCGGCGCTGGGCTCGTCCAGGATCAGGACCTTCGACTCTTTGCGCAGGGCCTTGGCAATTTCGACCAGCTGGCGCTGGCCGATGCCCAAATCCGCGATCGTCGCGTTCGCGCTGACGTCGATGCCCCAGCGCGAAAGCAGCTGGTCGGTCTCGCGCAGCATGCGGTCGTGGTCGACCAAGCCGAAGCGCACGGGCTCGTGCCCCAGAAACACATTTTCGGCGACGGTCATCTCCGGCACCAGGGCGAGCTCCTGGTGGATCACGGACAGCCCTGCCTTCTCGGAATCCGAGATCGCCGAGAACTGCTGCGGCTTGCCGCTCATCAGGATCTCACCCTCGTAACTGCCATGCGGCCAGATACCGGAGAGCGTCTTGATCAGCGTCGACTTGCCGGCGCCGTTCTCGCCACACAGCGCGTGCACTTCAGCGGGCCGCAGGTCGAAGTCGACGCCGCTCAGCGCCAACACCTGTCCGAACCGCTTCACGAGCCCGCGCGCTTCGAGCACGGGCGCTTGCCCCTCAGGGCTTCCCATATATTTCCTCGCGCGAGTGAAAGCCGTCTTTCACCACCGTGGAATCGACGTTTTCCTTGGTCACGGTCACCACGTCGAGCAAGATCGTGGGCACTAGGCGCTTGCCGTTGTCGAGCTCGGTCTTGGCCACCACTGGCTTGCCCGTTGCGAGCGCAACCGCGACCTCGGCCGCGCGCCGGGCCAGTGCCTCGACCGGCTTGTAGATGGTCATCGACTGCTCACCGCCGACGATGCGCTGGACGGCGACGATCTCCGCGTCTTGACCCGTGACCACGACCTTGCCCGCCAAGCCCTCTTCTTTCAGAGCCTGAATCGCGCCGCCGGCCGTGCCGTCGTTGGACGCGAGCACGGCGTCGATGCCGTGGCCGTGCTTGGTGATGGCGGCATTCATGATGCGCTTCGCGTTCTCGGGCTTCCAATCGTCGGCCCAGTCTTCGTGCACGACCACGACGGCGCCCGAGGCGATCGCGTCCTTGAGCGCGGCGTCCTGCCCCTTCTTGAACAGCACGGCGTTGTTGTCGGTCTTGGAGCCGTAAATGCGCACGAGCTTGATCGGCTTCGGTCCGTCCTTGAGCTTCTCGAGGATGTATTTGCCCTGCAGCTCGCCCACGTGCTCGTTGTCGAATGTCATGTACAGGTCGAGCGCGCTGTCGCGGATGATGCGGTCGTAAGCGATCACCGGAATGCCAGCGCGCCCGGCCACTTCGACGCCCTTGGCCATGGCTTTGCCGTCGTGCGGCACGATCACGATCACGTCCATTTTGGAGGTGATCAGCGATTCGACGTCGGCCACCTGGCGCGTGTCGTCGCTATTGGCCGAGAGCACGGTCACTTGCGCTCCGAGCTCTTTGGCGCGCGCCAGGAACGCGTCGCGATCTTTGGCCCAGCGCGCCTCTTTCAAGGTGTCGAGCGAGAGCCCGATCTTGAGGACCTTGGGTCCGGAGGCTGCATCTGTGGCTTGTCCCTGGGCCGCGGAGCCCCGCACCAGCACGAGGGCAATCAGAACGCTGACCGCGAGAGACGCGACGACGAGAAAAGATTTAATGCTCATGTACCAACCCGAGGGCGGCGGAGTAGACCAAAGCTTAAGGAAAGATGCTAGCCGCAATCGGCGCGAACACGTCGCCTCGGGCCCTTCGCAATCGTCCGCCTAGCTAACGGCTACCGCCCCAGAATACCGGATCTGGGAGCATGCCCGAGAACGCGAATCTCGATCAGTCGCGCTCAGTAAAACGTGACGTTATCGAAGGTGAAGTGTACGACGCAAGGCGGCGTCGTCGAGCTCTGAGCTCCTGCCGTACCGCCAGAACCTGCTGCCGCGCTCGAGCCCGCCGAGCCGCCCGAGCCGCCGTTGCTGCCCGCCGTCCCGTTCGCGCCGCTGGAGCCCGAGCCTCCGCCAACCCCAGACTGCCCGCTCGATCCGCCCGCTGCGACGGCGCCCGCCGAACCAGCAGAGCCGGAAGTGCCTCCCAGGCTCGAGTCCGCCCCGCCAGAATTGGTCCCCGCGCCAGCTAGACCAGCGCCTCCGGATCCGGCCGAGCTCCCGCCCGCACCCGCACCCGCACCGCCCGACATTCCACCACCTCCGGCGTTGCCCCCGCTGCCACCCGCGGCGCTGACCGTGCCGCCGTCGGGCGGGCACTCGAACTGCCACTGGATCGCCATCAGCTGGCTGCTGTCGACGGTCAGTACGGGCTTGCCGCCGCCAAAGGAGGTCCACGGAAGCAGCGTAGTTCCGGTGCCGAGCACTGAACCACTGCCGGCCACCGTCATGGCCGGACTCAAGCAGTCGTTGTATTGGCTGGCCGCGCTGAGCGGCATGCAATCACCGGGGCGCGTGCCGGGATTCGCAGTCGAGGGATAGTCGCTCTTCTGCTGCATCTGAACCTTGAGCGTGGCGTTGCCGAGCGTACTGCCCGCGAGCACGTCGAACTGAACGCCCTGCGTCGTGCTGGCGTTCGTGCACGCCGGCTTGAAGTTGAACATGTAGCCCGCGTAGTCACCGGCCTCGATCGTCGCATCCACGGTCAGGGTCTGGCCGCTCAGGGTGACCTTGGCTGCGGACGTCGACTTGCCTTGGTAGAAAACATCACCGCCCGTGAGTGTGCTTGGCGCGCTGCCCCAGAGCTCTGCTTTGCCGGCTGTCCACGTCGAGCCTTCGGTCACCCCCGGGATGAGCGTGGCTGGGCTAAAGTCCGTGAGCAGCCGATTCGTCGGCAGCGGCGTACAGCTGGCACCGGCTGCGCCACCTCCGCCGCCCGCGCCAGCGGTGATGCTGCCGAATCCGGCGCTCGAACCGGGGCCGCCCGCTGAGCCCGGACCGCCTGCAAAGTTACGGGCGCCGGCGCTACCGCTTCCGGCAATACCCGGGGCCCCGGCGCTACCGTCCGAGCTGGTCGAGCCCGGGTCGCACGCGACGCCGATCAGCGCGCTCGCAAAGAAAGCCACGGCCGAGACACCAATTGCACGGTTCGTTTTCGTCATCTCGGAAAGCCCTCTCATCAAAAGGAAGCAGCTCGAAAAGCGTCAGCGACGCGATAATCAGCCGAAGCGGAAGACCTGCACGTGACGGTAGGTCTGCCCCGGCTCCAGCAGGACTTGCTTGCGCCAGTCAGGGACGTTGACGGCGTTCGGGAACGCCTGAGTCTCGAGGCACACCGCGGAGTGCTGGGTGAACCGACGCCCTTTGCCGCTCAGGCTGCCGTCCAAGAAGTTGCCGGAGTAGAGCTGCACACCCGGCTGGTTGGTGCTCACGTGCATGGAGCGACCGGAGATCGGATCTTCGAGCTCTGCCACGGGCCAGAGCGCGCCTTCACTCGGGCGCAGCACGAAGTTGTCGTCGTAGCCGCGGGGAGCGCCTTCGCGCTCCGGCAACTCGCGACCGAGCGCTTTCTTGACGCGGAAGTCGAAGGGCGTGCCCGCCACCGCGAGCAGCGTGCCATCGGGCACCACGCCTGGCGTGCGTTGGTCAGCGTGCAGCACGAGCTCGTGCTCGAGCGCACTGCTCCGGCTCGGGCCACCCAGATTGAAGTAGCCGTGATGCGCCAGATTGAGCAAGGTCGGGCGATCCGCCGTGCCGGTGAGGATGATCTCGAAGGTCGAGCCCGTGACACGAAACTCGGCGGAGGCGCGCACATGGCCCGGGTAATGCCCTTCTCCGTCCGGAGAATCGTGGCTGAGCCGCAGGCTCGCACTCGTACCGTCGCCACTGACGCTCGCCCCTTCGAAGGCCCACAGCAGCTTGTCCCAGCCGCTGTGTCCCCCGTGCAGATGATGGGGCGCGTCGTTCGTATCGAGCTGGTAGGACCGACCCCCGAGCTCGAAACGACCGTTCGCGATGCGGTTGGCGACTCGCCCCACGATCCCGCCGACGAAGGCCGGACAAGCCACATAGTCTTCGACGCGCTCGAAGCCGAGCACGACGTCTTCCACGCGGCCTTGGCGATCGGGCACGAGCAACGCCTGCACGGTGGCGCCGTAGTCGAGCACGCGCAGCTCGAGCGAGTCAGTCGTCAGCGCGGTCAGCCCGACATCGCGATTGCCGAGCTGACCGAAGGAGTTCCGCGAGATTTTCACAAAAGGCGTTTAGCAGAAGTCGCGCAGTATCACTGGCCGAATACGGGCGAGCGCTTCTCGTTGTTCACGGAGAAGATCACGTTCGACATCGTGACAGTGCCTTTGGTGTTGTCGTCGATCTCGCTGCCGATCTCCATCCGAGTGAGCCACATGTCCTGCGTAGCCCCACCCTTCTGGACGAGGTAGTCGATCAACTTTTTGACGTCGACCCTACCGTTGAAGCTCGTCTGCGGCTGTCCGGTGCCCCGGAACTGGAAATACTTCCAACCGCTACCCCAGCTCTCCTTTTGAACGATGAGATCATAGGTCTTGTCACCAGCGGATAGACCATTGGTGCAGCCGATGTCGCAGATGGGGCTACCCCCATCCTTGAGCGGCCAGCGGTTGGCCTCCCAACCCCAGAAAGTCATCAGCTCAGCGTAGACGCCCGCGTTACCCTGGGTGGTGGCCGGATTTTGCTTGCTCAGCCAGAATTCGAAGTTGATATTCCACGAGGTCGGTTTATCGAGCGTGATGACCAGGTTTGTGACCACGACGCTAGCTTCGGTGATGTCCTTGAGCTGCTTCGGCAAGAGCGTGGTCGTGGAGAAATCGGGCGAGGTTGCGTCCGAGCTGCCGAGGCCGAACGGATGGATGCCGAACTCGATCTCGGGATAATCCGGCTTGCCGTTGGTGTTGCCCGTGTCGCAGTCGCCCCGGTCGAAGTTCCAACCGAAGGAGCTCTTGTCCGCGCTGACGAATACGCTCTCATTCGACTTGCTGCCGGCGCAACCCCACGCAACCGAGCCCCAGTTGTTGTTGATCAGCCGCATCTCACCCAGCTTCAGGTAGTCGAGGTTGGCGGAGGTCATATCGCCGCCCTTAGCGTTCGTTTTGCCCTTTTGGTCCGGGGCATTTGGGTTGGCCGCACCGGCGGCTGACGTTGCGCCACTCGAGCCGGAGCCGGAAACGCCTTGAGCACCGCCGCTGCTGGTGCTGCCGGCGACCGAGCTGCTCCCGGCGACTGAGCTGCCGCCGGCGTTGGGATTACTGCTCCCGCCGCCGGGGACATTGCTGCCCGCGCTGCCAACCACCTGGGTACCGGCGCTGCCTGCCGTTGCCACCGGCGGTTTGCCGCCAGCACCAGCGCCGGGGAGGTTGCCCGCGCCCGCACCGGACGTTGCCCCAGCGGTTCCACCCGGCGCAGGCGTGTCACTGCCACAGCCGGCGAGCCAAGCAACCAGAGTTAAACCAACGAAACTGAGCGAGGTCGGCAGGATACGCACGGGATCTCCCTGTAAAGAGTTGCGAGAGACGGAAGCGACAGCTCCCGAAGTGGAGTGACACTATAACAGTGATTCGGCCGATGTCCGACGCGTTCACGCCGACGACTCACCAATCTGATAGCAACGACTCCGAACAAACCGTGGTCTCGGGTAAATATGAAACGCGGCTGGAAGTCGTGGAAGCGCAACCTCCCACGTTATTAGGGGTGATGGTCACCGAGAGCGTTGTGGCCCGGCGTAGCCTTCGGCGTCACGGACGTCGCGTTCGCAATGGGACGCCGAAGGCTGCGCCGCGCTCTGCCGGCGCGCGTGACCATCAAAAAACTCTCGACCAGCGACGCCGGTAAATATGAACCGCGACGGGAAGTCGCGGTTCAAGGCGACGAGGTTGTTCAAGCGACGCGACGCTCGCGAGCCTACGGCGAGGGGATCTGCCTGAGGAAGACGTCTCCGCTGCCTGCCGACGTGCCGACGAAGGCACCACCGGTATCTCCGGCGATGAACAGGGTCCCGCTCCCGTCGACCGCCATCGATGTGACATGATCGTTGGAAGTAGTGCCGAACTGCTGGGTGGATAGCGGACTTCCGGAAGGGCTATATTTTCTCAAGAACAAGTCAGTGCCGCCGGCATTCGTGCCGGCTATTGCGCCCAGCGTGTAGCCCGTGACGTAAGAGTTTCCGTTGCCGTCCACAGCGATCGCGTCGCCTTCTTCCCAATCTGGCGTTCCGAATTGTGAGGTCCACGCCACGGTGCCGTTCGCCGCGTACTTTCGGACGAAGACGTCCGCGGACCCGGCGTTCGTGGCCGCCAGGTCGTCCCAGGTTTGTCCTGTGACGAAAGCTTCCCCGCTCCCAAGCACCGCCAAGGCATAAACGGAGCTGCTAACCGTATCGCTGATCGGTTGGATCCAGCCGGGGGTACCGTTGAGAGCGAAGGTCCGGAGCTCGCCGTCTCCCGTGTCGCCTGCGACGTACACGGTCCCGGTCCCGGTTCCGATCGCTTTGACGGCCCGCGCGACGCCGTTGCCCGAGCTGTTTGCCCATTGCTTCGTCCAGAGCGTGCCGCCGCTCGTGTCGAACTTCCTGATGAACGCAATCGGCGAATCCGCGGTCGTTCCCGTCAGCGCGGTCCCGGCTGCGCCCACTACGTAGGCGTATCCGCTGCCGTCGACCGCCACGCCATTGGCACTGTCAGTCCAGGTCGTTCCGAACTGCTGGGTCCAGAGGACGTTGCCGCTCGAGTCATACTTCCTCAAGAAGCAGTCGTCAGTGCCGTAGTAAGTCGCTCCCAACAAAGCGCTGGTGTAGCCCGCGACGTATATGTTGCCGGATGAGTCCGCGGCCACAGAGGTAGCGCGGGTCATCGTGGTCGCGGTTCCAAACTGCCGAGTCCAGACCACGGTGCCGTTCAGATCGTACTTTCTGACGAACGCAGCCCCATTGCTCGAGGCCGTGCCCGCGATGTTGCCGGTGGTGGAACCAACGACATAGACATTCCCGCTGCCGTCGGTGGCTACGCCGAGCGCGCCATCATACTCGCTCGAACCGAACTGCCGGTATTGGCTCGGCGTTCCGCAGACCGCGTTCGAGCTCGCCGTTCCCGCCTGAGCCACGCCGCCCGTCGCCCAGGTGCAGGTCGCCCACGGATCGCAGCTCGCGGCGTTCTGCGTCGTGCTGTACTTGCCGGCCTCGCAAGCCGCGCACTGCCGGTTGGTGGTGGTCGTGGGCGCGACCGTTTGCTTGTTGCCCGCCTGGCAAGTCGTCAACGCCGTGCACTTTCTGTCGGAAGTGGCCGTCGCGGCCGTCGACTCATACTGGCTGGAGCTGCAAACCGTCAGCGACAGGCACTGGCCGTTCGCGCTGTACTTACCAGCACCGCAAGCCGAGCAGACGCGATCGGAAGTACTGCTCGGCGCGACGCTTTCGGTTTCTCCCGTCTTGCACTCAGACCACGGCTGACACGCCGTCGCGTTCAGCACACTGCTGAACATGTTCGCCGCACACGGACTGCAGGCGCGATTCACCGTGGCCGTGGGCAGAGTTGCGACGAACGTGCCCGCAATGCAAGTCGACAAGACGTTGCAGACGCGATCGCTTTCAGGCGTCGGCGGTGACTTCTCGTACTCCTCAGCAGCGCAGACGGTGAGCTTCTTGCACGAAGTACCGTCGTCGTACTCTTTGTCGCCGCAAGCCGAGTCAGCTCCGGCTCCGGCGCTGCCAGCGCTGGCCTCCGTGTCCTCACCGGCAGCCCCCGTGGTCGTGGACGCGCCTGCCTTGCCGCCAGACCCCGAAGTAGCGGCCCCGCCTGCCTTACCGCCAGATCCCACTCCTGCGTCACCGCCAGCCCCTGCGCCGCCCGTCGACCCGGTGCCCTTAAAGTCCCGCTGCGGCGCGGAACACGACAGACCAAAGACCACCAACCCCAAAACCGAACGGCGTATATCCACACGCCAATTGCTAGCTGGCTCGCTAGGGCTCGTCCAGTACAATGCCTCCGCGAGGCGCGCGGACGATGAGCTGCCTGCGTCGACGCAGCCTGAGCAGCACCAGCCCGAACGAGCCGAGCCTAATCAGCAGACCCGAGCGAGCCGACCGCGCGCCCAAGCGGCAGCCGCAACCGGATTCGCTTCCCAGCCCACGCACTTAGCAGCACCTAGAGTGCCCACCGACGCACCATTACCACCCGCGCTCGCGCTGCCGCTGCCACCATCGGGCGCAGTGAGGTGCGTCACTGCACGCCCGAACGGTAAGATCATCGCCAGCACCGGCGTTAGAAAGGGAGTCCAGCTCGGGTTCGTCGCGCGCTTGCCGTAATTTTTACAGGATTTCGGCGACGTCCTACCGCCTTCAACCGCGATCACGACGACGACGCATCAATCCGAAAGCAAGGAGACCAAACAAGCCCAGCGTCGATGGTAAATAGGAAACGCGACTGGACGCCACACGACAACCGCAGCCTCCATGATCGAGAGAGCCTTCGGGCGCTGGCGCCACGTTGCCCGAGCCAGCGCTCGTCCCAGTTGCACCTGCCACGACTCCTGGCGTGGCGCCGGTGCCCGGTGCTGCAGCGGTGCCCGGCGCGCCACCGGTAGCAGGCACTGTGCCCGCACCCGACGCGCCACCTGCAGCGGTCGCGCCGCCGGAGCTTGCGCTCGTTCCCCCATTGCCCACGACTGGGCCCGCACCACCGGCGTTTTCGGCTCCGCCGCTTCCACCTCCGACGATAGGGCCACCAACGGGTGCCGGGGTGCAGCTGTCCACGGCAGCGACCGCGCCGTTTTTGTACGCGCCAATGTCTGGCGTGCCCGAGCGCGCGCCGCCGTTGAAGCACTTGGCCACGCCGCCCTTGGCCGTGATGTAGTCGATATCGATATCGTATTGCCAGCGACTCAAAGGTGCGACCATACCGAACATTTTGGGCGTGCGCTTGACCAGGCACTTCGGGTCGAAGCCGAGGTCGGTGGTCGGAGCTCCGTTGCCCGCCGTGCCTTTGCCGATCAAGGTGGTCGCGCCAGCGGCCAGGGTAAAATCGGGATTCGGACCGTCGGGGGCGGTGAACACCGTGGTCGCGCCCGTGCTCACCACGTTGGTCGTCCAACCCGACGTGGGTTGGTTTTGGATCGGCGTCGAGCCGGCGGGCGCGGTGCCCGTGCCTACAATCACGTTGTTCGAGAAGTTGACGCCCTGGATCGTGACGCCGGCGTTGCTGAAGTACAACTCCCCGGGGTTGGTAGGGCCGGTGGCCTGGCTACCGAATTGGGAGTTGTGATAGCAAGTATTGTTGACGAAGACCGTGCCGCTGCTCTTGGTCAGTCGGAAGCACGAGCCGCTGTTGCCGAAGGCCAAGTTATTGATGAAAGTCGCGCCATTCGAGGCTTCGTCGACGATGAAACCACTGCCGTCGGTGTGCTTTTGCTCGTCGGTATTTTCGAACGAGACCACGCCCTGAACCAAGTTGGTGCCGGTGGCTTCGAACAGCGTGACACCGCTCGACCACGAATGCGCCGTGCTCGTGCCGTTGTGGGCCGAGATCGAATTGGTCAGCTTGAAGTCGGGAGCGCTGAAAAACGTGAAGCCGGTGCGACCGTTCGAGTACGCGATACAGTGACTGATCGTCCAATGCCCATTGGAGACCTCGGTCGAGTCGGTGCCATCGGCCCAGCGGTTGCCGAAGCCGGTGGACCAGCCGCGCACCACGATGCCTTCGAACACCAGATACTCACCCTTCTCCGAGTGCACGGCCGTCGTTTGATCGGCGTCGACGGAAGCCATGCTCTCGATGATGGGCGTCGAGCAGGCGTCCGCTTTGAACGTGATCGGCGCCGCCGCCGTGCCCGAATTGGCCACGTACAGCGACTGCTGATACGAGCCGCTGGTCAGGTACACCGTGTCACCCGCCACGGCAGCGGCCGCGGCGCTGGCCAGGCTGCAGGGCGTGGCCCGCGTGGGGCAGGTCGGCGAGTTTCCCGCCGGGGAGACGTACCAATCGGCGGCGTGCGCGGGTACGGCAACGAACAAGGCGAGCAGGGGCAAGCTGAGTGAATAAGCGAATCTCATCTTTGGCTTTCGCGGGAACTCTAAACAAGCACGTAGCTGTGATCCGCGCCAGGAACAAGGCACTCGGGCCGGCGTACCTGCCGCGCTGCAGCACGCTGCCCGCGCTGGGGCCTGGGGCAAGCGGCGCGTGAATCCAAGCGGCGCGTGAATCAAGCGGCGCGTGAATTTTATTGATGGTCGCGCAATCCGGCGCGCATCGTCACAGCCTTCGGCGTCGCGGATCGACCAGCCGGCAGAACGCCTGCCTCCGAACCAGGCCCGAGCCCGTGCGCTTTCTCGGACGCAGGGACGCTCCTCGCTGAGGAAAGATACTCTGCGTACACAGTATTATTCGTGCAGCGAGAGGGCTCCCTGTCAGACGAGGACAGACGAGGCGCGACCATGGCCCTAAGGTGGAGCAGCTCCACGGCGCCGAGTGAAGAGCTGATAGCCAGCCACGAGCGCGACGCACACGAGCGTGCTCTCGAACAACCGCTCGGACAAGAAGTCGACCACTGCTTGGGTCTCGGCCGCGAAGCGCGTCCCGAGCCAAACCGTGGTGACCACCCACAGACAATGCCCGATCAGCAGCGCCGGCAGAAAGACGACTGCTCGCGTGCGTGAAGCACCAGCCAAGACGCACACCGATAGAAACGGCAAGGCCACGAGCAGCACCGCGCCCACACGCGCAAACGCCCGTTCCAATGTGCGCAGCGCTTGGCCCAGGCGGCGCGCGCGCGCTTCGATCCAAGTCACGGCCAAGTCCCCATAGGCCGCCCCGAGCCCATACACGCCAATGCTATACAGCGCCCGGCGCGTGACGGTCACGGCCGTCAGCAGCCAGGGGTCCACCCGGCCGGCGGCCAACGCGACGTGACGGCCGTCGGGCGCGAGCATCACCAGCAGCAGCGGCGCCTTGACCAAGAGCAGTGGCGAGAACGCAGTGCCCACCAAACTTGCCACGGTCAACACACCGAACAATGCCCAGCTCGCCCTGACTAGTCGCCGGGGAATGCCAATCTCGACGACGGTGCCTTCGGTGGGATGCATTGCTGCGCGCTAATTGTGCATCACGACTGACCGAAAGCGTAGCCCAGGGCGAACGAACACTCTAGACGGTACGCGTCGACTCATTAGACTGCGCGCCATGCGAAATTCGACCAAGCTTTTCATCCCGCTCTTCACCCTGGCACTGTTCGCAACTGGTACGGCAGCGGCGCAAACGGCGCCCGCCGCGCGCGGCATCGGCGTCGGCGCCGAAATGACGCTGACCGGCATCGTCGGCGGCAGCTTCGTGTACGACGCGCAGGCGTTTCACGTCGACGCCCTGCTCGGCGCCAACTTCGAATCCAACTCCACCACGCTGGCCGTCGCGGGTCGCCTATTCTTTCCGGTGCACCGCAGCCAATCGGCCGACTTCTCGCTCGGACCGGGCATCGGCTTCCAGCACATCTCCAACGATCCCGATGGCGATGGGCCGCAAGATCGCGTGAGCTCCAATCCGGTTCACCTGGAGGGCGCCGCCCAAATCCGCGCCTTCGTGGTGCCGAACATCGCGCTGTCCGCCAGCGCGGGCCTGGGCGCGGTGTTCACCAAGGGCAACAACAACGTGACCATCGGCGGTCAGCTGGGCGGCTCGTTCGGCGTGACCTATTTCTTCTTCTGAGCCCGTCTTACGCCTGAGCCTGTCCCATGCCCGCCGAACCGCGCGAAATGAGCCGCTTGCTCGGCAAATCGTCGGGCTAAGGGAAAGACTTCGAGCGGCCGTATGGGCGGGAACGAATGGCGCCCCGATGAGTCCCGCAGCAGCAGAGGTTCGGATCCTTCACAGCGAGCCCTCGCACGCCATCGCGTTCCTGGAACGGACGCTGGTGGTGCTTTGGCAAACCGAAACCCGAAAGCAAGCCGTGCTCGAGCTTGCTTCGCTGCTCGCGGGACTCGCCGAGGAGTCCCGCGGCTTGGCGTTGATGCAAGTGATCGGTGACCACGCGACCCCACCCGACGCCGATACGCGCGCTGCGTTGGCCAAGATGTTGAAAGCCAACGAGACGCGCATCGTCGCCTCAGCGGTGGTGTTCGAAGGCAGCGGCTTTCGCGCCTCGGTGATCCGCTCGGTGGTGGTCGGTATCGCGATGCTGTCGCGCCCGAAGTGTCCGCACACGGTCTTCGCTTCGACGGCGGAGGGTACCGAATGGCTCAGCGGACACATGAAGTCGAGCGGCAGCCCGCGCTACTCGCCGGATCGCGTGCGACTCGCGATCGACGATCTACGCCAGCGCACACGCCTCGTCTC
>Ga0247774_1000962_pt1 | contig 14529 bp, 7 predicted proteins | sample UWRJL001104B6_FD_179933 | JGI IMG/M metagenome (GOLD analysis project Ga0247774, IMG submission 179933) | Plant litter microbial communities from Arlington Agricultural Research Station in Wisconsin, United States - UWRJ-L001-104B-6 | ecosystem: Environmental > Terrestrial > Plant litter >... | reverse complement strand
CTACTAAGTCATTTTCGGCGATCGCCACTTTTGCGCCGTAGGATGCTGCTCGCTTGGAACTCGCCAATCCGCCGGAACCCGCACCTATCACAAACAAGTCGTAATCCTATGTCATAATTGTCGCCAATGTCCTATCTCCAACTTGCCAATTTTACGCTTTAGTTTTATTAATTAGATATAAAAAAAATTGTCTAGCGCTTTACTTCTTGCCATTGGCATGATATTATTTAATAATGGGAATAGGAACAGTATTTTAAAAATTACTCATATTCCCATTATTAAATAATACGTCAAAGCAGTGACAAAAAACATAAGATCAAAAGGTAATTTTTTTTGAGAACCGCGGCTCGGTAGATAAATGACATATTGACACATTGGCCTCGATGATTAATTAGTTTTTTTAGCAGGAATCGCCTTCGCACTTAAAATTTTGAAGGGTGACAAGGAGGACGATCGTCTTTCACTCGTCAAGAGCCCTCCATGTCACCAGCGACCAGCAGCATCATATCAATTCCGGTTGCACTCATACATGATGGGGAGTGATCCGCGATCCGTGGGGGAATGTGGAATTATTGACCGAGACTCGATCGTGCCCATCCAACCGGAAACAATATCAATCGCTATTTGCTAAGCTACAATTCGGCTTAGGGTGTTGGGTTGGGGCAGGCTCCAAAATAGGAACGATCGTAGGATTGCCCTACAGTTTCCTGACCAATGGAGGACAAAACGCGATCGCTATTATCGTGCAGGACGTAAAAGGACAAGTCTCGCAATATTCGCTAAACCAGCGCTTTTTTTGAGACTCATTTGCCATAGCCGCAAGTAATACCTGAGCATTGGTCTGTCCTTCCCAGCAACGGGTTAGGGATAAATCCACCGCAGCCCAGTTCCTTGGTCATCATCCAGAGGGTAAAGATATCGCTTGAAAATGAAATAGCAGAAGAACTATCCCTGTCTTTTGACCGGATTTCTTGGGATATAGTCTACTGAGGATTATATTGCTTTCGGTCACAAAGGTATTGTTAGGGCGTGAGTACCTCACCTTTCCATCGCACAGCCGGATATATGGGTTATTTCAAATCCGCGTCTGTTACCCCTGTTTCGGCAACCTGCTTTCACTTTGTGGAGACGTTCCGGCGGAAAGTCTCCACGACTGAACTCAGCGTCACAGCTTAGGCATCTCCTAGCTGTGTGATGTAGTTCTTTAGTGTTGTAATGTTCTTCTCGTAGGCAGATCGATCGCCCAATGAATAATTTTGACTCCGCACATAATACTCGAATGGTAGCTTTCGGTCGTCAAAGAATTTAACAAATCCGTCCAGCTCTTCGGTATCTCCGTTTCGACCAATTGCCCAGTTCAGACCTTCGTATTCCTTAAGTTCAGCCATCTTATATTCGCAGGCGTCAATCTCCTGGGTGATGTCATTGCCGCTGGGTTCTGGAGCGAGAGACTTGAGGAAACCCATGCTAGGGGCAAAGAAAAATTCTCCGCCTCTCATAGTTACCCAATGATCGAAGGTAGCTTCCGTCTTTCCTGCAGCGCCCCACTGAGTTGGCCAATTGTAGGTCTCCTCCATTGCTTCCCCCCCATCGTCTGTCTTTTCTACACCAATGACTACATCTGTCCCCACATCTCGCTTGACAAAGTTCTGTTCCTTAGCCCATGCCTTCTGCATGAAGTTGAACTGATTTGTTAAAGAAGCTTGGAAGCACATAAACAGCAGTCCAGCATCTTTTTCTGGCACTTCGCTAGGGAGAGGGCCATAGTTGATTGCCCTGCGGGCAATGCGATGCATCTTCTCCTCTTCTAGACGAGTTGGTGTGGAGACGAGGGAGGGATTTCCAGTATCCCCACGAGGATTGACCTTGCGAGCATGGGCGAAGAAGGGACACTTGCTACCTTGCGGATCTTCTGAATAATTAAAGTTGTTCCCTTTATATTTATTGTCTTCCTGAGAGGATTGGACTACTACAGTTCCATCCTGGAAGCGTCCCATCGTGTATGCTCGTGCTAATTCAGCAGGAACATTTAGCTTTTTAGCCAGATTGTCCACGACATCGTTGTTCCAGCCCTTGACGTTCTGCTCCAGTTTGCGGAACACCAAGAAACTGCCGTAACTCTCCTTTTCTTTACCCAAGGGATCTTTGAACAAAACCAAGTTTAGGGGTGCGCGGGGGTCCCATTGGGAAAAGTCGCTATTTTCTCTTTCCTTGTCAATATCTCGCTTAAGAAACAGCGGTTGACTGACTCCATCTCGGAATCCGAAGTGCTCTATCTCTTCTGCGTCTGCATTTCTGAGGACGTAACCTTCTTCCTCATGGACAACGGAGGCTAGAGCTAGCTTTTGTTGTAGCTCTTCTTTTATGTTCTCTACTTTTAGTGCCAATAGAGCAGGCACCTTCACCAGCAGATCCGTCTTCTGCTGCTGCTCTTTTCGCTTGGCCTCCTGGGTTCTTGGACCTACTATCCTATCAGCTGCTAGCAAGACCAGAGCATGAATTTCGTTTTGAAAAGCCGGTTCCCATTGCTGGGAATCGTCGCCGAGTTCATTCTGCATATTGGGATCTTGCATCCCTTGCCGAAATGAATCTTCATGAGGCAACTGCTCGTAGGCATACCCTAAGTGCATGTAACCAGCCCTTGTCAAGAAAAAGTTGGCAAATATTGTGCCTGGTACGTCTTGATTCTCCCGATACAGCTTTCCCTGCTCGGCTTGCTCCAGTGCTGAGGTAACATACCTGTGACTAAAATTGCCAATCCATTCCTTGGCAGCTTCGATGTTGTCATTGAATTTCAAGAACAAATAAACAGCATGGTTTCGTCCGTGTGATTTGATGATGTTGCCCTGTATCTCTTTTAACAGGGGTTCATATTCAAACTTATCACCAACGGGATCATCATCAAAAGGGGTAAGAATTTCGACGATTTTCTTCAAGTCAATTTCGTTGTTCTCAGTTGTCATAACTAGCTCCTTGGTTCTGGTTTACCTAATTTTGTTTGGTTGAGAGTCCGACTGGGAGATATTTGGCAAACAGTAAGTTTAAAAAACTACTACAAATATCTCCCCTGTGGAAGAATTAACGACGAGGCAATTAGCTCTTGACTAATTGCAGGATCTTGGCGTGGGAGGGCTTCCCGGCACTATTGAGGTAGAACACCATGTAGTAGCCGGGAGGGGTAAAGTGGTCGTCGGTGGGAGCAGTGAAGGTAATGGTAGACCTGTAGTGAGTCACAGGTTTTTCAGGTGTTGACTCTGGCGCTTCCAAGGCTTTACTCAGTTGCTCGTCGATCTTGATATCTACCAATCGTTGACCATTATCAAAGGAGTGGGTGGCAGAGCCCAATTTCATGAGAACTAGAGAACCCTTCCCCTGTTGAGTGAAATTGTTTACAGAAATGGTTTGAGACGCGCCGTATTGCAGTGTTTCAGGACCTGTCTCGATTTCTGGCCGATCGCTCGCTCCGAAGAGATAGGGCGGGTAAAATATCGCATGTTGCCAAATCTCGCCGCTATTGCCCTCAGTGCCTTTGTTAACAAACGCGAAATCGTTCTTGGTATCCAGACGAACCGTTCCGTCAGTAACATATCTGGCGCCACGAGAGTTGTTACCACCCATGACTAACACCCGTGCATCCGGCAAGAGCAAAGCGTTATTGTGATAAAGCCTGGGTTCAACATCCGGGTTCATCAGTTTGGTGCGGAAGCCTTGGTGGTCGGTTTTGGTGGCATCGGGTATCAACAGCGTGGGGTTGTAAGCCGGACGGGTTTCGGCGTAGTTACCCCCATTGACCACCAAAATTTCCTTGGTAGGTAAAATGACGGCTTGTTCCATAGCCCGCTTGCCATAGCGACCCAAATTTGAGGACTGCTTGTCATACTTATAATTGAGTGGAAATTTCTTCACCTTGCCATCTACGATGTCCTCAGTATTCAGCAGGATGTCCTCATCGATTTTGCCAAAGAAGTCCCGATCGATCTCCCACGAGCCTTTAGTGCTAGTGTCTTGTGGTGCTTTCCAACGCTCTAAACTAGAAACGATGGTTGCTCCCTGGATGACATCTTTTCCAGGGCCAATACCAATGTTATTGGTACCCATGATGCCACCCATTAAGAGGACATCCCCGTTAGGAGAACTGGGGTCGAGTACGGTGGTGCCATAGACTTTGTTGATGGCTTTTCTCTCAGGACCAGGCTCGAAGCTAATGGAATATTTTCCGCTAGTCCGATCTTTATTGAAGGTTACGAAATAGCTATGGACACTTGCGTGTGCAATCTTAGGTTCATTTTTACCACCGCCATCTCCGGTGATTAAGAATCGGTTTCTCTGTTTGGTGGGTAGTATGCGGGCGTAGAGATCTATGATGTCAGAGCCAAAGCTCTCGTCGTTCATCCGAGTTTTAAACGGATTGTTGGGGAGATCCTTGACATCGATAGACTGCCAAGCTTTTTGAGGATCTTGAGGATCTTTCAGCTTGGGATCGTAGATTTCCACCAGAGTGCTAATGATCCCAGAGTTTTCTGCTGTGAATCCGGAGAAGGAAGCGATCGCCCCGTCCGCTAGAGGAATGAGGGTAGGATACCAGTGACCATCCTGGGTTAAACCCAGGTTTTCCCAACTGTTCTCTTTCCAGTGATAAATATTGGCTTGTTTTGACCCTGAGAATTTTACACCAGGGTAATATTGTCGGCTGCCCCCGATAAATAGCACATCCCCGTTGGGCAGATGTAAATGACCTGAACAGAACGGGTCATTGCTTTCGCCGTTTATCTCCGCTGGTGGTGAGCCAATGCGCTGGAAGGGAGATTTGTTGAAGTCTAGTTTTGGGTTGTTGTAAAAGGGATCGGAAAGGGAGGGATCGAAGATGGAGGTGTTGTTGACGACCTCGTAACTCTTAGTATTAACACCGTCTTCTATCTTGCCTTCTGCTGTAACATGGTTGCGGTTGCTGCTGCCGTTGACAATTAGGACTTTGTTGTCGGGTAATACCGCTGCGTGGACAGCTTGCATCCGATCCTTCTCTTCAGGCATTGGCAGCATATACCAAGCGCCCATTTCTTCTGGACAACCTTCGTAGGTGAGCAGTTTATCGCCTGGTTTAGGTGATGGATTCTTCAGGGAAAGCCGCAGGTTTTTTTCTAGCTGACTGCGCGGTCCTCCACAGATTGCGGGGGGTGGCGTATCGTCGGCAAGGGCTTCTCGAAAGCCACTAAGGGCGATCGCCACTGCCAAAACCAAGACCGCCAATATTTTCCGGAGTTTATTACCCATCGTGATTGTCAATTTTTCTTGAGTCATAAATCTTTGTAACATTAGTCTGCAGGTGCAAAAAGACAGCATTGTTCCTCGGGCACATCTTGTCTTGCCCATTCAGTTTCAGCGAAACTGAAAAAGGATATAGGAATTACGCAAGCTTCACGCATACATAAACTTGTAGGCTGTGTGACTTGCTAAAAATTACTTGCTCTAAAGCCTACTATTGAGGGGTGATTTTGTTTTAACAATTTCCCGTAACTTAACAATATTTAACTAGGAGAAAAAATCCCAAAAAATCTTCGTATCCTGCTATACCTATCACGGTCATAGATTCTGCTGAGTATACAAAAATTATCATTAAGAGATTAGACGAAGCTGCTAGAATAAGGAGCCGGGTTTTTTACCTAGAGAAATAACTCGTAATAGGAACCAAGAGACCTGATGAGTCCTATAAGAACCATACATCTATCAATGGGTATAGTTTTGTGTCTTTTTTCCCCGAGCTGTGCCGAACATCCCAAAGCGGAATTGAAGGATCAAAAGTTGATTATTACCGGAGCCAGTACGATCGCTCCTTTGGTTTCAGAACTGGGTAAACGGTTGGAAAAAATGGATATATTTAGCTAGAATCTTGGCCTAGGGTTCAATGTCTTGACCGCGACCACATATCAGCACATTCAGCGGTAGTTGACCGCCATTGAGTGTCGCCAACTCATCAAGGTTATTGGAATAAGCTGCAACTGGATAACTTCCGGGAGAAATTGGTGCAATTGAGTGAAGGGTTCTTGTCTGGGGCACAAAAGAAGAACGGCGAGAAAAAAGGTAAACTGTATATCCCTGAGCGCTCAGATAGACCGCTGCGGCTAAGCCAATATGTCCTTTTCTACAACCAGGTAGCTAGTCTGTAGCATGGGCTAATTAGTTCATCCGAAAATCATAAACAAAGATATCTTGAAGTAAATGGCACTGACTTAAGCTGCTAAGTCCACTGAATGCTAGCCACTTGCTTCTGGTAATAACTCCGTTGAACACTACATACAGAGCTACTTGAGGGGGAAAAAAACGGGCGGCGACCAGGTCTTTGCCTATCCTCTGACCCCTTCAGGCCCTGTGTGATGAAACGTTTAGCCGTATAGGAGCAGGTGGGGCTACTTAACCCTACCTGCTTACTGGTATTGCCAGATTCGTTAACTCTGCCGCTCTGTTGACTCGGTAGATTGAGCTGGCTCTGTATTCTGCTCCTTTGACCGTGTCTCCTCTGGTTTTTGGATTTGCTTGAGATGAATCTCATTCACCTGAGTGATAAAGTTTTCTATTGCCATTTTTGCCATTTGTTGATGTTGGGCTTCGTCGCCTCCATCATCGTAACGATAAGCCGGACTCACTCCCAATACAAATTTCTCCTGTTCCGCTTCTAACAATTCCACAGTTGTGTTAGCAGAAATCCAGTTCTCCTGAAAAGGAAATGAGGTAACTATACTGGCGACTATCGACGCGACAGCGGGACAAATTACCGGCAGCCACTTGAAAAACGCTTGACTTGGTTCCAATTTGTCTACCAATACTAAAATTGGTGTGACTCCCGATAAAATAACGGTTGCCAATTGGAAGGTATAGTAAATATTTCTCGAAGTCTCTCTGGTGTTTTTATAGTCGTCAATCAACTCCTGGCAATATCGTAAAGCCTTTTCTCTTACCGGAGTTATCAGGTTGTTATCCGCCGAAATATTGGGGTTTAATAGATAACTATAGAGTTCAGCTTTTCTTCGGATCTCTAACTGATTAGCACGATTCCTAGAGTTGGAAGCCAATTGTCTATTGGTCAGGAACAGAAAAATAAAACTAGAGAGAAAAACCGCGGCCCAGATAACGATAAGTTGATTCTCTGGAAAAACTCTAGTAAGGCTCCATGCACCAACAAAAGCCGCTAGAGATAAATACTCAATAATTTTCACGAAAGATAAAAATTGTGGGCTTGATGAGACGGTATTGGAAATCTCGGTCTGGTCTCGATCCACAGAAGTAGTCATTGCTTTGTAGTCAATTGGGTTATCAGACACAAGTTTAGCCTATGGGGGTTGCTCTTCCACGCCAGCCCTGTCAAGGTGGTATGGGCATGGCCGTGTCTTGATTTAACTGGTTCCTTTCGCTGCAGCGAAAGTAACGAGTAACGAGTAAAAATAGAGGATCTTCCTCGCCTATCTGCGTTACTTTCGCTCCAGCCTGGTAACGAGTAAATTGACACGGCTCGAGCAATGCCGCCTCCTGATTGCCGAATCCCGATTTTAGCTTTACCGCAGAGTCACAAACTCTTCAGCAGTCGATGGGTGAATGCCAATAGTCGCGTCGAAGTCTTTCTTGGTAGCTCCCATATTAACCGCGATCGCCATTCCTTGAATAATCTCGCCCGCGTCTTTTCCAACCATGTGCACGCCCAAAACTCGATCGGTATTAGTCTCAACGATTAACTTGACAAAAGTTTTCTCGTCTGCACCTGTCAAAGCGTGAAACATCGGCCGGAACTTGGCTGTGTAGCACTTAATTGAGTCGGGGAACTTTGCTCTAGCCTGCACTTCGTTTAAGCCGACTGTACCCGCTTCCGGCTGGGAAAATACCGCCGACGGGACATTTTCGTAATTGATTGCTCTGGGATTGTGGCCAAATTCAGTATCTGCAAAAGCGCGTCCTTCGGCGATCGCAATTGGCGTTAAATTGATGCGGTTGGTGCAATCTCCGACTGCAAAAATGTGCGGCTGGCTGGTGCGGCTGTCGGGGGTAACTGCGATCGCACATTTATCGATTTCTACTCCCGCATTTTCTAAGGCCAAATTTTCCAAGTTCGGCAAGCGCCCGGTTGCGGACAACAGCGCGTCTACTATCAGCGTTCCTTCGGATTTTCCCGACAAAGTTAATTTTAAGCCTTCTGGGGTTTTCTCAATGTGGTTTATCGAGCTTTCGGTCAGAATTTCTATGCCGTGCCCGATCATTCCTTCTTGCACGTTGGTGCGAATATCTGTGTCGAAGTCCTTCAAAATTAAGTCGGTGCGGATGATTTGAGTTACTTTGCTTCCCAACCCGTTCATAATGCAAGCAAATTCGACGCCGATGTAGCCGCCGCCCCAAATTGCCAACCGTTTTGGCTGCTCTTTTTGCAGGAAGATTTCCCGGGAGGTGATCGCGTGTTCGATGCCGGGAATTGGGACTCTTCTGGCTTCTCCGCCGACTGCTATTAAGATTTTGGCTGCGGTGATTTTTCTATCACCAACTTCGACGGTATGGGGATCAATAAATTTGGCGTATCCTGAGATTAATTCGACTCCGGCTTTTTCGAGGAAGCTGATGTGCAGTTTGCTCAGCCGCCGCACTTCTGTGTCTACGCTGGTGATGAGTTTTTCCCAATCAAAGCTGCTTTCGACTGGACTCCAACCGTAGCCCACCGCATCTTCGTAAAGGTGCGAAAATGTTGAGGCGTACACCATGAGTTTTTTGGGGACACAGCCGCGAATTACGCAGGTTCCGCCTACTAAGTCATTTTCGGCGATCGCCACTTTTGCGCCGTAGGATGCTGCTCGCTTGGAACTCGCCAATCCGCCGGAACCCGCACCTATCACAAACAAGTCGTAGTCGTATGTCATAATTGTCGCGTATGTCCTATCTCAAATTTACGATTTTTGTCCTTTACTTTTCTTAATGATATCTCAAAAATTTTTTGTTTTTTTTTGGGTCAACTACTTTACCTTTTGCGCTTGCAATGGTATTATTTAATAATAGGAATCTGTGCGTTAATTTTAAAATTGCTCACACTCCCATTATTAGAGTATAGCACAAGCGATCGACAAGAAATATATAAAAATGTAACTATTTTCGAGCGGCCGCCAAGAATAAAAGAGGTAATTGTCGATCGCTCGTTATAGCCGAGTCGAACTCCCGTAAATCCCTGTAAAAAAGCGCAACTTTGATGCTCTTGTTCTCCCATATTTTAAGGGGAAGTAGGGGGCAAGAATCAGGGGCGATCGGGGCTAATCGCAGCGCAGCGACAGAAAACTCATACTACCTTAAGCTGTCGCGCATTTAAATTGTATATTCAGGGCGGGCGGGACGCCCACCCCACAATACTTTGATTTTTTTTTGACATACAATTTAAATGTAGAACAGCTTAACCTATCGGGGCAACCACGGGAGCATTGGTGTCAACTTAACGTCCAACGTAGTACCAATCTGCTGTTTGACGATTAGGGTTCGATCTCCCTGGCGCCCCCCTTCTTAAGGGGGGGACAGGATTCTTCTCAAAGTCCCCCTTCTTAAGGGGGATTTAGGGGGATCTAGACTCAGGCAAAATCAATACTTATCAGGGGTTTGGGCCTAAATTTGACACCAATGTCAGGGGAAATTAACCTACATTTTTGATAATTTCATCAATCCTTGATAATTGCTATATTATAAACATAAATTAATTCTCGGGCTAGCTTTATGATCGATTGGCTTTTGCTCTGGGGAGTGACGCAAGGAGTCGGCATTCTCGTTCAACCCATCTTAGAAGATTTAGTCAAAGACGGCGCGAAGGATTTTGCTAAAGATTTTTTTAAAGATTCCCTGAAAAACGTCTTATTAGGCGAAAAAGACCCGCGAAAAGTCGCAGCGGGCAAAGCGATCAAAAAGTTTTTGGAGTTGGTGCAACAGCAGTTGAAAATTGGCGGACTTCCCCCAGAGCAAATTAAGCTGTATATTAAAGATGTTAAACAGTTTATCAGCAACAAGTCGGTTAAAGAAATTTTGGGCAAGGCTTTTGAGAGCGATCGCGAATCTCTCGATGCAGAACTTCTCGAACAAACCTGGACTCAACTAAATTTAACTTCTTTACCCGCAAGATTTAAGTGGCAAACCATCGCCAATCAGTATCTCGCAGAAGTTCAAGAAATTCTCTTTGACTCAAAAGACTTGCGCGATATCTTGAGTGCTCAAAATCTGGATAGCATTCAGAAAAATACTCAAGAAACGGCGGGGATTATCCCGGAATTTGACTTGAGGCAATATCAAGAAGCTCTGTGCGAGCGTTACAGCAATCTCAATTTAAGCAGCGTCGATCCCAATACCTACGATTATCGCGAAAAGCTGAAAGTTTGGCAAATCTTTATTTTCCAAGATGTGCGATCGATTTACGAATCATTTCTGCCCCAAGCTTACGAAATTCCTAAAGAACATCAACGGCGGCTGCAAGACAGCAATCAATTAGACGCGATCGATCTAGAAAATTTAGAGAAATATCGGCGCGGTTATTTTTCTCAGCCCATCGTATCGGTGTTAGATGTTATCAATGACAAGCAAAAGTATCCCTACATTGTTATTTTAGGCGATCCGGGTTCTGGCAAGTCTACTCTGTTACAATATTTAGCATTAAACTGGGCGATCTCGCCCTTAAATAGCGTGACATCTCTGCCGATTCCGCTGCTAATAGAATTGCGGACTTACATTCGCAGCGGGGAATCAGGACATTGCAAGAATTTTCTCGAATTTTTACATCAAAGTCCGGGTTCAATTTGTCATTTGAATCAGCATCAATTGCAGGAACAGCTAAAAGCAGGTGAGGCTGTGGTGATGTTCGACGGGTTAGATGAAATTTTCGATCCCGGGAAGCGAGAAGATGTAATTACGGCGATTCATCGGTTTACCAATGAGTATCCCGGCGTGCGAGTGATTGTCACGTCTCGGATTATTGGTTACAAACCTCAACGGTTGCAAGATGCAGGGTTTCATCACTTTATTCTCCAAGATTTGAATGCGGAAAAAATTCAGGATTTTGTTCGCCGCTGGCACGAATTAACTTTTACTGATGCTGGGGAAAAAGCGCGAATTCGCGATCGCATGGAAAGAGCATTAGCGTATTCATCAACGATTCGAGATTTAGCGGGGAATCCGTTATTATTGACGATTATGGCGATTTTAAATCGCGGGCAAGAATTGCCTAGAGACAGGGCGGAACTTTACAATCAAGCTTCGCGGGTATTGCTGTATCAATGGGATGTGGAAAGGTCTTTGGTAGAGGATAGCAGGCTCGATCCGAAAACTATTGATGCTAAAGATAAGCAAGAAATGCTGCGGCGAGTCGCTTACAAAATGCAAGCAGCACCTGAAGGGTTGGCGGGCAATATTATTAGTGCGGAAGATTTGGAGAATACCCTGACTGCATATCTGAAAAATAAAGATTTCGATCGACCGGAAGAGCGGGCAAAGTTGATAATTAACCAACTGCGAACTCGCAACTTTATTTTATGTTTTTTGGGTGCGGATACTTATGGGTTTGTGCATCGAACTTTTTTGGAATATTTCTGTGCGTCGGACGTTGTGGAAAGGCTTTATAAGACACCAGAAATTTTACTGGAGGAGTTGAAAACCGAGGTTTTTGGCAAGCACTGGGATGATGAATCTTGGCAGGAAGTTTTGTGCTTGATTGCCGGATTGATTCCTGGAAACTTGACCGGGAAGTTGATTGAGTTTTTGATTGAGCAGGATGGGGAATGGCAAAAGTTCCGCAATCTGTTTTTGGCGGCGAAGTGTTTGAATGAGGTGAGAGAGAGAAAAGAGATTGCTGCGGTTGAGACTCAATTGCTTGAACGCTTAAAAGAGTTAACCAAGTACGACCTCAATTACTATTATGAGGCTTATGGAGAAGAAGCTAATCTAGTTAATGAAATTCGCGCTCAAGCAGTAAGTGCGATCGCCTTTACTTGGAAAGATGACCCAAAAACCTTACCTTGGCTCAAACAATTGGCTCAATTTGATGATGATTCGGATGTGCGACAAGCAGCAGTCCAAGAATTAGCACGGGGGTGGAAAGATGACCCGGAAACCTTACCTCTCCTCAAAAAACTGGCTCAATGTGATGAGGATTTGGCTGTGTGGCAAGCAGCAGCCCAAGAATTAGCACGGGGGTGGAAAGATGATCGAGAAGTCTTACCTTGGCTCAAACAACGGGCTAAATCTGATGATTGTATGGTGCAATATGTAGCAGTCCAAGAATTAGCACGGGGGTGGAAAGATGACCCAGAAACCTTACCTTGGCTCAAACAAATGGCTCAATCTAATGATGATTCTATCGTGCCATGGGCAGCAGTCCAAGAATTAGCACGGGGGTGGAAAGATGACCCAGAAACCTTACCTTGGCTCAAACAAATGGCTCAATCTAATGATGATTCTATCGTGCGATGGGCAGCAGTCCAAGAATTAGTAGGGGGGTGGAAAGATGACCCAGAAACCTTACCTTGGCTCAAACAAATGGCTCAATCCGATGGTAATTGGGCTGTGCGATATGCAGCAGTCCAAGAATTAGCACAGGGCTGGAAAGATGAACCAGAGATATTTGAATGGTTAGGGGATATTGCTATCAATCATCCTTTTGAACGCCTGTACAAATCGCAAGATAACCCCCGGAAAACAGCACTTGAAATCATGCTCAAGCAATACCCCGATCGCCCAAAAACTTTAGAAATACTTCGCGATCGCGCACAGAACGATCGCGACCAACAACTCCGCGAATTTGCCAAGAAAAAATTGGCAAAATTAGAACGCCAATGAGCGATATATTCGATCGCAGATAGCCATTTTTTCTAAATTTAGAGACTTGTCGTTGGGTGGGGGCGGGTTTATGATATTATGGGTTTTAAACATAGATGGTTGGTAAAACCCGCCCCTACAAAATTATAAATTACCAATGATAGATTGCAGGTTAAAAAATATTCATGTAGGGGCGGGTTTCACCAACAATAATTGCCTGAAACCCATAATATCGTAAACCCGCCCCGACCCGATGACTATCATAAATAGTATATAAATAGTATAATTAATATCAAATAGTTCTCGGAGACAACCACCATGCAAGTCACGACCGAACAAATTATTTATCCATGCAGCGACGGTCAACCAATGGCAGATAGCACAATTCAATACAAATTAATTGTCAAAATCAAAGAAGGTTGCGAATCACTGTTTAAAAACGACCCAAACGTGTTTGTAGCAGCCGATTTACTGTGGTATCCAGTTGAAGGCAGACCAGACATTTCTCAAGCACCCGATGTCATGGTAATATTTGGCAGACCAAAGGGCGATCGACGTTCCTACCTGCAATTTAACGAAGATAATATTGGTCCCCAAGTTGCGTTTGAGATTCGCTCTCACAACGACAGACAAACCAAGATGTACAAAAAACTTTCATTTTACAATCGCTATGGAGTCGATGAATATTACCTTTACGATCCCGAAAACAACGATTTGAGCGGTTGGCAAAGAATTGAAGGAAACTTAGAAATAATTGAGCCGATGGAGGGCTGGGTAAGTCCGAGATTGGGAGTGCGATTTGAGTTGGGCGAAGCTGGGTTAGAAATATATCGACCCGATGGACAAAGGTTTCTTTCCTATGCGGAATTGGAGGAACAGGGGGAATTAAACCGCCAGCGTGCCGAACAAGAAGCTCAAAGGGCCGAACAAGAAGCTCAAAGAGCCGAACAAGAAGCTCAAAGGGCCGAACGTTTGGCAGCAAAACTGCGCGAATTGAACATCGATCCTGAGAGCATTTAAGCGACAAATTAGACCTCTTGCAAAAGTCAAAAACTCACCCCCCTCAGTCCCCCCGCGGCTTCGGGGGGAAGCAAGAAAAATTAGGCTCCCGGACCGCGACTTCGGGGAGGGTTGGGGAGGGGGATCAGCATTTTTGCAAGAGGTCTATTGTTTAATTTACGGCTTACGCATCAAGACCACAGAAACCGGGTTTTTTATGGTTTATGCGCGCTGTAGCGAATGATTTTCGTGAAAAAACCCGGTTTCTCACCACCTTTGTGTAAGTGCCATAATTACAATTTGTCCCACTTGTTTAAAGTCGCGCAGCAATCTCCATTCTTCGGGATTGGTTCACTCTACTCCGGTGCATTTGCAATGACGCCTGATACTGAAATTAGCCTCCAAACGATCGCCCTGACCGCCGCCAAAACCGATAAGAAGTGTTAACTTAGTAGTTAGTTGTGTCGATCGCACAGAAAAAAAATGCCTGAACTACAAACCGATACATACCAAGACCTCGACCCGCAAGTCCTCTCAAAGCCCGTTGTTGTCGGTCTGGAAGAAGTAACAAAAGTTTACGGGATTGGGGACCTGGAAGTTCGCGCCTTAAACGGCGTCAGCTTGACGGTAAGACAAGGAGAATATTGCTCGATTATGGGCGCATCGGGTTCCGGCAAATCTACAGCTATGAATATTATCGGCTGTCTCGATCGACCTACGAGC
>Ga0247774_1000961_pt1 | contig 14535 bp, 16 predicted proteins | sample UWRJL001104B6_FD_179933 | JGI IMG/M metagenome (GOLD analysis project Ga0247774, IMG submission 179933) | Plant litter microbial communities from Arlington Agricultural Research Station in Wisconsin, United States - UWRJ-L001-104B-6 | ecosystem: Environmental > Terrestrial > Plant litter >... | reverse complement strand
CGGAGTATGCTCCGAAGTAGCGCGGGACTCTTGCTTGGATGACGGCGGACCCGGGTCAGATTTGAGGACTGGCGAGATGCTAGAATGGTGCTGCAAAATTCCGACAGTAAATGTTTGTTAAGGTTGTGTACGAGAACGGGTTGCCAAGTGCCGCGGGAACGTGGGCAGCAAGAGTAAGACTAAAGCCTACTTCTCTGGTAAATAATGCGGTGAATGAAATCCTCCACATAACATTCTCCATCCATTATGCGACTAAAATGCACTCTTTTCTGTTTCTTCAATCTGCCTGGGTTACTAATCGTTCCATCTCTGAACTGTAACATTGCGCCGTCTAGTGACATCGCGAGCCTCATTGAATATTGTTGACAAAGCTAAATACCTATGGACAAATTCAATTTAGTGCTACTTATAAACACCAATTTCGACTATTATTGCTAATAGCGAAGCTAGATACGAAGACGAATAGATGTAACACCAATGAATATGTCCATACCACTCCGCTAAGCTGGAGTCGCAACACACAATCACAACTCCATGTTCTCCTGGTTACTATACAATTTAGTCCGTGTTTATCGTAATCTATTCAATATCGCCGGCGCGCATAAATGTCTCGATGTTTAAGCGCGCAGCGTCGACGAAATCCCACGACATAAAGTCATGCGGGTTATTGTGGTGGTCGTCATGGCGGACACGGTGCGTGACGATGCGGACATGGGCGGCGTTGCATCTGCCGATGGCGGAGGAGCCTGTCCCCCACGGGTTAATGAGGCTGTCTTCCAGCTTGACAAAGTTAACAATCTGCAGGCCACCGGGATGCCCAGCCGGATGAATGAAATGCGCCGGGCAGAAGTTTAAGATGCGGATCCGATCTAGCACACTGGCGGCACCGGCCTGGGTCATTAATCGCAGGGCACCGTTCACATGGACAGCACCCTCCGAATGCGCCACCTGCAAGAACTTGCACTGGGGATGGGCGTGAAGGTAATCGAGCCATAACTGGGCGACCAGATACGCCTGCTTCGAAGTAGCGCCGCCATCGACTGCCTTCATGCGGAGAGAGTCCTGGGCAAACCCGAGAAGGCTTGAGCCCTGTTGGTGCGTCGGGTTGTACACGACATGGACGTTATTGCCATGCACGAACCGGTCAGACAAGGTAACCACGTCCCGTCCAGCCTGCTCTAGCGTCCGGACGCCCATGCCGTTGATATAGCTATTGGAGAATGAGAATCGCTGAATAGGGTTTGGAATACAGAGTTTACGAACCCTATCCGGCCAGATAGCGGGTCCCGCCCGAGCCGCTCGCCGAGCGAGAAGTATTGCGCACCGAGACCGCCTTCGCCAAAGCGAAATGGGATGCACTCAACACGGTACAAGCCGGGAGCTACAAATAGGCCCAGGCGGTGCATGGCCGCGTTCAAGCGAGGCAGGTCGTCAAAGGCGTGTTGCTCGCCCCATTTCCAGCCGGCGACGCGCGAATCCTCCATCTTTGCCAACTCCCAGATTTTAGCGTATAGCGCCCAGCGTTCGCTGTCGGGCAGAGCTGCGACCATGTCACGATATCTCTGATCCGGAGCGAGCGGATGTGGGTGCAGCTCAAGGTAGACCGGAACCGTCCCATACACCCTTTCCGCCGCGCATTTGATCGTGTGGCCCACCAACATCTTGACGAGATCGAAGGGTGTATTCTGGTCCATGCGGATTACGATGGCGAAATTATCACTACGGCAACAAAGTAGAGAAAGGACTGCGTTCGAGGGGACCTGGACAAAGCCTGTGTGCTCCTTACTCTGTTTGCCGCCAGGTCTTCTTTCCTTCTTAAGCCAGGGGGAAAGAAAAGAAGGACATAGGAGCGAAAGGGGACAAAGGGCGAAAATCAGAGTATGCGGTCTGCAGACCTCATATGTGTATATGTGAAGACTCTCCTGAGGCTGAACTCAAAGACTAGACAGGCAGCCAAGCTGGCCGTGGTCCGGCTAATAATCGGGTGAATATCCGACGTAACGTCCAGTGCAGCGAATAACGTTGAGTGGGGCGAGCATTTGGAAGGAGTGAGCAGCATGCGGCGGAAACATGAAGCGGACACGGGCCACCTTTCAGTCCAAAGGTATTCAACCGCCTATAATATCGCCGCGCGCATCAAAACAAAACAACGAAATAGCTTGCTCGCATTTTGATATTGACGCTCTCAAGACTCTATCTGTCGAAGGCTAGGATAGGCTCTCTCAAGAGGCGATAAATCACGGGATCGACTGGATGCCTAAAAGGCTACATCAAGTCATAAAGTCAAAGGGGAATCGGACACAGTGTTGGTGGTTTTCTTGGCGGTTGGGGTACATAATTTTCATTGGACCGGAGAGGCCGCCATGTCCGCTTTAATTGTCCACTGCCTGAGTAGGTTGGTATGCAAGAGTAGGTGCTTGCAGTTTAGCGCTAAACCGGGTTCGTGACTGTCCACTGCTAACCTCTTAGCTTCAATGTAAGTCAAACATCTGAAAATGGCGTTCAAAAATTCACCTGATAGAGCCGGCGACATGCCACCAATCAATCTCCAATCTTCGGATGTTGTCATACAGCGATACGCGCATGCGTGACATATTTCTGCCACGAGCTGCGCGTCCTTAAAGTAGCGCTTTCCACCGTAAATAAACCCATGTACCCCCCGAGCATATTTCCACGTCGGATCTACCCAAACGAGACCGACGTGGCGTAGATCTTTTGGGGGGTTTTGGTGCCTTCTGCGATTGCTTGGTGTTTTCTGCGATTGCTTGGTGTTTTCTGCGATTGCTTGGTGTTTTCTGCGATTGCTTGGTGTTTTCTGCGATTGCTTGGTGTTCTCACAATCATGTCGTACTCGAGGCGCGACAGAACTGCCAGGGACTGGCTCTGCAGGACCTGTTCTTCTATCGATTTCAAGAAATACCTGTTCCGTTGGAAAAACTCCCTAATAACCCTTGGCACCTGGGAATGGCTTTCAGAGCATTCTAATTGTCGATTCTGTAGACTTATTGTCGCAAGCATTCGAAACCGAGACGAATCGTGCCCCGGACCTTCCGCAGCCGACAAAATCAAGATTGGGAATATTCAAAGCTGGTTTTCATGCGTCGCAACCGCCGAGTTTGATTGGCCTCGGTCGGCGCAGTACTCAAACAGATGGGACTTGGGACAAGAAGCAAGGATAACCGGTAGCAAATTTGCACACCGCGTCCAAGTTGTGTGGGATAAGATCGGTATCGACGATACCCCTGGCGAGATTCACTATCTGCCGTCCGACAGCCACGGCAAGGAACCACACTTCCATGGGCGCATGGTCTATCCCGAATCTATAAACTGGTCTGCAATTCAGTCTTGGTTGTGGAAGTGCGGAAAATACCATGGCGTCGGCTGCAGAGAGGCCCGGCAGCTAGCCAGACGGCTGCCATTGAATCTCAGAGTCATCGATCTCAACCAAGATCGCATAGTGGAGGCCCCCTACAAGTGCGAGTACGTCGCTTTGACGTATATCTGGGGAGAAAATATGATGGAGTTCCCGATGCCGAAGACGACACGGGATGATGTTTGTCGAAATGGTGCCGGCCCACCATACATCTCTCTTCCGAATCGTTTGCCGAAGACGATAGCGAATGCAATGCTGGTTGCGAGGCGTCTGGGCTATGAATATATGTGGGTGGACTCGTTGTGTATCATACAGGATGATGACCAAGATCGACACGGCCAGATACAACGGATGGACGCCGTCTATAATTGCGCCGCTTTAACCATAGCTGCAGGCTCGGGGCTGCACGCAGACTGCGGCCTGCCTGGTGGTGGCGTTCCGCGTTTTCATCGCCAGATTTTTGAAGTTATCAAAGGGATCGACTTGCAGTACCCTTTCCGTCGTTCAATTGCCTTGTATCCGGCGATCAGCTTGGGCTACACACTCGCGGCTGGACTCTTCAAGAGTGGTTACTTTCCAGGAGGATTCTCTTGTTCACCGACTATCAGGTTTACTTCCGATGTGCGAATGCGGTGTGGTGCGAGGATGTTTCTATGGAGTATAACCGGCTCTCAACCAGCGTTCGCCGGCGACCAAACCCGTTCCAGTGGGCACCTGAACGTCCTCCTCGCCAACTAGGGCTCTTTGCAAAGGCGCTTGATTGTCTTTCGCTCGGCTATCTCGAAATACAGGATCAATACAAGCATGTCGGTGTCTTTCCTAACTACGCTGTTGTTGTGGAAGACATTACGCACCGAAGTTTTACAAACCAAGGGGATGCTCTGCCGGCTGTGACCGGCATTTTACGAACGATGCATCGGGCGGAACGCACCGACTTTCACGCGGGCTTGCCCAAGGCACACTTTGTCAACGCTCTACTTTGGCAACCCGCCGCCAGTACAGGAAACTCTCGTCCGGACTTTGGAGCTTCTGCACCAAGTTGGAGCTGGGCTGGGTGGACACTCGGCTCTGGATGTTTCTGGCGCGAAAATGATATCCTGGAGAAGGCGAGATTCTGTGCTGGCGCAAAGATTCGATTCTGCCGAGACGCAAAGGACCATGAATCGAGTGCTCAAACATCATATAATCACGGATGCCTCGTTACGGGAATCTCAAAATGCCTTAGTCCGTGTGTATTCATGGTTTACTCGGCGTCAGTGAAGAGATTCCAAATTGGGGGGGTAGTCCAAGGCCATCAGAATAGATATCATGTGCTGGATGGCGCCCGGCAGCGCATCGGAGACGTTCAAATTACGGGCAGCGCAACCATAGTGGACCGCTTTACCACCACTAGCTTTTGGGGTGTCACAACTGGTTCTCCGTCACGAAGTTTCTCGCCAGACCATTCCATAATACCGAGAATTCTTCGGCGGATACGTGCGGACACGAAGGAGACTCCAGAAGTAGAAGATAATGTGGCCGAGAATCAAAAGAGGCAGCATAGGAGGAAACTGACTTGGGTTCCACTCCCAAGGTCGGAGTGGAGAGTAGTCAAGGTAATGCTCATTTCAATACGCGATAGTGAAGCCGGAAGGGTGGGATTGGGGCAAATCCTGTTGAACTGTTGGAAGGAGCAAGAGGGTCAAACATTAGATCTCTGCCTCAAATAGCGAAATTGAGTAGGGCCCGTAACAGCAGGATAGCCGGGGTTGGAACTCGGAAAGATATACATATTATAACCATCGCAGCTGAGCGGATATATGTCTTCTAAAGCTGCCCTATCATAAGCTATCGCCGACAGGTCTATGGTGTTTCTCTATCCTGGCCGACACCACCGTCTCCGCACAGAATAATATCAATATGTAATTGCCTTGCTCGCTGAAATCTTACTTTATATGCCGAAATCTGTCCATTTCAATCACCGTATTTGAGGGCATGGGCTTGTACCCCCCAACTCGACTACCATAATAGTGACGTATCAATGCCAACGATTCGCCTCTTGCCCTGTCCTCCAAGTCCACCCTGGTTGATAAGCTGGCGTTTGGCTCACGAATATTCTCACCCTTGGCCAAGGCCGCGAGGGCGCTTGACTTCCATACCGGGAGCGGGTGGCCGTATCGCGTCCGCGATACCCACGCCGTCACAGCCAGAAACACCACGGCGCCAACTTCGATTGCAACGTGAAGCACGATCCACCTCCAATCCACTTTATACACGGTGATGTTGACGCTTACACGACCTACAATCGTCGCGCTATCACCCTCGTCGGCTCCGTTGCGGATGGCATTGCTCATCGACAGTGCCACATTGTCAAACACATCCTGGAAGTTGGCGCTCTCCCACAGCACTTTGGCAGCAGGAGGGTCGTATTGCTGTATGCCCTCGTCCAGCCCATTTTGTGCAACGTAGTAGCCGTTGATGGGCTGCTCGTTAAAGTCGCAATCGCCCGAACGGTTGAGGCACGGACCGAATATTGGTCGGACAAAGTTACTGATGCTGTCCACCGCTTCGCGGGATAGGTTGAAGGTCGAACCAAGCTGGAGATCGGTGCGGCCGACGATGGACTGGATAGGGTCGAACGCAATTGACTTCTTAAGTGACTCTAATAGCTCGCTTTCCTCAGAAAACCGAATCTGCCAGGAGGCGGGGTTCCGCCTCTCGTCCCCTATCTCGACGGATGCCTCGTTCAGAGTACCGTTCGTCACCTTGGCTGAATATTCCCTAACGCAGTAGTACAGCGCGCATTCAGTCGCGTGCACGGCGTAGTCGGGCCAGAGCTCTCCGTCCTTAGGAATATCCGTCTTGATTGCGCTCTGCGCCCATATGAGAGTGTCGATATCTTGCATGACTATGCTCTTCTCCGGGTACGGCGTCCCTGCCATGGTCATGTATACGAGCTGATTGGAGTCGTTGCCTCGCAGGTTATTTAAGAAGAGACCGTTCGGTAGCCGATATTCGGTCTGGTTAGGCCCTGCCCTGGCCCCTTGGTTGCCCCTGGCGAAGTCTACATACTGCGCGCCGTTGCTGTTAGTGTTCCTTGCCAGACGGGAATCGATATTCTCGCAACGGCTGCAGACAGCAAGGGACCGGAAGGTCGGGTACTGGCAGAGGCTCGACGGGCACTGAAAGTTGACTTGCTGTGAGATTCGGTCCGTAGATTCGGATATTCCGAAGACCGTTGCGGCTTGGAAGGAGAAGTCGGCGTCGGGAAACACTTGCTGGCCTTGGATGTCTTCGAGTTTGCCATCCGTGACTGGCGGTCTGTCAGAATTTGGGTGATTACGTTGTATTTAAAATTGATCGTCACCTCCGACGCTCCATGGACACGTCACTTACCCTTCACACCAGCAAGAGAGAGAAAGATTTCGTTTCCTCTCGAATACCGCTCGGCTCGCGGAACGGTTACTTCTCCCGGCCGGCTGACAAACTGCACACCCGGTCGATACTGAACCAGCTGTTGGGAAAATGGATCTATCGCTATGGCGATTACCGTTATCAGAGCGCCGATTCGAACGAGGTGTCTAAGAGGAACGAGTGTTGTATTAGCCTTCACGAAAAGTCATTATTAAAAGCCTCTGCAAAAGTACTCACGCGTTAGCTACCTTCGTGTTAAAGATCAAGTTCAGGCCACCGAGAGGTCCACGAGCCGCCTGGTCGAGCCTTTCGAAATCGAGCAAACGCCTGGGAGCACCGGCGAAGAGAATCCACTTCCACTGGCCGATGCAATTGGCAATTGCAACGAGAATGTTGGCCTTTGCCGCCGTAGAGAGCGTTGCGACCACCGTGTTGAGCGTGAGCGCATGACTGTCGAAGATGGGCTTCCCATCGAATGCCGAGAGTATGGCTGCGAGGGCCCCAAAGAGCACCAACGACGTCACGACGGCCAGGACTTCAAAAGCCCAGGGCATTTTGTTCCAACAGGTTTTGCACGCCATTTCTGTTCTCCTTCTTGTGTCCTCCGCACCTATACGAAAATCCGGATTTTGGTCGTCAGATGCGGATGAAAGATTTTATTTGTGAAACTCGGCGCGATGCGACAACACACTCCTTAGTGGCTGTGTCCTTTTGTCACAGCCCCCCCGCGACTGATCCCCGCAATGCATGTCAATGGAACCAGGCATTCGACTTGGTGGAGACCGGGTTGTCGCGTACGCTTCAATGATTGCAAAAAAAACTGGGGACGAGACAGCGGTATCCACTTCTGCACTCAACTGGCATCTCGTAAAATCTGATCATCTGTCAAATGCTAAGCAAGATGTAGAGTCTCAAACTAGAGTGACACTGTTGCACCTCCCGAATGCTGCTTTCTTTAATCCTTGTCGACCACAACACCCCTCGCCACTTTTTGCTCAGGCGACAGCCACGAAATCATCAGGGAAGTGACTGAAATTGGCTTAGACCGTATGGGGAGCATTCTTAGTGCCTGGAGCTCAGAAATTGAAACCCTTTTCGCGGGGGAAGTGCTTGTACCATGGCTGGGCTCAAAACTAGGACTACCGAATACTTACCCGCTGTCGCGAGGGTTGTGGCCGAAGGTAGCAAAAAATGATCCTCGTCGCGAGTCCGCGGTCACGTCGACAGTAGGGTTATGTTTGACAAAGGCAAAACTATGTATCCATTTCTAAGTCTCCCCTCCTACTCATCCCTAACTGGCCAATGCCTACTACATCCCCGTGACCCCGTCGCGAAGCCACGCGGGGCCGCAGTGTGCGTGACACCGCCTACCTTAAAAATTCCGCTCGTAGAGCCTACTCTATGGCCATCTCTATTATCTTCTCAATCTTTTCGAAAATCTTTGCTTCAGCAATTCCTCCATCTATCTCGAGTAAACTACCACACCAGCTTTCACCCTCTAGCTGGTTATATCAAGTCTAAAGCCAAGGAGATAAGCAGATCAGGGGCATCTTACATAAAATAGAGAACATCCCAGTACAATATATTTAGGAATAGAATACATTCTAGAATATAGAACATCAATGGATAGAGAATGTCCCAGAATAGAAATGTGCCAGGTTGCCCTGTGGAGAGCTCGAACAGTAGCCCTCGTGGTGCTGCGGCCCCTCCGTCCCATACATAATACCATGAACGTACGCCTCCACCACAAGCAAATGTCCATCTCCTTCCCTTGTCTTCCTCAAAACATGCGGCGCAGTAGCACCCACAAAAAATACCACCACATCGCCCTCCATAGTGCCCTGAGGTCCAATCTCATATATCCTTTCCTCATCAACGCAAACGCTTTGGACCGACAGAATGTCTCCATATGAATAATGGAAGTCTCCACAGTCGCGTTTGTAATCGCGGCGCCTCGACCCATGTCGGAGAATATGGAGTTTTGGGCCCTGACCGTTTCAAGGGCCTGCTTGTAGACCATGGCGGGGTTCCTGATGGGACTGTTCCAGTCGATTGCCTTACTCCCCGTGTGAAGGTTATCGATCAGGAGGGTCCTTATCAAGCATCGTAGAGATCGCCGTATTGCGTAGAGCAGAGACTAGATGATTAGCTTACGAACTGCTGAATCCTGCTGTGGAATTTGAGGAAGCTTATATAGTGGTTGTCTCTCTCGCTGTCAGCCTTTAGATAGGGAACGGGCTGTATCTCATATAACGCGCAGTCCACGCACCGAATTGACCACTGGATGCATCCAGGAACGCCGATCCTTAGCCGCCTGATTCTTCTCCAAGACATGCTGCTGGACTTCACTTTGCAGCCATCTCGCGGTATGACTCTTGAGGGTACGAAGGCACTCCCAATATCGCGTGACAAGACGGGAATCTTGAGCAAGAGGCAGATCTGAACCAGGCTCTAGACGAGTTCTACGACAAGCACGCTGTCAAAGAGAGAATAAAGGCTGGCTTCAAGAGACACCTCGTGGCGGATACGGAGCAGGAGTCGGACGAGACTAGCTAGATGGCCCATTAAGCTTAGCCCTCAAGAAGCCGCTCAGAAGCTTGATTGCAGGCGAGCTCAGTTTCCATCGAAGTTCACTCGAGCTGACTGATGCGCTGGATTCGATACGGAATGGACATTGGAACCGGCTTCGGAATCGGCACTGGAAATTGGAGTTGACGGTGAAATGGATATCGGAATCAGTCGACATGATGTAATGACAGTTTCCATATTCCTAATTGAAAGTTAAAGCACTCGTTGCGAGATTGCTTCTCTTTCTAGCTGCGCCTCTCCACATTCGTCCTGGCTTTCGTTAGATGCCAGTACAGCGTCTGCTTCTGCGACTCCCAACTTCTCATCTATCAACCTCAAAAGGGTGCACTTATTCGGCAGCCGAGAGCGATCGACCCAATCTCGCACAGAGAGTGCTGAACTCGGTAATGGCTGACGTAACCTCTTGTCACCGCATGATTCCTCCCACCGCTGCCTCACTGATCCATACGGATAGCTGTCGACTAACAGTCGAGTTTCAAGGTTTACCACCACGTCCAGCTCTAGCGGTTTACCACCATCAGGGATCATCTCCACGGCATATGCCAACCACGCATCATCTGCATCGGTCGGAATCTCCCTTCCATCTTCAATTTTGAGCGCCAGGTATAGATCTGCGCCGTTTTTTATGAAGCATTCCAGCAATAAACCTGTCGCGTACTGCTTAAAATCGTCGCGTGGGGGATAATTACTAGAACTAGTATCTCCCCCTGCTGAATCCAGCTCGAGGCTTGTTTCGGGCTGCTCATCATCAGAAGCGGTACCTGCTTCTGGTGATTCCAGCATGAGACGTCTTTCGGATTGCCCATCATAAAACCTAGGATTTTCCTCGTCCTCAAAATCGCCGGATGAGGCAGCCACAGCAGCCCACCAACAGAGAAAATGCTGCCAGAGGGATAATTGCTGGTTTCCGGCAGCAATGCGGACGATGCCGAATTCGCCGCCGAACGCCAGGTGAGTTAGAAAGTTTGGAGACAGGATTTGCTGTTTGAAAATATATTCCAAGAAATGGAGGCCTGCGACTTTCAAAGCATCTTCGTCAAAGTCCGATTCATGATTCCAACTTCGGCCGATGCCGGTTGCTATCGCATAGTATGCAAGCATGACAAGGGCGTCAGATTCTAGAGGCATTTCGTCGAGGCGTGAGATCCTCCACAGTGGATACTCTAGTCGCCCTGAACATAGTTCGGTAAAGAGAGGTGAGATCACGGCGGTCGAGTAGCCTTCTCGATCATCAACGTCTTCATCGTATGGCCTCCATGGCACCGCCGAGCTCTCGGTATCAGACTTGCCGTCATTCTTTCTCCAGTATAGGCTGTCATCGACACACTCTCCAGGCATTCCGCCGTCGCAATCTATCGATATATGTCGAACTCGCGAGGTGTGGCAGATTTCGTAGTGTGAGTATGGCGGGATTTCGAACGGAACGCGTCCCTCTTCAGTCGGGTACTCCAGGTATTTTTCCCAGGAAAGATTAATTCGAAATGCCGTCTTGTTTGAAATCAAGGCGCGGCTCATCATCGCGCTCAGGGAGAGTTGGGGAATAGTATCAAGAGATTTAAGGAAACCAAAAGGCGGCGCGTCGAGCTGTTGCTGTCGTCGTAGTTCGATGAGGCATGCGACAAGTATTGAGTGACGGCTGAGAATCCCCTCTTCCACCTTCATTACTTCAACATCTTTCTTCCCATTCTGTTGTTCTGTATCCCACCAATATTGCTTTATGCTCGCGAGTTTTAGTTGGGACAGCGCTTCCAGGCTGTTGAAAGACTTGTCGTGCATTTTGACTAGAACCTTCTCTTGCAGGAAAAAGTCCCGTACGGAGCGATGGGTAAAGTCAATGTCTGTGTCGACATTTGCTTCCACAAGTCCTCCACAGACGCCTCTCAGTTGCCTCCTGGCACGGACTTCACTTTCTTTGACTGACTCGTGACCCTGCCCTGGAAATCTTGCACTTTCGGCGAATCGCAGGTCGGATTCGTAGTCCTCAAGGAAGTAGAAATCGCTCAAGTTTGGCCATAACTGCATCTTTTTGACCTTTTGGATCTTATCTAGGAAAAGGAGAAGGGAAACGGTGTGGCTCGCCATCTGGCGATGTCGTGTTCCAAGAGTATCCAGAATTCGTTGGAACAGTTTGTTCAGCTCAGTCGGGAGTGACTGAATCTCAGCTAATAGCCGAGGAAACCTAGCCCCATCATCTGATTGTTTGCGAATATTCTGGACAACCAGGACAACCCAGAAAAACACACCCTCTGCCTTCGTGGTGATAGATGAGGAGAGTTGTCGGCGTTCATTTTGCGTGCCGATATGTTGCAGATTTCCCTGGACATATTCCTCCATGTCTGCTCTTGTCAGCTCGTGAAGATAGAGCCTGATATCCTCGGAGAACATGTCCATGAACGGGTTCTCTATACGACTCGATACACATATCTTGAAGCTGCCGGAGGCGCTATTGGCCATATCCAATAGGGTGTGCACCATCTCGCGACGGTCGATGGAGGTGGTCGCCTGATACTCGTCGAGACCATCGATAAAGAAACTAAAATAGCATCCGCCAATGGTTTCGTGATCGCGCTGCTGCGCTAGACGTTTGAAAGCATACTTAATGTCATCGTCAAGTATCTCGAATGCTGAATGAACCTTCTCCTGTGAAAGAGCCTTGACCCACTGATCCGGGAGAAGAGACTGTATGAGACCTGGGCTTGCTTTTAAGATTTGGTAGAGCAGAGTTCGGTAGAGGCCTATCAACGACTTCTGTCGGGGATCTGAGCCAAGGGAATAAAAGAAGAAGTATGCTATAATCAGTCTTCGCCCTCCTTTGGCTCCTAAAAAGTTATCAGCTAATGAAAAAAAAATATATATATATAGTGAGATACGTCCTCTATGGGTTAGACCTACTCATCCACTTCTCGAGCTCCATTTTGGTCCGCTCATGCGTACATAGCTTCTTCACTAGTATAGGTCAGTCTTCAGGGAGGTCTTAAATATAATAAAGACATAAGGTATGCTCACTTACTTAGCGTAGACTTACCCGAGCCGAGCTTCCCACATATGTGGAAAATGCCGTCCCCTGATGATAGCCACTGGGTAAACTTGGTAGCGTCTGGAGACTTGCCGCCGAGGTCCAAAATCCATTCGAATGTGTCTTTAAATGGTTTATCGATGCTCTGGTAGCGATAGGATATATCATCGAAGCCTCCCTTAATCCCTCTTAGGATTCGGTCTTGGGCGACTTCATTTAGCGCGTCCTGCCCGACATGTAGCAAGGTTTTTAACTGGTTCAAGGTTTGGTCGCTGATAGAGTCGTCCCTCATAGCCGTCATGGTTTGTAAAGTCTCTCTTAGTTGCGTGACAGAGAGCTCGAGTCGAGTCAACTTTCCTGCATCCTCTGTGTGTGTAGCTAGTAGTAGCTTGATGTTTTCACTTATACCCTTGAGTTAGTCACTATATTCTCTAGACGGCCTTGAAATCCGTCAAGGTACATTAAGGCACTTACCTCGACAAGGTGGATACGTGAAAATGAAGCTGACCGCGGCATCTTTGAAGCTGCTTCTCCAGGCCTCTGATCTTCGGCTCCGCCATTAATGTTTTCAGAGCCGCAAGGCCGCTCTGAGCCTTGGATTTGCGCCGTTTAGGCCTAAGGCTTTTCAGCTCCGCCCTGATGTCATTTGATAGCCTATAGCACTCCTGAGCTAGACTAGCAAGAGCTCTGTCCCCTTCGGCCATGGAAGACTGGTTTGGAGGACTTAGCCGCTTCCATATAACAGCCGTGCTATCGGCTAGCTTCAAACGCATCTCTGTCTCTTCTGAAGACCCTTCGGTCGAATTGTAAAGCGCCCATGATAGTTTCAGAATCTTCTCCGCCGCATCGATGAATGAGAGAATCCCCGAAACAAGGCTGATTGTGGTAACGGGGTCCATTGTCGCCAGGGAGCGAGGGAACGAATTCTTGAAACGGAAGAGCTTTAATTATGAAATTGCGCACACATGAATGGACTGGACTTTGGCAGATGTAAATCTCTGTCTTAACTTCTGTTGAATGTGCCTTGTGCGTGTCGGCTTTGAATGGTACAACAATAGAGGCCACCACCATCTTTGCGGCGGGGCGCGGGCGGTGCTTGTTACAGGTTTGTCGCTTGCCGCCTGCCTGCATGTTCTGGGCACACCAAAGCACGTGATAAACCCTCATTCGATAACGTGTTTCGTGTACAGATACGCGCGGGCCACATGGTCATGCGGCCTGCTGATAAGGTTTTGCAGAGACATTTGGCTGCCGTCCTAACAGTAAATTCCCGTCTTAATCCCAAACTGGCTATCCGTACAGCTCTTACGTGGACCGTGCGACCATACCTGTCGCGCGTGATTGGCGGGTGAGCCTCAGCAGACTGCGGATATTCGTCTAGATCCCCGTTAGATCTAGCGACTCTAATAAACATCACCTAATCTACTCGACCACGCAAACTCTACCAAGAATAACCGTTTCTTACATATTACATGACCAGTTGTGTCAGAAACGCTACGATTGACGGCTCACCTAAAGTAGGTCGTGTCAAAGTACGGCTGCAGGCTGTTGCAGGCGGCTGATCAAGGAACGATCAAATGGTGGGGTTATAAATTCACAGCGGGAAAACCCCTAGACGATTCATCAGATTCAGCATCATTAGAACCATTAGACAGACCACGAAAATTGACCGAAGTTGTCGTCTTTTGACTTTTTGATATCAGACTTGATTTCAGGGTCGTACTTCTGACAGGTCGTAGGGCAGATCATTTAAGGACGCGCACAGAGAGCGCTGGATCAGGACAATCGGAGACAGAGCAGTCATGATCAATAACCTCAGAGAAACGGAATAATAGACACTTTGAGCTCTCGATGGCTGCAGTATACCTTTCAGCCGCATACGTCCGATTTCAGCAACGTCGTGAGACTCGCTGGGCGTGTTTCGGACAATTTATTTAATACGATTAGCTATCCGGATTTATTCGAAGGTTTTGTCAGAAACACGGGAAGGGATTCCCACGACTTAGCTGAAAGATATACTGCAGCCAATTGAGGGATAAAAAGTGTCTATATGAAGAGGAAAGTGGGAAGTGGGGAAAGATCTTCCACCGGATAAATAACTTTGCTGGAAGGAAAGGTTAGTATACCAATAACTCAGTTAAAATAGGATGGGATGGCTCAAGAT
>Ga0247774_1000960_pt1 | contig 14538 bp, 12 predicted proteins | sample UWRJL001104B6_FD_179933 | JGI IMG/M metagenome (GOLD analysis project Ga0247774, IMG submission 179933) | Plant litter microbial communities from Arlington Agricultural Research Station in Wisconsin, United States - UWRJ-L001-104B-6 | ecosystem: Environmental > Terrestrial > Plant litter >... | reverse complement strand
GGGTGAGCATGCCCGACGAGTGCAGCCCCAGTGCCTGGCCGTGCAGGTTGTCCGGGATCAGGGTCATCAGCCGTTCCTGGAGCGGCAGTGCCGCCGAGTAGCCGACCGAGGCGATCGCGACCGCGGCCAGGGCGATGGGCATCGGGGGGTTCACGAGGAAGACCAGATAGGGGACGGCGAGCAGCAGGCAGAGCAGGGTGCCGAGCCGGTGCCGCCATCGGGCCGGGACGAACCGGCCGGTGAGGATGTCTCCGAAGAACATGCCCAGCGCCGCGACGGTGAAGAACAGGCCCGCGTGCTGGGGGGCGAACGGGATGAAGAGCGACTCACAGCCGACGATCAGCCCGGCGGGCACCCAGAGGGCGAGATAGACGTTGCGGCGGGACGCGCGGGACCAGAGGCGTACGTTGACTCGCCACGTCTCGGCGACCGACGGGCGGCCGGCGGTGCGAGCCGGGCGGCGGCTGAGCCCCGCACGTGCGACGACCGCGGCGGCGAGGTAGAGGGCCGCGCCGGCGAGCAGCGTTCCCCGCGTGGACAGCGTGGCCACCAGCACGCCCCCGGCGGCGAATCCGAGGATCTGTGCCGTGCCGTTGGCCATGTTGAGCAATGAGCGGCCGAGCAGGTAGCCGTCGGCCGGAAGGACCTCGCTGAGCAGGCCGTACCGCACCCCGCCGCCGATCGAGGCGAGAAGGCCCTGGAAGAGCACGATCACCAGGATGGCGCCGGTGGGCAGACCGGGCACGGCGAGTACGGCCGTGGTGAGACCCAGCGCCAGCGCTATCTCGATCGTCGCGGCGCGTGGCGGCAGCCGGTCGGCGGCCGACATCAGCGCCATCGCTCCGATCAACTGGCCGAATGAGGCGCCGAACATGCTGAGGGCGGACAACAGCGGTGAGCGGGTGGCGGCGTAGACGAGCGTGCCGAGCGCGAGGGCGCTCACGGTCGAGGCGGCGACCTGCGTCGCGCCCGTCGTGAAGAGCGGGGTGAACTCCTTTGCCCGGAACGTTTCGCGGTAAGTGCGCATGCCGGGGAATATGCCGCGACGTCGCGAACGGGCGTTATTGTTTCAAGAGGAGGCGAAACTCAGTGGGGGTGTGGCACGTCGACGCCGACACGCTGGCGGGAAGCCGGTTCGTCATCTCGGCGCTGAGCGAGACGATCGCCTCGTTGCTCGCCCTGCGGCACGCCACGACCGCCCACCCCGGCGAGCGGGTGTGGCTCGACGCCCACCTGGCGGCGTACCGGGAGCGGCTCGACGGTGACCCGGTCACCGGCCTGCTCGTACGCTCCGCCTTCCGCCGGCGCTGGTACGCGGACTTCCTCACGCCCACACCGTCGGGCGAGGGCGACCCCTCGTTCGGCGAGGAACTGGCGCGGATCCGGGAGACCGCCCCAGAGGCGGCCCGTACGGACTTGGCCGTGTCACTGGGCGGCCCCCTGCCGCCCGAGCTGGACCGACCCGACCTGCCGACACTCGCCGCCGACCTGCTCGAATGGGTGTGGACGGAGACGGTGAAGCCGTACTGGCCGCATCGCCGGCGGTTGCTCGAAGCCGACATCCTCGCCCGTACGCGGCAGCTGAGCCTCGGCGGCTGGGCCGCGGCCCTCGACGGCTTCCGCCCGAGCACGCGCTGGCTCGGCGACGGGCGGCTGCAGATCCACCTGCACGACTACCCCCCGCGGTCGCTGTCCGGCGCGCGGCTGCTGTTCGTTCCGACCACGCCGGACTGGGGCTGGGCCTCGTGGGAGGCGGACCGGTACGCGCTGGTGTACCCGTGCTCGGGCGTCCTCATCGAACCGGACCGGGCCCCGGCGTCGGCTGCCCTGGGCCGGCTCCTCGGGCGCGCGCGGGCGGACATCCTCGTGCTCCTCGCGTCGCCCAAGAGCACCACGCAGCTGGTCGCGCTGACCGGGCAGCGGCTGGGCTCGGTCGGGCGGCATCTGAAGATCCTCCTGGACGCCGGGTTGGTACGCCGCCGCCGCGCCGGCCGCTCGGTGCTCTACTACCGCACCGACACAGGAGACGCGCTGGTGGCAGATGACCAGGGAGACGCGCGTTGACGCTCGACCGACGACGCGAACCGCCGGGCGCTCGCGGCACTGCATCACCTTGACCATGACGCGGCGGGGCGAAGCGCTCCCCCGCCGATGGCGGCTACGAGACCGCGAGGCCGACCGCGGTCTGGACGATGGTGGCCAGTACGGTGACGACCGCGAGATAGGCCATGAAGCGCTGGCCGGGTTCGACGGAACCCTGCTCGGCCGGCGTCAGGGGAACCTTGCGGTGGGCCGCCGGGACGTCCTGGCCGGACGTCACGCGAAGGCGGGCCAGCGGGCTCCCGGTCAGGCGCCACAGGGCATCGGTCTTGATCTGCTGGTGGCCCGGGACCTTCGTACAGGCGTAGAGGCGGCCGCGGGCCGGGTTCCGGCACGGTCTGCCCTCCCGGGCGGTGACACCGCAGGTGGTCGGGCAGAAGCACAGCTCGTACATCGACCAGGTGAGTACCGTCAGGGCCCACATCCGCCAGGTGCCGACGTAGAGCGCGGCTGCGCCCACTGTGGCGATGCCGCACCACCACAGCCACTTTTGGCTTCGTTTTGCCATGGCGAGGACTCCCCGGGTACGGGTCGGGAACTCCAGGCAAGGAAACCCCTCAACGGGCCGGTTCGTGGCTCCATGGCCGGATGAGGCGAAAGTGCACCTCGTGTGACATATGAGACAGGACGGCAGGCGTGGTCCGTGTATGCGGAGGGCCGCGTACGGTCTGCCGTACGGCAACCTACAGAGGAGTCGCCGGATGGAATGGTTGGTCCACGGGAGACGGTCCATCTACGAGAGCTCGTGGTTGAGCCTCGACATGGTCGACGTCGAGCTGCCGGACGGCAGGCGGTTCGAGCAGCACGTCGTACGGATGGCGCGGCCCGTCGCGGCGGTCGTGGCCGTGGACGAACACGACCGCGTGCTGCTGATGTGGCGGCACCGGCACGTGACCGACACCTGGGGCTGGGAGATCCCGGCCGGGCGGGTCGAGGAGGGCGAGTCGCCGGTCGAGGCCGCGATCAGGGAGACCGAGGAGGAGACCGGATGGCGGCCCGGCGAGCTGCGGCCGATCGTCGTCTCGCAACCGTCCAGCGGCTCGGTCGACTCGCGTCACCACCTCTACCGAGCCGACGGGGCCGAGCACATCGGGCCGCCGACTGACATCACCGAGGCCGAGAAGATCGAGTGGATTCCCCTCGGACAGGTCAGATCCCTCATCGAGGAGGGGAAGATCGTGAACGGCGCGACGCTCATCGGCCTGCTGCACGTGCTGTCCGACCCGAAGCGAAGATGATCCGCGCCGCCGGCCCCGCTTCCCGGCCGGCCCCACGGGCGAACCTCCTCGCGGTGACGGAGGGTTACCGGCGTCGAGGGGTGGGCACAGCCCTGGTGGAGGCAGCCGAGGAGCGGGGGCCGGCGGCACGGAACGGCGGTGCTGCTCCGCGAGGCACGCGGGCCCGGGTGATGCGCCGGACGAATCATGATCGATTAGGACTGAAGTCTGGTTCATAGTCGGACAAACCCACAGGTTCGCCACTGGGCGGCTGCCTCGAATGACAGACGTGTCACCACCGTGGCGCGTACGGTCCATAGGAAGGCGAGCCAACCATTCGAGGAGCCTCCTTGGACAGGGTTCAAAAACTGCACGAAGTCTCGGATAGCGACGTCGCCACATGGCGTGACGTACTCGCCGCCTCGATGGCCCGCGATCTGCCCGGTGAGCCGGCACCGACCCTCGACCACGTGCACGCTTACCTGACAACGGTCGGCCTGGACAGCCATCACCTTCTGTGGGTGGCCAAGAGCGGCGACGAGGTGACCGGCGTCGCGCGGCTCCGGTTGTTCGACGGCTCCGGCCGCGCCCATCTCGGCCAGTTCGCCATCGACGTCCATCCAGACCATCGGCGCAGGGGCATCGGGTCGCTCCTGCTCGAGACGATCGCCGCGTCCGCGCGCGCGGAGAAACGCCGCAGCATCGTCGTCGAGGCGTCCTCTGACACCCCCGGCGTGGCGTTCCTGGAGTCCCGGGGCTTCACGTGCGTGCTCTCCCTCAGCCTGCTGCTGCTCAGCGTGCACGACGCCGGCGACGTCGACGAGATCGTCCACGCCGAGCATCCGGGCTACCGCCTGACCCGCTGGCTCGGCGTCGTGCCCAGCGAGCTCGCCACGACCTTCGCCACCGCCAAGTCCGCCATGGGCGACATGCCGACCGGCGAAATGGACTACGGCACGACCACCTGGGACACCGACCGCGTACGGGACATGGCCGAGGTCGTCGAGAAGCGCGGTGACACGCTCCTGACCGTCGCGGCGGTGCACCGTGACCAGATCGCCGGCTTCACCGAGCTGGTCATCCCGGTCGGGGACGGCACCCGGGCGATCCAGTACGACACGGCCGTGGTTCCCGGCCATCGGGGCAACGGGCTGGGGCTCTGGGTCAAGGCGGCGATGCTCGACTGGCTGCGCGCCGAATGGCCCGCCGTCGAGGAGATCGAGACCGACAACGCCGAGGACAACGAGCACATGCTCGCGGTCAACGAACGGCTCGGCTTCCGCCCACTGCGCAAAACTCGCCAGTACCAGTACGAGCTCTAGACCAGACCAAAGACGCCCTTCCGAGCTCCCAAGGTCTAAAGTTACGGAGAGTTCAGGGAGGCACAGTTGCTGTACTGGTTCATGTACCGAATCGTCCGTCCACTGCTCCGGATCGTCTTCCGGCCGGTGGTCACAGGTCTGGAGAACGTCCCGGAAGACGGTCCGGTCATCCTCGCCAGCAACCACCTGTCGTTCGTGGACAGCGTGCTGATCCCGCTCGTCGTCCCCCGGCGCGTCACGTTCCTGGCCAAGGCCGAGTACTTCGAGGGCCACGGCCTGGCCAGCGTGCTCGGCGCGTTCCTCAGCGCCATGGGTCACATCCCCGTGCCGCGTACGGAGCAGCGTGCGGCGGTCGCCGCGCTGGACGTCGCGCTGCAGACCCTCGACGAGGGCAACGCGTTCGCGATCTATCCCGAGGGCACGCGGTCGGAGGACGGCCGGCTGTACCGCGGGCACACGGGCGTGGGCTGGCTCGCGCTGAACGCCCACGTGAACATCGTCCCGGTCGCGGTCCGCGACACCCAGCGGATCATGCCGGTCGGCGCGCGGCTGCCGCGCATCGTCCGCCCGGGAGTGAAATTCGGCAAGCCGATCGACTACAAACCCTTCGCCGACATGCCCCCCGCCCGCGGCCGGCGGGCCCTGGTCGACGAGATCATGCGCGAGATCCAGGAGCTCTCCGGCCAGGAGGCCACCGGCACCTACAACGAACGCTCGAAGGTGACCGCCTAGCTTGGGTCAACCCGTCCGGCGTGGACGTGGCGTGCTTGATTTGGTTGGTCTTGATGACGGTGTGCATGTGGCGGTCGGTTGGGTGGTGATTGCGGCGTCCGGGCGGTCGTCCGGCGCCGGGCCGGGAGGGTGTTGGTTGCCCTGGCCGGGCAGGACAGGGCGGAAGTGCCGAAATTCTCAGCGGACGCGTGCGGGTGTCGTCCCGGACGCTCGGTGCGACCGAGCGCCTCTTGCCGGGTCGAACCTCATCCAGACGCTCCAGCAGCCGTTGCGGAAAGTCCGCGACGGCCGACCCAGCTCCCGATGGTTCGACGGACCCGGACACAGGTGACGCGCGACTCGAGCGGGCGACTTCGAATGGCCCTGGCGCCCGCGTGACGACCGGCCTGGCAGCATGGCTCCGGACGAATGGCGTAATTTTCCGAAGTTCCTTGAAAAACCCCACGGCCTTGTTCAAAAAGGAAACGCGAGATGCGCATCGAGGTCCATGAACCGGTCGCTCCACCTGAGGCGACAGTGAATACCGTGGGAGAGCTGACGGAATTTTGGTCTGGGCCGGTGCAGGCGCAAGGCGCCGCTCTTCGGGCGCTGCTCAGCCACACCTACTCCCAGGGGCTGCAGTCCCGCTGGAGTTATGGCGGGTACCGCTTCGTCTTCCTCCGGGAGCGCCGAGATCGGCCTTCGGACACACCTCCGCCGGACGAACTGGTCGCACGGATGCTCGTCACAGCCTTCCGATCGAGACCCGATCCCTCCTTTCCCGAGAACACGCCGGAGCTGGAGATGGAGCCGCTCAAGAGCAGCGGATTTCACCTTCCCGCCGCATCGTGGGGCACTGTCGACGAAGCGACGTCCACTTGGCTGGACGAGTGGTTGCTGTTCCGCCGCAGCAATGGGTGGGTGCGCCAAGACGACGTGCCAACGTCGATGGAGCATATTTTGACCCGGCCTTGGTATCGATGTATCGAAGACCTCGTTGACAGCGAGCAGTGGACAGCGGCTATCTGTCATGGGGCAGAAGGATTCACCCTTCGCCACCAGCTCGATTGCTGGGGCGACTACGGAACCGCCCTTATTGTCGCGACCACCAAAGACGTTTATGTCATACAGGTAGGTCTTTGGACTGACTGACGAGCCAAAAGGCCCGACTGCCCCGTGACCGGCGACCTGGATGTGGACCCTAGAACGACTGCTCGAACCAGACGACCTTGCCGGTCGGGGTGCGCTGGGCTCCCCAGCGTTCGGCGAGGGCGGTGACGAGCTGGAGGCCGCGGCCGTTCTCCGCGGTCAGGTCCGTGCCGCGCAGGTTGGGCAGGTCGTACCCGTCGTCGCGAACCTCGCACAGCAGCGAGGCCGTCCGGATCAGCCGCAGGCCGATGTCGCCCGCGCCGTGGCAGACCGCGTTGGTGACGAGCTCGCTCACCATGAGCTCCACCGGCTCGGACAGCCCGGTCAGCCCCCACGTCGCCAGGGTCTCGCGAGCCAGCTCCCGCGCGTGCCGGACCTGGGCCGGAAGCGGCTCCAGCGTCCAGGTGACCACGTCGTCCTTGGGTATGCCCTTGAAGCGCACCGCCAGCAGCGCGATGTCGTCGTCGCGCCGGCCGGTCGCGCCGAAGCCCTCGATGAGCGTCTCGCACACCCGCTCCAGCGGCTGCGGTGGCCCGCTGAGGTATTCGCGCAGCGCGGCGAGCCCCACGTCGATCGCCTGGCCGCGCCGCTCCACCAGACCGTCGGTGCAGAGCACGAACTGGCTCTCGTCCTCCACCTCGAACTCTGCCGTCTCGAAGGCGACGCCGCCGACGCCGATGGGCGCGCCCGACGGCACGTCGAGCAGCCTGCTGTCGCCGTACGGCGAGACGAGCACGGGCGGCAGGTGCCCGGCGTTGGCCACCTCACAGCGCCGCGCCACCGGGTCGTACACGACGTAGATGCAGGTGGCGATGTAGTCGTCGCCGAGCCGGCGGGCCAGGTCGTCCAGCTGACGCAGGAGTTGTCCCGGCGGCAGGTCCTGCGCGGCGAGCGTGCGTACGGCGGTGCGGAACTGGCCCATGATCGCCGCCGAGGTCAGCCCATGGCCCATGACGTCGCCCACGACGAGGGCGAGCCGGCCGCCCGGCAGCGGGATCGCGTCGAACCAGTCGCCGCCGACGCGTACCGCCTCGTTGGCCGGAACGTAGCGATAGCAGATCTGCGCGCCGGCGACGACGGGCGGCGCGTCGGGCAGCATGGTCTTCTGCAGCTCCGCGGCCGCGCGGCTCTCCCGGCGGTAGAGCCGGCCGTTGTCGACGCACACGGCCGTACGGCGGCACAGCTCCTCGACCATCGTCACGTCGAGATCGTCGAAGGACGGGCGGTCGGGCCGGCGCAGCAGCGTGAGGTTGCCCAGCGCGGTGCCGCGGGCGATGAGCGGTGAGACGAGCAGCGCCCGGCCCTGCAGGAGTGGCCGCAGGTCACGGTCGGCGAAACGGGAGGACACCCGGCGGGCGAAGCGCTCGCCGATCCGCGGGACGTTGACGCTCCGGCCGGTCATGAGGCTCTGGGTGAACGGGGTGTCGGCCGGCAGCCGCAGCGTCTCTCCACGCGGCGCCAGGTCGTCCCAGCGGCCGTAGGTGTCGTCGTGGCTCACGGCCACGCGTACGGCGGTGGGCGACTCGTCCGGCGTCAGCGGCGGCAGCTCCTCGTCGGAGACGATCGACTCGAGCAGCTGCACGTCGGCGAAGTCGGCGAACCGCGGCACCAGCGCGGTGCACAGCGCCGCCGCGGTCTGCACCGGGTCCAGGGTGTCGACGATCCGGGTGCCGGCGTCGTTGAGGAAGTCGAGCCGCTCCTTGGCCGCCGAACGGTCGAGAGAGCGAACCCGTACGGGCTCGCCGGGCGGGACCTCGACCTCGCGGATCAGCTGCTCCGGCGGCGGCGGAGGGCCGAAGTAGGCCGCGAACGGCAGCCGCGCGGTGACGCTGACGTTGACGGCGGGGTAGCCGCGGGTGAGCACCTGCCGGACGATCGGCTCGGCGGCGCCGGGCGGCATCGCCGGGAGCATCTCGGTGAGCCGCCGGTCGAGCATGACCGCGTCGGGCCCGGACACCGGCAGGAGCGTCGGCTCGACGCGCAGCACCTGTACGCCGCTCTCGGTGGTCAGCGGGGTCGGGGACGGGGCGGAGACGAGGACCTCGCCCAAGGCGAGGCCGGGGCCGCCGTCGCGCAGCCGGTGGGCGTCGGCGGCGATCGCCAGGATGCGTACGCGGTCGGGCCCGGTCAGCGGATAGACCCACCACGCGATCTCTTGCATCTCGCCGTCGTCCGCGCGCGGGACGACGAACACGCCGGTCCAGACGTGACGGATGCGGGAGGCTCCCGGCTCGAAGGCGTCGCGGTGCTCCTGTGGCAGCCGCAGGAGCGTGCGCAGCGGGTGGCCCACGGCGTCCTGCTGGACTAACCCGAAGATCTCGTCGGCCGTGTTGTTCCAGTGGGTGACGTGGCCGAAGTCATTGATGAGGATCACGGCCATCGGGGCGAGCCCGAGCAGGTGTTCGTCGAGCAGCCGGGGTGAGCCCGTGCCGGCGGCCCGCGCGGTGGCGGCGGCGTGTTGACGTTTAACCAATAAAGGACACCTCCCCGAGCGAGCGCTGCGCACGGTCCCCCCGCACCCGCTGTGAGGGTGACGCTACAGATCACCGGGCGGATTCGCTGCCGTTTCCGGCAACGCCCGCAGCAATGGGCACGACCGGGCGGAACCGGCGTGCCATCTGCCGGTGACACGGCGCCGTACGGGCATGCTCAGAGCATCGTCCGGCCGCCGGCCACGTCGAGCGTGAGCCCGGTCAGCCAGGCCGACTGGGCGGAGGCGAGGAAGAGTGCGGCCCCGGCGACGTCGGTGACCTCGCCGATCCGGCCGAGGGGGTGGATGGCCGCCACGGCCTGGAGCTGCTCCGCCGACATGTGCCGCTCGGTGCGCTCGGTACGGATCGCACCGGGTGCCACGCAGTTGACCCGTACGCCGTCGGCTGCCACCTCCGCGGCGACGTGCCGGGTGAGGGCCTGCACCCCCGCCTTCGCGGCGTCGTAGGCGACCGGGGCGCCCCAGGGGTTGCCGAGGTCGGGCGCCCCGGCCCGCAGGTTGGAGGGCAGCCGCCCGGCCGAGGAGGACATCGTGATGATCGACCCGGCCCGGCGCTCCTGCATGCCGGGCAGGAACTCCTTCAGAGTCAGGAACGTCGCGGTGAGGTTGCCGTCGATGACGCCGCGCCACTCCTCCTCGCTCATCTCGGCGGTCGGCCCCGGGCGTGCCAGGCCCCCGCCGGCGAACGCGCACAGGACGTCGACCGGGCCGAGCTCGGCCTCGGTACGCGAGCGCGCGGCCGCGAGGTGGTCCAGGCGGGTGACGTCGGCGACGATCCCGATCCCTCCGGTCTCGGCGGTGATCGCGTCGAGGGCGGCGCGGTCCCGGCCGACGGCGGCGACGCGGGCGCCTTCGGCGGCGAAGGCGCGTGCGGTACCGGCGCCGATGCCGCGTGAGCCGCCGGTGATGAGGACGACCTTGCCGTCGAGTTCCGGGTACATCGTGGATTCTCCTCACCATCTGAGTGAGCACTCACTCGATGATGAGTGAATGCTCACTCATCTGTCAATCGTGGTAGCGTTCGCGGCGGAATCCAGGCGGAGGAGCATGCGGGACTCAATGCGCGACCGGATCCTGGCGGCGGCCGTCTCGGTCATGCGGGATCGCGGTATCACGAGCACCACGACCAAGGAGATCGCCCGCGTGGCGGGCGTGGCCGAGGGCAGCATCTACAACCACTTCGCGAACAAGACCGCACTGGTCGTGGCGTGCATGGCGGAGGTCGCGGGCGGCATCCGCGAGGCGCTCGTACGGCTGACGGGTCGCGTGGGCGAGGGCACCGTCGATGACAACCTGGCCGAGCTGGCCGAGGCAGAGATCGCCTTCTTCGCCGACCTGCTGCCCATCACCGGCCCGGTCCTGGGCGACCCGAGCCTCCGCGAATGGCTCCGCGACGGCGGCCCCCGCACCGCGGAGGACGGTCCCGGGGACACCCCTCCGGGGCCGGTGCTCGGCCACGCCGTGCTGATCGCCTACCTGGAGGCCGAGCAGCGGGCCGGACGGGTGGCTCCGTACGCCCGGCCGCCGTACCTCGCCGCCACGCTCATCGGCGCGTGCCACCAGTACGCCTTCGTGCGCCTGCTGTCTCCGCCGGAGGCGATGGCCGAGGTGGCGGGCCTGCCGGCCGACCCGGCCGAGTACGCACGGGAGATCGTCGGCACCGTCATGATGGGCCACCACCCCCGCCGTGCCCGCCCCCACTGAGGGCCGGCCTCATCTACTCCGTGTGATCGCCTACCGCGCATCACTGGCCACTCGGCTACACCAGACCTGTTCAAGTCTTCCCAGGTCACGTAAGATTTGTAGGGAGAAGGACCGAAATGGCCCGCGAGCCGGACCACCACAGATCGTGACCGAAGCCACTTTTCACCGTGACGTTCTCGCGTTAGAATCATGGCTCGCGGTAAACGCTGTGCATCCAGTTGTGGATCGGTAAGGCGTAAGACCGCACGTGCCTTCCAGCCAGCCCGCGTCTCGGGCCCCTGGCGGGCCACCAAGTCCGATTTTCCTCTTGGGCGAAGAAGCCGGCAGCATGCGGAGCCCTGCTCCGCGACCGAAGTCATGCCTTCCCCGGCCCCCACCCGGCGCGATTTCCGGCCTCTCGCCCAGCTCAGCACCCTACGGAGCGAGAATGACGACAGCGGCACCCACAGCGGGCCGCCAGGATGACGAACGCTACGAACGCGACGTCAGGCCGCTCATCGACCCGCTGTACGCCAGTGCGGTACGCATGACGCGCAACCCCACCGACGCCGAGGATCTCGTACAGGAGACCCTCGCCAAGGCCTACGTGAACTTCCACCAGTTCGAGGAGGGCACGAACCTCAAGGCGTGGATGCACCGCATCCTCACGAACAACTTCATCAACACCTACCGCAAGAAGCAGCGCGAACCCCAGCGCGCCGGTACCGAGGAGATCGAGGACTGGCAGCTCGCCCGCGCCGAGTCGCACACCTCGACCGGGCTCCGCTCGGCCGAGCACGAGGCGCTCGACCGGCTCCCCGACTCCGACGTGGTCCGGGCCCTGCGGGGACTCGCTCCTGAGTTCCGTACGGCCGTCTACCTCGCCGACATCGAGGGTTACCCGTACAAGGAGATCGCCACGATGATGGGCACGCCCATCGGCACGGTGATGTCCCGGCTCCACCGCGGGCGCCGTCAGCTGCGCGAACAACTGCAGGCGTACGCGCCGCGCGTCAGCGTCGTACGCGCCGCCTGAACGACGGACGGCGAGACCCGGCGAGACCCTAGGACGCCTGCGCGCGGAGGTAGCCGGTGAGCTGCTCGTAGCGCTGCCAGCCGTCCTGCCGTCGGCCGTCGCCGAGGGAGTACCACATCGTCGGCGACCGCGCCTCGCCGATCTGCTGCCCGGGTATGCCGGGCGGTCCCGGCGCGGACCCGCTCACGGCCAGGCCGACGGGTCCGGCCGGGCCGACCCACCGTGGCCCGGTGGTGAGATCGGTGTTGCCCGGACTGAGCTGGGCGAAGCAGGAGATCAGCGGGAACTCGGCGGCGAGCGCCGCGACGGCCGCCGGCAACGCGGCGATCGGTGCCTCCTGCGGATCGGGGTAGCCGATCACCAGCGTCACCGCCTCCTCGGCGGCGCCGTCCACCTGCGACACCAGCATCGTGCCGACCACGGGAGGGCGGCCCGCGCCTCCGCCCACCACGGTCAGCCAGATCGCGGCCGAGACCCGCGCGCCGAACATCTCGGCCAGGTCCTCGACCCGCCACACGCCGGTGGCCGGCTCCGAGGTGCCCCAGCCGCCCGGCGGCTCGCCGGTGAGCGACCGGCAGATCTGCTCGGCCGCTCCTCCGATCACGGTCTCCGCCGTGTGCCGTACGCGGAAGGTGACGGTCAGCTGCGCGCCGAGCGGGCCGGTCGGCGGCGTGGTGTAGCCCGGGGCGTACGCTCGCGCCGCCGGATCGACGACGAAGGCCGCGCCGTCCCACAGCAGGGGTACCCCGGTGAGGCCGTCGTAGTAGGCGTCGTCGGCTCGGATGACCCAGCGGCTGTTCAGCCCGGTCAGGACCAGCCGCAGCGGCATCGTGATCCGCGACTCGGGCGGCGTCACGACCTGCAGGCCGCGCCCGGTCTCGCTGCACAGCCGCAGCCCCTCGGCGAGCCAGGTGGTGAACGGCACCACCGGGCGGTCCTGGAGCACGACCATCGCCTTGGAGGTCAGCGCGTCGGCGGCCGGGTGGCTCACAGCATCTCCTCAGGCGGCGGAGGCCACACCACACCGCCCTGCCAGTGCACGATGTCGTCGGCGAACCTGCGGGCGATGCGGGCCGCGTCGGGTACGCCGGCCGCCGCGCGGACCTCCACCCACCAGGTCGGCAGGCGCACCCTGCCCGCCATCTGCGGGCCGAGCAGGCGTTCGACCTCGCCGGGAACGCGTACGAGCTCCGGCGCCTCGATCGAGACGGCGAGCCGGCCCTCGGAATCATAGAGGTGGAGCGCGCCGGGACCGGCCTCGCGAACACGCAGCGACTCACCAAAGGCGATCATGCCCTCGACGACCGTGGAGATATCCGGTTCGTTGCGCACCAGGGCGACGATATCGCTGGTCAAAACGGTTACCTCCTGACTCCGGCCGGTCTCAGACGCTGGTCGCCCGGGCGAACGCCTCCAGCGCGACGCGTATCGCCGCCGCTCTCGTCTCCTGGCCGATCCGCGCGGACTCTACCGCCGTTCCGGTGGCGAGGTGCCGGTCGTAGGGCAGGTGCACCACCGGCATCCCGCCGCCGCTGAGGAGCTGTGCGCCGCGGGTCAGGTCGGAGTCGACGTGCGGGGTGTGCGTCACGAACGCGACCACCGTACGGCTCAGCAGGTGCTGGTAGCCGTTGCGCGCCTGCCATTCGAGGGCCCCCTGCGCGCTGAGCGCACCGTCCACCGTGCCCGGGGTCACCATCACCTGGGCGTGGGCGTCGGTGAGGATGCCGCGCTGCAGCTCCGGCAGCAGGCCGGCCCCGCAGTCGATCACGAGGGCGGAGAAGTAACGGGTCATCTGCCCCGCGGCCGCCTTGAACGTGGCGAGGTCGAGCTCATGGGTGATGTGGCCGCCCGCGGTGCCCGACAGGACCCACAGGCCGTCGGCCGTACGGCTGAGGAACGGGGTGACCTCCTCGAAGCCGCGCGGGCTCGCGGCCGTGAGGTCGTGCAGCGAGCGTTCGGTACGGACGCCGAGCCGGAGCGGCAGCGATCCGAGGCCGGAGTCGGCGTCCACGGCGAGGACCCGGTCCTGGCGGTACTGCGAGATGACGGTGGCGGTCAGTCCGGCCACCGTGGTCTTGCCCGCCCCGCCGCGGATGCTGGTGACCGCGATCTGGCGGCAGGAGGAGACCGGACGGCCGAGGACGCTCTGCACGTCCGAGGTCCTGCGTATCTCGTTGGCCGCCGCGGCCCCCACGGCCCGGCGGACGCCACGGCCCATCCGCCGTACGAGCGGGTCGCCGTGCGTGGAGCGGCGGACGAGGTCCTGCGGGGCCGGTTGCGGCGATGAGGACGGGGTGCGGGGCGCCGGGGCGTTCGGCCGTTCACGCTGCCGCGCCTCGGCGCCGGGCCCTTCCCACGGCTCCCGGTGCGCGGAGGCCTCGTCCTCCGGCGGAGGCTCGGTGCCCCACGGCGCCTGCGCCACCAGGCCCCAGCGCGTCTGGGAGGCCAGCTCCCAGGCGGCGGCCTGGTTGGGAGCCGCCTCCTCCTGCTGCCGCGACTCCTCCGGCCAGCCCTGGATCGGGTGCTCTTCCGGCCGGGGCGCCTGCTCCTCGGCCGAAGGCGTCTCCCAGGCGGGCGGGCTCCACGCGGCGGGCGCCTCCTGCGGGCGGGAGGCCGGCGGTGCCGGCCCGGGAGAAGGGGGCGCGGAAGGCCCCTGGGCGCCTGGCGGATCGGCGCTCGCGGACCACGGGGAAGGAGCGGCCAGCGGCCTTTCCTCAGGCGAATGCGCGGCGCCCCATTGTTCGTTTTCCGCCTTCGGCTCGTCCCACTGTGTCGGAGCGGGCTGAACGGACAATTCCTCATCCGGGTGAGAGGGCTGCTCTACGCGGG
>Ga0247774_1000959_pt1 | contig 14541 bp, 16 predicted proteins | sample UWRJL001104B6_FD_179933 | JGI IMG/M metagenome (GOLD analysis project Ga0247774, IMG submission 179933) | Plant litter microbial communities from Arlington Agricultural Research Station in Wisconsin, United States - UWRJ-L001-104B-6 | ecosystem: Environmental > Terrestrial > Plant litter >... | reverse complement strand
GAGGTGGTTGAGTTCCCTGGTGAGGGCAAGCTTTTCCACCAACGTCTTGGCCGAGTCTTGCGAAGCCGTATTGAGGGCTTGCAATTCAGTCTGTCATGGAAACCCGGTTAGAACCAGCGGGACATTAGAGACATTGTCCTACCACACGCACCTGAAGCATGGAAAGATCGCGAGCCTGGCCTCTCAGTTGTGTTTCCTGCTTGAATGCCATATCCCGACTCTGTCGGAGCTCGTCCTCAAGCTCCTGGCACTTTGTCATGAGAGTGTCAATCTTGGTGCTTTTCTGGGCCAGCTGGTCCTCGAGAACTGCCTTTGCGTCGCTGAGTAGCACGAGACGAAGCTTCTGACGCCGAACTTCCTCGTCTTTCGCAATCATTCCAGCCCCGTGCATCGCCGATTCGTGTTTCAGCTCAAGGCTGTGAATATTCTCGATCCTCTATTCCCGTGATGTAAAGTTAGTTAGTGCGAAAATGGCATGGCGAACGACAACATACCTTGTCGAGATCCATGTTTACAGCTAAACACGATGACCGACTTCGGTCGCGTCTCCGTAAAGCTTGAAGCAAGCGAAACTTAGCCAAAGGTGACAATGCAAGGCTGATAAGATGTCTTGATAGAATACAGCTGTCTTGATGGCGACTTGAGAAAAATGCTGTCGAGTTGTATGCTGAAGAACCTCGCTGGGGAAGGAAGCAATGATGAGGGGAGGCCGCTTGGTGGGCGGCCCAGGCGCTAGCGACGGGAGTCAACACCGGAAGTAAACAAATTGCCTAAAAGGGATAAGCGCCATCTCTCAACATCGGAAACAGGGCGAACTGGCGGTAAAACTTCGCTTAACACGACCATGTGAAAGCCAAAGGACACCGTTACGACCTCGAAGCAGCACGAATATGTGGTAGCACATTCCTGGCTCGAACGCCGAGCTTCATTGAAGGAAATATCCACAGCACCATCAATTGGGACCGCCACCCACAATCAACGCGAGGCCGAGACGGAGAACGGGTCCTACCTACGACCCATGAAGAATCGACGAGACAATTGAGACTTCCAAACCGAACCGGATTCTAATAAGAGGTCTTCAGCAAGCGAAGGGAGTTTGTAAAGATGCGATTCGTACTAAGCTTCACAGCCTTGGCCCTGGTGCTTGGCGCGGCTTTTGGCGCGAAGTCGTCGGAAGAACGCTTTCTGCAATATCATGCAAAGGCACTTACCTCGGCGCCACTGAAACTAGGGGACTCGGGCTACCGCACGCTCACTGCGGCGCCGCGCGACTACAGTGTCAGCGTCCTTCTAACGGCCATGGACCCGCGATACGGCTGCCAGCTATGTCGAGAGTTTCAGTCGGAGTGGGAGCTTCTGGCTAAGAGCTGGACGAAGGGCGACAAGAAAGGAGAGTCTCGGACCATCTTTGCGACACTAGACTTCTCGGACGGGCGGGAGACTTTCTTATCCGTGAGAACACTGGCATCTGACACCTTGGAAGCTCTTGGGCATATCCGCTAACGGTTTGGTATTTCAGCTCGGATTGCAAACAGCACCCGTGCTTCTTCATTTCCAGCCTACGATAGGTCCACATGCTGTCTCGAACCAGGAGCCTCTACGATACGACTTTACCAACGGGTATACTCTCCCTTCTCCCCACCTCTCTCTACATCGGGATGCCACACATACTGACATCCAAGACAAGCCCCCTTGCGGCTGAACAGGTTCATGCTTGGCTAGCCCGCCAACTGCCTGACCGACCTCATCCCTCGGTCAAGCGACCCATCAACTACGTGCGGTGGATCTCTTCCATCACCATGCTACTTGGCATCGCCACTGTCCTCGTGACGGCCACGCCATACGTGTTGCCGATTGTGCAGAACCGAAATGTGTGGGCCGCCATTAGTCTCATTGCGATCCTCCTGTTTACGAGCGGGCATATGTTCAACCACATCCGGAGAGTACCATATGTAGCACACAACGGCAAGGGTGGGATCTCGTACTTTGCCGGCGGGTTCCAGAGCCAGTATGGTCTCGAGACGCAGGTTGTTGCAGCCGTCTGTAAGTGCTTGCGAGTACAACCGTCTGTACAACAGAGAACGTAACCGAGGCTAACTACCATGCACAGATGGCGTCCTGGCTTTCTGTACCATTTCTCTGGCTGTCAAGGTGCCGAGAATGACGGACCCACGGGCACAGCAACTCGCAGTCTTTATATGGGGAGGCCTTCTTTTTGCCATCTACAGCTTGCTCCTCAGCATTTTCCGCATCAAGAACGGTGGCTACCCGTTCAAGTTACCGCCATTCATGTAAATACTTCAGGGGCCGTCGTCGCTGGCGCCGAGGTCAGTAGGTGCGGTGAAAGACGATTTAGAGCAGCTGATTTGTACAATACGCGGGTAGACCATGGCAAGCGACTTCTTTCACGAAAATTACCTGGCGCTGGTAGCAACGGACACAACTCGGTGGACGACCACCAAGAAATAAACCCAGCTATGCCATTTGCAAGGCGCAACTCATTAGATGAATTAAAAGTGTTTTTTGGTACTACTTCCAAGAATTGGGGCAAGCCGGTGGCAAGTTGCGAGAAGAATGCAGCAGTGGCTACCTGGACTTTGGTCGCCACATCCTATTACAACAACGAAGCGTACAATGGAAGGCTTCATCAGACCCTAAGCACTCCAGTTAATCTTTGATGTGCATGCATGTTTCTTTGCCATGCCATGTACTTGCAGCAATCGAGACAAGGAATGAGACAGATTGGCGAGAAATTAAGGGCGCAAACTAGACCAGAGATGTGGTTCTCGAGTTTGTCCAGGCGTCTGGGCAAACGTGAAGACTTGCTTGGCGCTGCTCTCTCGGATTTTCAGATTACTCGGCAAGCGAACCGGTGTTGGAGAAAGATTTCTCCAAGAACCCCAAAAATCATTCCTGGCTGTGGGCAAAGCACAGGAAGGTGCGTGTGGAACGTGTGGAATGTGTGGGACGAGCTCTCGAGTCTCATGCCGGTACATTGCATCCGTAGGCGAACTGGAATTGCAGAATTGGTGAGTTCGGAGGGGTTTAACCGGACGACGAAAGGGAGCAAGGCCGGGGCAACTGGATAATACGAATTCGGCAACCCAGATATTCATTTCCGCTGGTCTGGGCCTTTCACTCGTCATGCCGGCTAAAACAATTTAAGAAAAAAGGCTATGGCAAAGAGGGCCTTTTAACACGATTCCGCTCTGGGGCGGGGAAAGGAATCGAGAGCCTGCGCTACAAAGACGGACACAAATATCAAATATACAGAAAGGGGGAACAAGAGGCAATCTAAATATACTGGATATTGGCTAGTTTCAGGTAAGGCGTGACATGTTGGCCACACCTTCTCGCAACCGCATCTGGCAATTCAGCGGAGGTCACTCGATAACCTTGGCACAAGTCTCGTTTCCTACCATGTGCAGACCTTAAAGCCAGACCCCGCATTGTTGCAATTAAGGGCCTGGAGGCGGGGGAGGGTGATTCAATATGGAATGTGTCAAGAGATCGGGACCACTTCATTATTAAGGCCACACGGGATTCGAGAATTTTTCTGGGGTAAACAAGCATGGCCAGGGTTGGCCACGCGACGACGGGATTGCAGATGAGCGAGGTCGACGTCTCCGTAGTATCCGCGCATCCGTGGACGGAAGCAAACCATCTTGCCTTGCTTTATTGGTCTGGCGTCGCCTGGCCACATGATCTTTTGCTGCTGGCCGGGCTACACCTTCGGCTAGGAGGAGAGAGCTAGATGGCCGGGCAACTTGAGCGTTTGAATCCTTGATGCTTGGTCGGTGTGGAATATGCCGGGGGAAGTTATGGTTGGAGATTGTCGTCCTTGATCTGGGTCTTTCTGTCATGGATGCTGGGTGCTGGCTGCCAGTGAGAATATTGTATGTTTCCTGGCCGTAGATCGTTGCTGCTGTTTCGAGAAACACGGAAGAAGCCGCTAGCACATCAACCGCTTTGGCTTATGGCTTCTCGTTCCCCCACGCTCTCCGAATACCGGCCGGTAGAGGGATACGGCACCCGCCATACAACCCATTCCTGACCCTACGTGCCGAGCGCACCTAAGTAGATACTTAATGCTGGCACGTTGCGGCCTCCGGGTTCAGCTTGTAAGCGTGGCCCGGCAACGGCCTGGCGTTCCTGCAAGGGGAAAATGGAGGCCAAATTACGAGTACACCAAGGAGCAGACGCCCTGGATTGGTTTTGGTCGACTATCAGGGCAACGCCCACAAAAGCAGCGTTCTTCTATAGGACGATGAGTACATGAATAGACAATGCTCGCCTATACGCATAAACAAGGAACATGGTTGCTCCGATTTACCGTTTTCACTTCTCTCGAGGTGTGCGGCTTACACGGTGGATATTGCCTCACTATAGAGGACCTTCCATATTCCACGGCCCACGGCGGACCTAAAGCTAAAGGGTGCCTTCACCAATGACCCAATGCCAGTTAAGTGCACAGGAGCACACACATTCGGCCCGTCGGTGGTCAACTGATGGTCAAATGAAGCTTCTATATGGAAAAGTAACAGCAGCCGTGTTGGCAGTTATGAACGACGCCTGGTTCGCTCAACCAAGGGCGGCTACATGATGCCCCGCATTTTATTCCCGAGTTTACGTCTGGTCTCTACTCTTACCCCGTCTCTGTCCCCACTGACGGCTGCATCGAACGGCATGGAAGGTTTGTTATGGTCCCGTCGGCTCATTCATTGCATTCGTTTATTGTGGCCAGGCACACCTTTGGCCTTACATACAATTATACCTCTGTATGCCTTTGGCCGTGAATCCGCCAGTGCCATCAACTGCATGGCAAAGTGCAATTTGCTGTGGCTACCTCCACTTGCCACTTTTCCTTCCTTTCCCCACAAAAACGACTTACACAACAGGTACGCCGATACTTTGGGTCACCCCTCGGAAGCTCCAGCCCGAGGCAACTCCATTTCGCCATTGCCGGGCCTGGGTTCCTGATTGACAGGACCTGGGAGCTCTCCCCATCCTCCATTTCGCCATCGTTGGGCCCTCGCTTGCCTTTCCAAGCTCAGCGCTCCTTGCCGCCATCCGCCACTCCGTCATATGGAATATAGAAATTAGGGCAAGAAAGCAGCGGCTCGCGAGAACCGCTTGCAGGGGGGGGGGATATGGAGGTTTCCTCGTGAGCCACGAGGACGGGGATAGGCTTCCGGTAGGTATATATCAAACCCATGGCCCCCCTTCTAGTCTCTCATGTCCTCCTTCCCAGCAGGCCCCTCTATCCTAGCAGTAGCCCAGCAGCAATCCCGCAGCAGCCCACAGCTTGAGCAGGACACGCCTCGGACATCGATCGTCGCTGTTCCCTACCACACCAGACCAGAAGCCGCCACCATGAAGTACAGCGCCGCCACGCTTCTTGCCCTCGCGGCCCAGGCTTTGGCCGCTCCTTCTCCCACCCACAAGGAGTCGCCCCGTGCCGTGGCCGCCTGCGACGCGGCCGTGTCCCTGGATGCGAAGACCAACATATGGAAGAAGTACACTCTCCACCCCAACAGCTTCTACCGCGCCGAGGTCGAGGCCGCCGTCGAGAACATCAGCGACCCGTCTCTGAAGGAGGCCGCTGCCAAGGTTGCCGACATTGGCTCCTTCGTCTGGGTTGACACGCGTGCCGCCATTGACCGCCTCAAGGCCGCCATCACTGACGTCCCTTGCGACCACATCCTCGGTGTCGTCATCTATGATCTTCCCGGCCGTGACTGCGCCGCCAAGGCCTCCAACGGTGAGCTGAAGGCGGGCCAGATCAGCGTCTACAAGACCGAGTACATCGATCGTAAGTCTTGAACTCTTCCGAGAGGCGAGTGGAAGGGGGGGGATGGAAAAGAAACGAAAAATGCTAACAGATAGCCGACAGCCATTGTCAAGATCCTCAAGGCCAACCCCAACACTGCCTTTGGTCTCGTCATTGAGCCTGACTCGCTCCCCAACCTGGTGACCAATGCCGATCTGTCGACGTGCAAGGAGTCGGCCAGCGGCTACCGTGACGGTGTCGCCTACGCCATTAAGAACCTCAACCTCCCCAACGTTGTCATGTACCTGGATGCCGGCCACGGTGGCTGGCTCGGCTGGAACGACAACCTCCAGCCCGGTGCCAAGGAGCTCGCCCAGGCATACAAGAGCGGCGGCAGCCCCTCGCAGCTCCGTGGCTTCGCCAGCAACGTAGCTGGCTGGAACTCGTTCGACGCCTCGCCCGGTGAGTTCTCGGACGCCACCGACGCCCAGTGGAACAAGGCGCAGAACGAGAAGACGTACGTCGACCTCTTCGGCGCCGCCCTCAAGTCGGCTGGCATGCCCAACCACGCCATCATCGACACCTCCCGCAATGGTGTCCAGGGTCTCCGCGATGAGTGGGGTGACTGGTGCAATGTCGACGGCGCCGGCTTCGGGCCACGCCCCACGTCCAACACGGGCCAGGAACTCACCGACGCCTTCGTCTGGGTCAAGCCCGGTGGTGAGTCGGACGGCACCAGCGACAGCTCGGCCAACCGCTACGACTCGTTCTGCGGCAAGCCCGATGCCTACAACCCCGCACCCGAGGCCGGTACCTGGAACCAGGCATACTTCGAGATGCTTGTCAAGAACGCCAACCCCCCTCTGTAATTGTAAATCAAAACGGAAGACATGGCTACGGCGTCTGGGCGATGAAGCGGTGGAACCAATTGGCAAGAAAAGGGGGACCTGTGATGATGATGATACGACAATTTTGGCGAACCTGAGGATGTGGTCAAGTCATTCTCTTGCTCTCGTCGGGCGGTTACTTGCCTCGGATTTACGAAGAGGATTTTGGGTTCCGTCCTGTATATATATATATACAACCTATTACTTATTAGTATATATATTTTTCTTGTTTTGATGACATGTTTGTTCTCCTACCGCTGTCTATAATTTTTTTCATTGAAAAAGGAAGATACCTCTGTATTTGTTGGCGTCTGCATCTAAGCGGCCGCCTCCGCAATTTCCTCCACCTTTTCGGTCCCCTCAGCCCGATCGACTTTCGGTGCCATGGGCCGCAGCCCCCACCGCCCAAACATCTGCCTATCCTCGTCCCACCCGTTACACTCGGTCGTCAGCATCTTATCCCCCGTGAAAACGGCATTGGCTCCGGCCAGGAAGCACAGCATCTGCTTCTCCTCGCTCATGTCGATCCTGCCCGCCGCGAGCCGGACGATGGTCCGGGGCATGACGAGCCGTGCCGTGGCGATGGTGCGCACCACCGCCTCAAAGGGAACCCTCTTGCTGCCCTCGAGCGGCGTGCCCGGGATGGCAACGAGGGTGTTGACGGGGAATGACTCGGGGTGTGTCGCCATCGTCCCCACCTGATGGACCAGCCCGATCCGGTCTTCGTCCCTCTCGCCCAGACCCAAGATGCCGCCCGTGCAGACGTTGATGCCCGAGTCCCTCACGTTGGAGATGGTAGCCAGCCTCTCGTCGTAGGATCTCGACGTGATGACGCTCGGATAAAACTCCCGGCTCGTGTCCAGGTTGTGGTTGTACGCCGTCAACCCCGCCTCTCGCAGCTCCCTGGCCTGCTCCTCGTTCAGCATGCCCAGCGTCACGCATGCTTCCATCCCCAATGCCTTCACCCCCCGAACCATCTCGCTGATTTGCTTCAGCGAGTTCTTCCGACCCTTCATGTCCCGCCACGCCGCACCCATGCAGAACCGGGTCGAGCCATTTTCCTTTGCCCTTTTGGCCGCCTCGAGCACCGACTCCACGCGGGATAGGCGTGTGGCCTGGAGGCCGGTCTGGTACCGGGTGGATTGCGCGCAGTAGGCGCAGTCCTCGGTGCAGCCGCCGGTTTTAATGTTCATGAGGGTGCAGAGTTGGATCGAGGTTGGGTCGTGGAAGCGGCGATGGAGGTTAGCCTGTGAGGTGTAAGCCACGGGTGTGAGATCCTACGCTTCTTGCACGCTTCTATGCCGACGAAACATGCACGTACAGCTTGGTAGACGAGATGCATGAGCGGGGTGTGATAAATCTCGGAAACCTCCTCCTTGGTCCAGTCCGATCGGGGGTTGCTTGCTTGCATGGCGGCTGTCAGCGTGGAATTCCATCGTGAGGCTCTCGACTTGTTCACGACTAGCCGAGGCCCTCTTCCTGTCCATATCCAGACAGATCTTGTCACATTTGGGCCGCCCATTCGCTGCACGGCTGGTATCCGAGGCGGCATGATAACCAAATTCGCCTTTCGCGATGGAGGTTTCTTCTTCTTTCTTCCTTCTTCCTTCTTCCTGCTATCTTTTTCTTTGCTTTCCTTCCGTGCTGCTCTTGAAAATTTCGAAAACTGGTCGAATTGGCGAATCGAGAGCTAAATATTAGCGAGCAGGCACTCGCCGACCTCGGTCCCTTTATATCTTTATAGGTCCCGCCGGCATCATGCAAGTAGCTAGCACATGCATAGTATTGCCGCCGCAAGCGAAGCACACCAAAAAAAGCAACTTACGGGGCCAAAGTGTATGGATTTTGACCTCTCCCCCATCGTGGCAAACAGGCACAAACTTGACTCAGATGACTTGTAGAATACAGCTCCGGGCGGATTTAACAATCTTCGGGTTTGCTGTCGCATGGCGGAATGGGGGTTTTATAAGAGGTATCTAGACTAATCCACCCTTGGACCTCTCGCGGCAATCGAGTTTGGGGCATCTCATCCTCTCGCTCTCGTCCACAATTTTTGAGGCGAATTATGTACAGCATCCGCAATGTTGCCGGTGAACCCTCACTTCGTTGATATTTTGATTTAAATCATAAATGCGCAGTTCCCCCAATTAAGGGCTGCTTTCTTGATAGCTCCTAGCTGAAGTGCTGCACCTCAACCCGACCCCTTTGCATCCGCTCCAGAAAAAAGACCAGAAGCACGCCCAGCCATGACGCCCGACCATGTTCTACCTACCAGTTGCCCAACACTCTCGCACCACCTGTCTTCACATGCATCATCATGCTCGCTAAGGAATGAACAAAGAAAGGCAGGAGTCACTCCCGAGGACCCAAACAATTAAGCCCTCGACATGACCCCCCAAGCTCGGATGACGTTGTCCGTGTAGCCGGCGAAGAGAGTCTGGCCATCGGCGCTCCACGCAAGGCTGACACATTCGGGCTCGCGGCTCTTCTTGCCGACAGCGGTAAATTCGGGCTTGAGCTCGTCTACCTTGCTCTTCTTCTCGAGATCGAAAATGATGATGCTGCTGGCAGTAGCAGCGCAGAGCCAGTAACGGTTGGGGGAGAAGACGAGGGCGTGGATCTCGTCATTGGCGTTGAGCGAGTACAGGTGCTTCGACTCATTAAGATCCCAAAGCATCGTGGTACCGTCCTTGCCTCCTGAAGCGCAAAGCGAGCCGTCCGGCGAGATGGTGACAGTGTTGATATAGCCGGTATGGCCGATGTGATCCGTCTGGATCTTGCACGTTGCCAGCTCCCAGACCTAGCCATAACCAATTGTTAGATCCAAGAACTGAGGGGAATTACATCTGGATCAGTCCCAGACAAGGCCGGTACGTGGTTCTTCAATCAGAAAACGGTGATAATTTGTCTCATAGCCAGCAAGAGCCAGCTCTGAAGTAGCAAATACTTATATGCAGATCATCATATGAAGATGTACCTTCTATACCGGCCGAGTATCTGGAGATGGGGGAGTGTACTGACCTTCACGACCTTATCCCAGCCGCCCGACACAATGACGGGGTTCTGGGGGTTGGGGCTGAAGCGAACGCACGAGACCCACTCGGTGTGGCCCTTGTCCGTGATGGTGTACTTGCACTCGCCGAGAGTGTTCCAGAGCTTGATGGATCGGTCGCGAGAGCCCGAGGCGATCTGACGGTTGTCGGCCGAGAAACTGACGGAAAGAATATCGCCCGTGTGCCCAACGAAAGTCTTGGTCGTGGTGCCCGTGGCGAGCTCCCACAGACGAAGAGTCTTGTCCCACGAGGACGAGAGAGCGTAGGCACCGTCCGACGAAATGACCTAGCACTCCTCGTTAGCACCTTCTTCCTGTATCCTGCTTGGCTGTACATCAAGAGCATACGCAGTCCGACACGATGTGCGAATGGCCATGGAGGGACCTCTTGGGGTATCCGTATTGCGACTCATCCCGTGTGAGGTTCCAGATAATTAGCGTCTTGTCGCGGCTACCGGAGAGGAGCATGTTGGGGCTAGAAAAGGGTCAGCACACGAGATATCCTCATGTCAACATTGCCGAGTTGAATGCCGTATATTCCGCGTTGATTTCGTTCGTACAGCGTGGACCGGTCGACGCGAGCTGGCACTCGCAGGAAATGGGAATCGAACATACTTCTCCATCGAAGTGGCCAAGCTGGTGACCCAGCCATTCTGCAAAGGCGAGGTCAGATTCGGCCATCATCAACAATATTCGACATTCGAAAGGGATGCATAGATCTTACGTGACCCTCGAGGCTGCCCTTGAGAACGAGTTGTTCAGCCATGATGTAAAACGACGAAAGCCTGGATGCCTCTGGAGGTTAAACCGACGATGGACGATGTAGCGGCAGGGTGGCGGCTGTTTGCTACGAATCTGGATCGAAGTTAGTGAAAGAGGGAGAGGAAATGAAATAGCAAGTCGGCTGTACCTGTTGCCCTCGTGCTAGGTTTCAATAAGGTCTTTCTTCGGCGTTAGGTTGTCGGTGGATGCTCCCGTCGCTTTAGAAAATTTGGTTTTGTTTCTGTGTGCAAAAATTAGGGCCACAGGAGTTGAAGGTCAAATTTTTGGTGGGGCAGCATCTCTCATTGGTTTAATTGACCCTTGCGGGGTGTGGCAGCTTGCGGTCGTACAGTCCCTTCACCGTGCGAGTGAGTCAAACGCGGGGCGGCTGCGACCCTAACCCCTGACTGCCGGTTCCGCGGGGGTGCCTACTTTAGACTGAGCTAGCTAACTTGTAAACGAAGTTCTCTACTTCTGATTCATGTTCCGGAATCTAAGCTTTCGATCTGGCTATCTCTCTCTCTTGGACCCCACCTCTTGGATCGCGAGCTCTGCGGGCCGGCCTCGGAAAGGATAGTTGGAGCCATCACCGGTAGTGCTCCTGTGGTGCTGCACTGCTGCCAAGGGTATCATGTTCTAAGCTTCTCTGCTTGCTTCTCACTGCTCTCGTTCATCCGTGAATGATTCACAGTCCGCGAGGCTCCGATCGGTAACCTGAATCTCCTCCTGTCCACCGCTATGCACCGTGAGACCCATGCACTCAGCTTACACCTTGTCGGATCGCACGGTCGTGATTTGCTTTGGTCACTCTCCTACCACCCTTCGATACCTGGGCCCGTAGGGTGTCTCCAGCCCAGTTCACAATCATACTATAATTGGCAATGCCGGTCTGGAACTCCTCATCGTTTGCCTCGTCAAGGTGTAAACCGTCCTCCTTCATCTTCTGCGCCATGAGTTTCTCCCAGCGGGAATGTCTGTCGCGGCTTGCCGTATGACGCTCCACCTGCTTGCGGATCTCTTTTTGCTGCGACATCTTTGCTGCTCTCAGCAAGCCACGAAGAGCATCTTCGGCCTGTTTGGCGGCTTGGGCAGCGGCTTCGCGAGTCTTCTTGGCATCTCGTCGTGTCGGGTCTTCCTCTGGCAGGGTCGATATAAAAGTGTGCTTGCTGGGAAAGCCAGGAAACCGCTGGGGCACGTATTCTTTCTTCTTCTTCTCGATATCGCCGCTGAGCTCCTCACCTAATGTAGGAAGAGGTCGTACGAAATCGGGATCTTTGGTGTCGACCTTGTAAAAACTAGGCTCAAGTACCTGCCGGTCTTCTATGCACTGTCCACGGTCGCGAAGTGATGATATTGGCGTGTTGTAGAGCTTAAGGGTCGATTCGAAATCGGTCGGGATGGGCTGGTCTCTGCGAGCCGTCATTGACGAAGTCTTCAAGTCCGCTATAAAATGTTCCATGTCTAGTTGATAAGTTAGCGGCTAAGGTCACGACAGGCATGGAGGGGACGCCATACAATTCTCCACAGCTGTAGCAAACCAGTTCAGAGCCAGAGGCTGGGCAGATGAAAATCCCACTGTTTGAAGCCCGAGGGCGATTGCTCGAAGGAGGCCTTGTTGGGCGGCTTCCTCGGCGCTCGGCGTAGGATTACGTATGATGCAGCGTCGCTTTCTGGACTCGTCGCCCTCGACATAATCTCCTTCGGGTGCACGTCTTTTTGGTCTGCGCAATGGTACGGGTTGTATTGCGTCCATTTCGTCGATGGTAAGAGGTGTTTTCGGGGGGGGGAGGTGCGATGCGAACTTAGTTCTGACTTGCAGATAAATCGTAAGTTGAAATTGAAGTCTTGACTTTGTTTAGGACGCGACGGTAATAACGAACAAATTTCACTTCGGACCGTGGTCGGTGACACACGCGAACATCCACACCATGTGCTGGCAGCTGACTACAGACGCCGAAATACGCTCCTCGAATTTTGGTTGTTTGGAAAACCAGAGAGAAGTGCAGAAATTCGTACAGTGCGAGCCTCGCATCTGGTACCTCAAGACGAGGTTTGAAAGCATTCCCAATTACATTGTTTGGCAATATGAGCGACTCTTCTGCCGAAAAATTGTCGTCTCCCCGAAGGTGATGTCGTAACTTCATGGCCATCTAATCGACAAAAGCAGAATTCTCTTGTACCCCTTCAACGTGCAGGGAACCGCGGCATCCTACATGGAACTCGAGGAGATTCGAGCTCCTGAATCGACAGCGGTAATCCCAGCACGCGGCGAAGTGTGTTCAATCCGGTTCGGTGTGGCACAGGAAACCCGATATATTGTAAGCAGCCCACGCAACATTCGATGCGATGGCCATCTGGCGAGGAACAGCAACTGCTTACATTTAGTAGCAGTAGTACTAACTCCTCCGAGGCAAAGTCGTACAAAACAGTCGGGGAGGAATTCCCCTAATTCGTCGGTGGCGTTTGGTGGGCAGCGGAATTGGCGGGCACTTACCGCGGCATCCACGATAGGTGTTGATTCTATGTTCAGGGGGGTGGTTTGCTGCTGGAACCAACGGTAATGTGGAAGCTGTGGCGACTTGACACACGGGCTATCAATTGCGCCTATGCGGATGCTGGTTACTGCATGGACATTACAGCCCACAGCCCATGCTCTCACAACTTTCCCTCACCTCTTCAAAATTCCTCGAGTCAGTTGAGTCAAGCAGCAGATTGTGATGAAGAGGGTTTCTGTTTGCGCCACAGTGCAATATGTGTAGGCGATTTTTCCGCATCGACTTGAGATCTGCAAACCGACGAGTCTGGTTACCGTCTCTTTCCACGCGTCCCCTCTGAGTCCGAACTCGTTTGATAAGCCGGCGAGACCTTGACCTGCTGATGCCGGCCGGCAAGCTTTTCATACGTGCATGCCGAACTCCTTGAACCTTTTTTTACTCTGCACAACAGAACGCTTATTTTGGGACGAGTTTTCCCCCGCCTAAAGGTACGCACCCGTTTAAAGCTCATTGAAAAGCGGCACCATTAACTGACTCTTCATATGGCTCAGCTGGCAATTATCTCGAGGTTGCAGGTGAACAGCAAGCTCCAGTGTGATGGATGCGTCGGGACCCCCGCGGGTTCCCCTGGGATTGACCTTTGACAGATCAAAGTTCCCAAGCCTCCCGACCCGCAAGGCACTTATGCTCATTGACTTTCAAAATGATTTTATTACCAAGGAAGGTGGCTTGCCTATGGCTGAGGAGGTACATGCCCAAGCCCTGGTAGAACGGACTGTCAACCTCGTGAAGGCTTTCCGCACCGTAGGCGAGATCATCTGGGTCCAAAGCCAGTTTGACCAAAAAAGACCTTTCACCGAATGTCATGAGATTATCACACAGGATCATCTTCCGGGCGCAACACCGCCACGACGGCCAGGCATGCAGGGTACTGCTACTCCCGACCCAGATGCCTTTCTCAGCCAAAGTCCGCCAAGGTGTGTTGTGCGAGGAACGACGGGATGGGAGATGGCGCCGGCCTTCAAGGAGCTGGTGGACTTCAAGCGCGATATATTTGTCATGAAAAACAACTACTCGGCCTTCACGAACACGAAGCTTCTCGAGCGGCTCCGGCCCAAGTTTATCACCACACTGTTCCTGTGCGGATCACTCGTCAACGTTGGCGTCCACGCCACGGCAATGGAGGCTGCGTCGTACGCCCTCACCGTGTCGGTCGTCCGCGATTGCTGTGGGTGGACAAGTGAGGCTCGGTTAAGGCTGGCGACGAATAATTTGGCAGAGGAGACGGGCTGCGAAGTTATCCAGTCGCGGAAGTTGATGGAATCGGTTGGAATCAGCCAAGTCTCCATGTCCAGACCTGCTCCATCGGAAGCTAAGCCAAATCAGCGCGAATTTTCTGGTTCTACGTCCTTGGACGGGTTGAAAAAGGCGGAGAAAGCGGACAACGACAACGATGGTGCAAAACGTCCGACGCCGACGCTGCCACGTCCTGGAACAACGGCCACTACGGCCGCGGCCGCCGAAAGGCGTCAGATCAGGGAGTCGTTTGATCCTGTCGACGATGTTATCGAGAGG
>Ga0247774_1000958_pt1 | contig 14553 bp, 13 predicted proteins | sample UWRJL001104B6_FD_179933 | JGI IMG/M metagenome (GOLD analysis project Ga0247774, IMG submission 179933) | Plant litter microbial communities from Arlington Agricultural Research Station in Wisconsin, United States - UWRJ-L001-104B-6 | ecosystem: Environmental > Terrestrial > Plant litter >... | reverse complement strand
GCGCGTCGAGCCAGTCGAACACCGTCTTGTGCCACAGCAGGCTGTTGTTCGGCTTCAGCACCCAGTGATTCTCGTTCGGGAACACCAGCAGCCGGCTCTCGATTCCACGCCGCTGTAGCGCCGTGAATGTGGAAATGCCCTGCTCGAGCGGCACGCGGAAATCCTGCTCGCCGTGGATCACGAGCATCGGCGCCTTCCACTTCGCCACGAGCGCGGACGGGTTGAACTTTTCGTAGTTCTGCGGCACTTCGTAGTACGGTCCGCCGTGCTCCCATTCGTCGAACCAGAGCTCTTCGGTGGAGTACGCCATCGAGCGCGCGTCGAAGATGCCATCGTGATTCACGAGGCACTTGAAGCGGTCCGGCCAGTTGCCGGCGATCCAGTTGATCATGTAGCCGCCGTACGAAGCGCCGGCCGCGCAGGCGTTGCTGCCGTCGAGCCAGTCGTACTTCGCGAGCGCAGCGTCGAGACCCTTCTGCAGGTCGATGAACGGTTTGCCGCCCCAGTCGCCACTGATCGAATCGGTGAAAGCCTGGCCGTAGCCTGGTGAACCGTGGAAATCGATGAACACGACGCCATAGCCGTGACCGGCCCACACCTGCGGATTCCAGCGATAGCTCCACGCATTGCCGAAGCTCGACTGCGGACCGCCGTGCACGACGAACGCCACGGGAAACTTTTTCCCCGGCGCGAAGCCGTGCGGCTTCATCACGTAGCCGTACACGGTTTCGTCGTTCCAGCCCTTGAAGCTGAACTGCTCGTAGGCGCTCATCGCGCGCTGGCCGAGCACGTCCTGGTTCACGTTGGTGAGTCGCTTCGGGGTGCCGCCGCTCATCTTCGTGATGTAAAGGTCTGGCGGGCCGCTCAAGGACGCGAGTGCGTAGACGATCGAATCTTTCGCCGGCTCGAACTCGGCGACCTGGCCGATGGCCACGATCTTGCGAGGTGTGCCGCTGGTGCTGTCGACTGAGTAAAGCGCGTGCTGGCCGATGTCGTCGGTGATGACCAGCAGCGTCTTGCCGTCTGCGGCGACAGTGAGATGGTCGGCGGAGCGATCCCACTTATCCGTGAGCGCGCGCGCTGTGCCGGTGCGTGAGTCGCGCAGCACGATGTGGAAGCGGTCGGCTTCGAAGCCGGGGCGATCCATCGCGAGATACGCGAGGTCACCGTTCTTCAGGAAGACAGGTTGCGTGTCCCATGCAGGGTTGCTCGCGGTGAGATTTTTCGGAGCGGCCGAGCCATCTGTGGGGACTTCGTAGAGATCGAAGTTCGTCGAGAGTGGCTCTGTCTTGCCGGCGATGCGCGCGGTAAAGACGAGTGAGTTGCCGTCTGGAGCGAACGTGTACTCCTCGTCACCACCGAAGGGCTTCGAGGGGACGTCCGCGTCCAGTGCCTTCGACACATCGACGGGCGCACCGGCTTTGCCATCGGCGCTGATTGCAGCGGTGAACAGATGCGAGCGCGTGCCGTCGCTCCACGTATCCCAGTGGCGAATGAAAATGCGGTCGTAGGTGCGACCGCTGGCTTTCGATTTTTCTTCCGCCTCCATTCTGGTCCTGGTGCAGGCGGGGTCGCAGTCCGGCAGCACTTCCATCGAGATGGCGATGCGAGTGCCGGTAGGAGCGATTTCGAACGAACCGACGTCGCGCGGGTAATCGGTGACTTGCGTGGGTTCGCCACCGGTCAGCGGCAATCGCCAGACCTGTGTCGAGCCGGACCGCGAAGACAGGAAATAGATCTGTTTGCCGTCGGGGGACCAGCGGGGCGTGCTGTCGTTGGCAGGATTCTGGGTGAGGCGGCGGGGCGCGGGCTCTTTGGCGGTGAGGTCGATGAGCCAGAGATCGGTGCGGCGTTTGTCGGCTTCTACATCGGTTTCGCTTAGCGTGTAGGTGGCGTATCTGGCGTCCGGCGAGACCTGAACGTCGCTCAGGCGGCGGAGGCGGATCAGGTCGTCAGGGGTGAAGGGCTTTGTTGCTTGCTGCGCGGCCAGTGTGGCGGCTGCGAGTGTTGCGAGGAGTGCGAAGCAGAGACGTGCCGATGCGTGCATGAGCGATGTCCGCCGGAAAGAGGCGGGCATTCTAGCGGTGAGGACAGGGCGCAGGGCGTTCGTGCTGTCGCACGGTTGGGCGCTTGTCGCCGCGTGCCTGCCGGGCGGCAGCGGGCGCGCGCGAGGTGCCGGGCTGGCCGCCGAACGCGACTGTCGCCTGTTGTTCGCGCGTCAGCCCACTTCCGACGTCGGCAGTGTCCACGGCTCTTTCTGCGCAGCCTGCACCCACTCCTGCAGAGCTGCGTCTTCGAGCACTGCCGCCATGTACCACCGCGCCGTGTCCGACACCTGTGCGCGGTACGTGTTGAAGCGCAGTACCACGGGCGCGTACATCGCATCAGCGATCGTGTATTCGCCGAACAGCCACGGTCCATCCTGCGACTCGCCGAATTTGCGGCGGCAGTCGATCCAGATTTCGTCGATGCGATCGACGTCCGCTTCGAGGTTCGGGGTCAGCGCGGGCCGGCGGTTGCGGGCGCGAGCGTTGAACGGCCATTCGCTGCGCAGGTTTGCGAAGCCCGAGTGCATTTCTGCGCAGACCGAGCGCGCGTAAGCGCGGGCAACGCGGTCTTTCGGCCAGCCTTTACCGGTGAGCTCGGCGATGTATTCGCAGATCGCCATCGAGTCCCAGATGACGAGATCGCCGTGCTTGAGCACCGGTACGCGACCGCTCGGGCAGCCGATTTGCGCCACCTGTTCCTTGAACATCGGCGTGTCGAGCTGGAGGACGATTTCCTTGAAGTCGACTCCGAGGTGCTTGAGGAGCATCCACGGACGCAACGACCACGATGAGTAATTCTTGTTGCCGATGTAGAGCGTGAGATCCGACATGAGCCGCCTTGTTGATCAGGACCGAGGCCGCGGAACGCCGCCGCGAGTCGTCGAATGATACGCCAGAATTCGCCTTCTTTTGCCCACTCCCATGCCATGAGCCGAATGCACCTTGTGCGCGAAACGTAACGAGGGAGATGACAAATGAAGATCGGTTCCGGTGCGCTCACCAAAGCTCTGATGGTGTTGCTGGTGGCGCTCGTCGTGCTCATTCCAGTAGCGATGTTGCGCGACCTGGTTCGAGAGAGATCGGCCTTGCGCGATCAGGCGTACGAGAGCGTGGCTCGAGGTTGGGGTGGCAGACAACTCGTCGGCGGTCCCATTCTGGTGATTCCGGCGACGATGACTGGCGCAGACGGCAAGGCCCATTGGATCGAATGGTATGTAATGCCTGACTCGCTCACGCTCGAGTCAGCGCTCAACGTGCAGGATGAGCGACGCAAGCTTGGCGTTTACGAAGTGCCCGTCTATCGCAGCACCCTTCGCGCCACTGCCACGTTCGACGTCGCCCCGAAAATGGCCGCGCTCCTGCAGGGCGCGAAGGCCAGCACGGTGCAACTCGATCGAGCGCGTCTGCTGCTGCCAATCTCGGATCTGCGCGGCGTGCGGGATGTGCGTGCCACTGGCGCAGCAATCGGCACCGCGAGCTTCGAGCCTGACCGTACGTTCGTGATGAGTGCGGTGTCAGCTCCGTTGCGGGCGGACGCGGCACTCGACAGTGGCCCGCAGCAGTTCGATGTGACTTTGGAGGTTGCCGGCACCTATTCGCTCGCGTTCCTGCCGACTGCGCGGTCAACCCACGTGAGCCTTTCTGGAAACTGGGCCGACCCCGGGTACGCACGCGGGCTTCTTCCGTTCGAACGCACCGTGAAAGATGGGCGCTTCAGCGCGCGCTGGCAGGTGCTCGATCTCAATCGCACGTTCGGCAACAACTGGTTCGGTGGGCAGGTGAGTGCGGCCAGCCTGCAGGACAGTGCGTTCGGAGTCGATCTCGTACAGACGGTGGATCTGTATCAGCGCGCGGAGCGCTCCGTGAAATACGCAGGGCTTTTCATCGCGCTCAGTCTGCTCACGCTGTTCGTGTGGGAGCATCTCGCGCGCAAGCCGTTGCATCCGATCCAGTACGGACTGATGGGTCTCGCGCTTAGCGTGTTCTATCTGTTGCTGCTCGCGCTCGCCGAGCACGTCGGATTCAATCTGGCATACATCATCGCCGCCGTGGCGTTGTGCGGCCTGCTGGGTCTGTACTTGTCCGGCGCATTCGATAGCGCGCGATCCGGCGCTGGAGCGAGCGCGGTGTTTGCCAGCGTCTATGCGCTGCTCTACCTGCTCGTGACATCCGAGGACTACTCGCTGCTCGTCGGCGCGGTTGCAGTCTTTGCGTTGCTCGCCATTGCAATGGTGCTCACTCGCAAGGTGGATTGGTATCAGGCGACGGCACTTCCGCGCACTGAGTGACGGTCAATCCGGCAGGGGCTGGCCGCGGGTTTCGACGATGAGAAACTTCGCGGCCAGCGCCATCACGAGTGGAATCACGCCGAGCCAGAAGAGCGTGCGGATGATGATGTCGCTCGAGCCACTGGACGCAGCCGAAATCATGCCGACGATGGCCGGGCCTGCTGCGGCAATCACCCGGCCGAAGTTGTAGCAGAGGCCGGAACCGGTCGCGCGCAGCCGTGCAGGAAACAGCTCCGGCAGGTAGAACACGAACGGACTGAACACGCCGTAGATGCCGATGCCGACTGCGAACAGCATCCACAGGCGTGTCTGAGGCGCGAGGTCGAGTCCGAACGTGAGGAACAGCATCAGCGCGGAGTAGAGAAAATACGCGATGAACATCGGCCGGCGGCCCATCATCGCAGCGAGCGGAATCGCCGCGAGGGCGCCGATCAATCCCCCGAGATTGAAGCGGTTCGAAGCCTGCGACTTCCAGGCTTCGCTCATGGCGCGCGCCACGTCGCCGGTGAGGCCGGACTGCGCGGCGTGCTCGTTGCCGAGCATTCCACCCAGAATCGGCACGAAGGCATTACACGCCCACCATGTCACGAGGGCCGTCACCGCGGCGGCAAGCCCGCTGATCGTGTTGCGTCTCAGGGTCGGCGAGAACAGCTCTGAAATGCGGGGCGCCGCCGCCGTGCGCATCTGCTTTTCCCAGACCTCGCTTTCCCGGATGAAGATGCGGGCGAACAGCGCCACGAACACCGGCGCGAGGCCACACAGGAATACGACACGCCATGAGGTCTCGGGCGACGCGACGAGCCATACGCCGGATATTTGATAGTTGACCGTGCTCGCCAGGATGATGCCGAGTGGCGACGACGTGTACACCAGCACTGCGGCCAGCACGCGCCTGCGAGGCGGAACCGTTTCTGCGACGAGCGACGCGCCGATGGACCATTCGCCGCCGATGCCGAGTGCGGCAATCGAGCGGAACAGGATCAGCATCCAGATGTTTGTGGCAAATGCGCAGAGCGCCGTTCCGCACGCATACAGTGCGATGGTCACGAACAACGCACGCTTTCGGCCATAGCGATCGGCGAACCAGCCGAACAGCAGCCCGCCGGCAGCCCACCCGATGAGCAGGATGGACGTGAGCACGCCCGCCCAGAAGACAGTGGCGCTGTTCGCTTCCGCCGTGCCTGGCGTGAGATGCAGCAGTGCCGGCACCGCATTCGGCGCGACGAAACTGAAGAGCAGGGCATCGAACACATCGAAGCCCCAGCCGAGCCAGGCTGCGGCGATGACGACCCAGTGGTACCCGGCGAGACCCAGGAACCCGACAGTCCGCCCGTCGTTCACGCCGCCACTCCCCATGCTCATCGTATGGAAACCTCGTTTATCAGCAGTCTACCGGGTGAGCTGCCAACGCGCCGAGCCGCCGTTTGGCACGGGATTTGGAGTACTCCGTCACGGATCCCCCCGCTTCGCCGACTGAACTTTCAGGCAGGTGGGCCGATCCAGAATAGTGAGGAGGTGGTTCCGATGTCAGACGGCGAGAGGTCAGGCAGTAACGGTTCTCCACGCGTCGTACCGGTGGCGAACCTGCGCGAATACTTTCACGATGCGCTCCATGGCGCGCTCGAACGGCAACATCTGGCCGTCGAGGATCAAACAGAGCACTACGTCGTTAATCTTTTGACGCTGTTCGCTCGCTCCGACGCGCTCTACGAGCAGTCACCTGAAGCCCATCGCGCCTCGGATCGCGGCACCCGCCTGAAACCGTTAGTGGTGATGCTCACGGAAGCCCTCGAGGCGTCTTCGCCCACTGACAGGCACCGTGGTCTGCAGCGGCTTGGTGACGTTTCGCTGTTCGTGGCGGGTTTCTTCGCGCGCAGCTTTGCGCAGAAGATCGTCGACATCGATTATCACATCGCCATGGGCGGGCAGGCCTACAGCGCGCTTGCAGACGCGCTCGCGCGCACGCGTAGCCGCGTGCTCGGCCAGGTCTTTTCCGAGCTTTCTGAAAAGTTCCAGCCCATGGTCGACGCGCTGAACGAAGTCAGCGAGGCGTCCTACAAGCACTCTGACAAGGACATCCTGAGGCTGTACGAAGTGTGGCTGAAGACGGGCAGCAAGCGCTCGTTCGATATTTTAAAGCGTCTCGGGGTCGATCCCACGCCTTCGGCACGCACGACGTTCTCGCATTGAGGCGCCGCCGGCCATGATCCTGCGGCAGCTCCAGGAACAGATCGGCGCAATCTACGATGTGAGTGTTACTCACGACGTGTACGATTTTCTCGTTACGAACCGCCAGGCATTGCCCGCAGAAGCGCGCGAAAGCGAGAGCGACGAGGAATTGATCGTTGCGAGCGAGGCGGATGCGGTCGGTGTTTCCCTGTATCTCGACCCTGCATTGCTGGATCGCCTGCAGCACGCGAACCCCATGGTCCGGCTCAACGAGAGCAACGTCGCGGACTACTGGACGGCGCTCGAAGGGGTCAGTCACTTCCTGTACTTCGCCTGGAATACCGGGCACGACAAGCCGGTCACGCTGCTGGAGCTGGAGCTTCAGGCAGAAATCGACAAGTACGTCGCGAGTTATCTGCTGCTGAAGCAGCAGTATCCGGATCGGTTTCCGGCGGAATTGCTACACGTCTTGTTCGAGCGGACGCGCATCGACTCGCGGCTGGCGAACGGGCGCGAGCATCTCTATCGGGCAGCGACCAGGCACGCGCAGAAGTTCTGTACGCGGTTGTCGCAGACGCTGAGGGATTCCCACTCGGCACTCGAGAATGGCGTGCTGGCGGAGCTGAGGCGGTTCTATCGCCTGACGGATTCGAGGAAGGTGGAGCACATCGAGCGCGGCGCCTAGAGGCTTGCGCCCGGCGCCCGGAGGATCAGGAAGCCCTCAATCGCCGGGCGGCTGAGATGGTCTTGCGAAGTCCTGCGAAGGGGCCCTCTGAGCCGCACGGCGATTCAGGGCTGCTTGAGCCGCTGCTTCCCGGCATCGCGTTTGTCAGTCTTCCCCGTTCTTCTTCCGCTCTTCAATCGCCTTCATGAGCTTGAGCCACTCCGAAAGCTTTTTCAGATCGCGCTTGCCGCCTTTCGCAGCGGCGGCGTGTTCCGCGCTTCCCGGAATCGGCTTGCGATCGTAAGGATTGAACGTGTCTTCTTCCCGCTCCAGCTCGATGCGCGGCTCGAAGCCTCGGCGCAGTTTCGAATCGCCGCGGCTGCCCGTCGGGCCGCCTTCGATTTCGAACTTCTGGCGCTCGTAGTTCCTCGGCGCATCACGCCACTCGACGGAGGCGGTGCCACGATCGTCGTGCACGACCTTGCCGACACGACGAGGCTGTGCGACCGAGTGATTGTCCGTGTTGTCTGGAGGAATCCGATTCCCGTTTTGTCTGTTCACGTATTAAGTCGTATGTCATGCCGGCCCCATTTCCGGCGCGTTGACTATGACTCGACCTGTTCGCGTGCGACTGCGCAATTCGTCACGAATTGACTGAAAGTGACCATCCTTGTCATGCCCGGTTGGACATAACCTTCGTCTCAAACATGATGCAGGGCTCGGATGAGTCCCAGCGCCGTTTTGGCGTCGTTGATCTTTCCGTCGATGACCCACTGGTGCGCTTCAGCGATCGGCACCCAATGCACCTCGAATACTTCCGCGGATTCCGGCGCGGATTGCGTGGGTCGCAGTCCGGTGGCGAGATACAGATGCACGGTCTCACGAAGCACGCCGGGAGAAGGCGTGCACACGCCGAGACTTTCCCACTTGTCTGCTTCACGACCCGCTTCTTCGACGAGCTCGCGTTGAGCCGTCGTCAGCGGCGGCTCGTTCGGTTCGAGTTTGCCGGCAGGCAGCTCCCACAGATAACCGCCCACTGCATGTCGATGTTGTCGGAGGAGGCAAACGCGTCGCTCGTCATCGAGCGCAACGATCGCTGCGCCACCGGGGTGATGAATGATTTCGAGCGAGGCACGATGTCCGTTGGGAAGGGTGACGTCATCGACCGTCAGCGTGATCACGCGGCCGCGGAACTTCACAGAGCTGTCGTGTAGTGTCATGAGCTGGAGCCTACTGGCGGTACAGGAGCGCGTACAGTTCAATCATGGCCATCGCAAAGGTCGTCCTGGTGACGGGTCTGCCGGGCACGGGCAAATCCACGCTCGGTCGCGAGCTCGCCTGGCGCCATGGTCTGCCGCTCATCGCGAAGGACGACATCAAGGAGCCGCTGCTCGACCTGCTCGGCGCCGCGAATGCAGCCGAATCGCGCCGGCTGAGCGACGTGAGTTTCGCGGTGCTCTTCCGGTTGGCGCGTGAGCTGAGCGCCGCGGGGGCGAGCTTCGTGCTCGAAGGCAATTTCCGTCCTGGTGAACACGAGGCCGCAATGGCGGAAGCGCTGAGCACTGCCGAGCTTGTGCAGATTCTCTGTCGTGTCCCCGAAGACGAGCGCGTTGCACGACTCGAGGCGCGCTCGAACGACCCGGCGCGTCATGCCGGTCACCTTGCCGGCGAGCGCTTGTCCGTTGGCGCCGGGGCTTCAGCAGGCGATGCGTTCCTCGATCTGCCGTCTCAGCGCATCGTCCACGACGGTGCAAACGGCCACACAGTGCACGTCGCCCTGGAGCACTGGATGAATCTGCGCGCACCGTCGCTTTGAAGCGTCGGCCGGCGTGAACCACGTCAATAGCGACAGTCCGGCGCGTTACGTATAGTCCGTGCGCTATGTCGACTGCGTCACATCTCGAGAAGCTGAACGGACCTCAGAAAAAGGCCGTCACCCATGGCGAGCCGCTTGCCAAGGGCGTCAAGGCGGGACCGCTGCTCGTCGTTGCCGGTGCGGGCACGGGCAAGACGAATACGCTCGCGCATCGCGTTGCGCATCTCGCCATTCATGGCGTGGATCCCGCGCGCATTCTGATGCTCACGTTTACGCGCCGCGCGGCCACTGAAATGCGCCGCCGTGCGCATGACATCATCAAGGTTGCGCTCAACGAGCCGCTGGGCGGCGTCAGCCAGGCCGTGTCGCAGCGACTCACGTGGTCGGGCACGTTTCACTCGATCGGCAACCGGCTGCTGCGTCATTACGCGCGCCACCTGAAGCTCGATCCCCAGTTCACGGTCGTCGATCGCGGAGATGCGGCGGACCTCATCGATGTGGTTCGCACCGAGCTCGGCTTCGCGAACAAGGAGACGCGTTTCCCGCGCAAGGAAACCTGCCTCCAGATCTACTCCTATCGCGTGAACACGCAGAAGCCGCTCAAGGAATGCCTGGAGCAGCAGTACCCGTGGTGCGTGCAATGGGAGCAGGACCTCACGAAGCTGTATCGCGCGTACGTCGAGCGCAAGCAGCGCATGAACATTCTCGACTACGACGACCTGCTGCTCTACTGGCACGTGATGATGGGCGACCAGCGGCTCGCGCAGCACGTGAGCCAGCATTTCGATCACATCCTCGTCGACGAATACCAGGACACGAATCGGCTGCAGGCGGAGATTCTCCACGCCATGCGGCCCGACGGCTCGGGTCTCACGGTGGTGGGCGACGATGCGCAGGCGATCTATTCTTTCCGCGCAGCGGCCGTCGACAACATTCTGGGTTTCCCCGACCGCTTCTCGCCGCGGGCGGAAGTGGTGACGCTCGCGCAGAACTATCGCTCGACGCAGCTGGTGCTCGACGCTTCGAACGCACTGATGGCCGAAGCTCCGCGTCAGTACCGCAAGCATCTGCTGTCGATTCGCGGCGAGGGCACGGTGCGCCCGGCCCTCATCACCGTCGAAGATCTGCAGGTGCAGGCCGAATGCATCTGCGCGGAAGTGCTCAAGCGCCGCGAAGGCAACGTGCCGCTGCGTCGTCAGGCCGTGCTCTTCCGCAGCTCGAGCCACAGCGATGTCCTCGAGCTGGAGCTCGCGAAACGGAAAATTCCGTTCGTGAAGTACGGCGGACTCAAGTTCCTCGAAGCCTCGCACGTGAAGGATCTGATGAGCGTGCTGCGCTGGGCGGACAACCCTCGCAACACCGTGGCTGCGAATCGCATGCTGCAGCTCCTGCCCGGCTTCGGGCCTGCGGGCGCGGCGAAGTGCATCGAGCACGTGCAGTCGCAGAATTTCTCGTTCGAAGCGCTGAAGACGTTCCCGGTGCCGCAGGCCATGGGCATGGACTGGCGCAAGACCTGCGACCTGATGACGAATCTCGCGGACCCGCAGCGCCAGTGGCAGGGCCAGGTGAACGCCGTGCGCGAGTGGTATCGCCCGCATTTCGAGCGGCAGTACGAGCATTTCCATACGCGCGTGGGCGATCTCGATCAGCTCGAATTGCTGTCGGGCCAGTATCCGTCGCGCGAACGATTCCTCACCGAGCTGACGCTCGATCCGCCGAATGCCACGAGCGATCTCGCCGGGCAGCCGATGCTCGACGAGGATTACCTGACGCTCTCGACGATCCACTCCGCCAAGGGCATGGAGTGGGATACGGTGTATCTGCTCAACGTCGTCGACGGCAGCTTCCCCAACGAATTCGCAACCGGCAAACCCGAGCTGATCGAGGAAGAGCGGCGGCTGTTGTACGTGGGCATGACCCGCGCACAGAACGACCTGCTGCTGATGTCACCGTTGAAGTTTCATCTCACCGCACAGGCGCGCACGGGTGATGCGCATGTGTATGGGGGACGCAGTCGGTTCCTGACGGAAAAGGTCTCGAAGTGCTTCGAGGCGCGGACTTTCCAGGGATCGGCGATGGGCGACACGGCGTTGCAGGGGACTGCAGATACGTCGCTGGATGTGGGCGCGCGGCTCAAAGAAATGTGGTGAGGGTGATGCCCTTGCCGATGTCCGTGGGGCGCTTGGCGGCCTGAGCCGCACCTTCAGCGTAGTAAGCATGTAGGCAGGGACGCGCTCGAGTTGCTCGCTCACGCGGTCTATTGCCGCTACTGAGTCCTACTTCGGGTCGAACATTTCCGGCGAGAACAGCGGTCGGAGCTCGACCTCGCAATCCATTGTCACTGGACACTTCCGGGCCCACTCGAGCGCTTCTTCGATGGACTCGACTTCCCACAATGCGAAGCCCGCGACCACCTCTTTCGTCTCGGTGAATGGCCCGTCCATCACCGTGAGTTTCTTGCCCGAGAACTGAAGGCGCTTGCCAAAACGGGTCGGCATGAGTCCGCCGAGTATCTGGTCTTTCAGGATGCCGGCGGCAGTGAGGGCCTCGTTGTACTCATGCATGGCGAGGATCGCCTCGTCACTGGGCGGAACCCCGTTTTCGGCGGCTTCAGCCGCTTTCATCAACATCATGACTTTCATCGCGCCTCTCCGGGGTTGCAGGGATTCAGGTTCGAGGACGCCCGGGAGGTCGCTTCGCCGACAACGGCGGCAGAAATAAATTGGTATCCGTGTGGCAGGACGCTCTGTCGCGACAATGGCCGACTCACGAATGCTCGCGCAAATATTGATCCCTGGCAGGCAGGGCGTGGAAGCTCGCCGGCCAATCCTGCTTCAAACCTGCGTCCACCCACCATCCACGGTCAGCTCGACGCCCGACACATAAGCCGCATCGTTTGAAGCGAGGAACAGCACCGTCCTCGCAACCTCCTCGGCGCTGCCGCTGCGGCCCAACGGGATCTGCGCGTGTGCCTGCGCATTGATCTGTTCGATCGTCTCAGCGCTCAGGCCGACCTTGCGTATGAGGTCGGTATCGATGAGACCGGGAGCCACCGCGTTCACTCGAATGCCCTTTGCAGCCAGTTCTGCCGTGAGCGTTCGCGCCAACGACCGGATCGCTGCTTTGGTCGCCGCGTAGACAGTGAAGCCGGGCCAGCCTTTCGAGCCCTGGATGGAGGTATTCAGCACCACCGCGCCACCCGCGGTCATGAGGGGAACGAGCTTCTGCACCGTGAAGAAAGAGCCCTTGAGGTTGGTATCGACTCCCAGGTCGAAATCCTCCTCCGTCACGTGCTCGAAGGGTCCGGGCTTCGCGGTGCCGGCATTGGCGAAGACGACGTCGACGCGCCCGTACTGCTGTTTCATGTGTGCGTGCAGCGCTTCGAGATCCGCCAGCTTTGAGATGTCGCTGCGGAATGCTTCAACATTGCGACCCATGCTGCGCACGGCCGCGTCGAGTGCCATCTGATCGCGGCCTGTGATGACGACTTTCGCGCCTGCCTCGACGAACAGCTTCGCCGTCGCCAATCCCATGCCTGCGCTGCCGCCGGTGACGACTGCGATTTTCCCGTCCAACCTGCCCATGCTCGTCTCCAGGTATGCATGCCGTTTGGCAACCACTCACGTGGGTGAGGTCACGGCGACGGGGAGAGTGTATGAAGCTCTCTTCAGCATCGGAATTCGCATATGAAACACAGCCCGCCCATCGCGCTGGACCCGCGAAAATGCCCACGCCAGGCGCGATCGGCCGTCACCCTGGACGCTATTTTCGAGGCGACCCTTCAGGTTTTGCTGAGCGCCGGATCGACCCGGCTGAACACCACGCGAGTGGCCGAGCGCGCGGGCGTTTCCGTGGGAACGCTGTATCAGTACTTCCCCAACAAGCAGTCGCTGCTCTTTGCGGTGCTGGAGCGCTATCTCACGCAGCTCATGGACACTCTCGAAGCAGCCTGCCTCGCCCATCGAGGCGGAACGGCTGAGGTCATGACCGAGGCCGCGGTGAAAGCCTATCTGCAGGTGAAAGCAAAGGATCCCGAGATTTCCCGCGCGCTCTACCTGATTGCGATCGAGCTCGACGCGCGCGGGCCCGTCGAGGCGGCGATCCAGCGTGCCGAGCAGGCGATCGCCGCGATGCTGGCCACTGCGATCGATGGACGGTTCGCCGATCCGCACGCGGTCGCGCGGATTCTGTTCGCGGCGATTCATGGAACGGTTCGGATGTTCTACGAGCGGGAGCTGCCACCCATGATCGGCGGCGATGTGGAGCGACAGCTCACGACAATGTGCTGCTCGTATGTCGCGTCGGCCATTCAACCGAAGGATCGGGATGACAGGCGCCAGGAATGAACCTGTCCATCGCCTGGTACAGCCGATGGCAGTTGGGGTGACCACGATCAATCGGGCGCGAGCTTCAACGCTCGGGCAAGAAGCCGTTCCTCGCCGATGCGCTCGGCGAACGCGCGAAACCCACGTCGAGGGCCCCGCCACCGCAGCTCTTCGATCTCGTTGAACACCTTGGCATCGAGGCGCAGCGTCGCGAGCTTCTTGAAGAGCAACGCATGTTGCCGGTCCGATGGATTCAATACTTCGCCGGGGAGGTCTTCAATGGCACCGTATCGCGCGATGAGTCGAGCCGCCGTCACTTTGCCGATTCCACCGATGCCGGGATAGCCATCTGCGGCGTCACCGACGAGTGCGAGGTAGTCGGGAATGAATCGAGGCGCGACGCCGAACTTCGCTTCCACTCCGGCTGCATTCCGGATCGCGTTCGATTTTCGATCTACCTGGACCACGCGATCGCCGCTGACGCATTGAGCGAGATCCTTGTCGGGCGTCCAGATGGACACCTTGTCGACAGTCGGATCAGCCCCAGCACGGGCTGCCGCCGACGCCAGTGCATCGTCGGCCTCGAGCTCCACCATCGGCCACACGACGACACCCATTGCGACCAGCGCATCCTCGAGCGGCTCGAATTGCGCGCGCAGAGCCGGCTCGATGCCTGCGCCGGTCTTGTAACCGGGCCACAGGTCGTTTCTGAAGGACTCGATGACATGATCGGTGGCGACACCGATGTGCGTAGCGCCTTCTTCGATCATGCGCAGGACCGTATTCAGCACGCCTGCGACCGCGCCATGAGGCCGATCCGCGCCTTTGTTGAACCGACGCGCGCCATAGAAATGGCGAAACAATTCGTAGGTGCCATCGATGAGGTGGACGATCACGTGCCGCTCGCCCGCAACCGCGAGAAACACAGCTCGCCAGCGACCGGCGACGGCTGCGGCGACCAACCTGCCGCGGCATAGAAGCCCGCTGCGCGCGTGTCTGGTTCGGTGGTCAGCCAGATGGGCCGGTCATCGATGGAGAAGAGCCAGTCGACCATCGCGTCATGCAACGCGCGGCCGACACCTCGGCGCTCGCTGCCGGGACGTACGAACAGCGCCCAGAAGCTCCGGCTCAACGCGTCCGCGATCCCGAAACCGATGATGACGCCAGCGTCGTCTTCGAAGACCCAGCCTTTGCCTCGCTCTCCAAGCATCTCACGATACTTCTCCGTCGTCGCTCGGCGAGG
>Ga0247774_1000957_pt1 | contig 14554 bp, 13 predicted proteins | sample UWRJL001104B6_FD_179933 | JGI IMG/M metagenome (GOLD analysis project Ga0247774, IMG submission 179933) | Plant litter microbial communities from Arlington Agricultural Research Station in Wisconsin, United States - UWRJ-L001-104B-6 | ecosystem: Environmental > Terrestrial > Plant litter >... | reverse complement strand
CTCCTGCGCCGCGCCGCCGGGAGACCTCTGGTCATCGCCGTACGGGATGCTCACCGCTACGCCGACCACCGGGCTCTGGTGGAGACGCTGCTGTCCGCCCGGCCGGACGCCGTGCTCGTCGAGATGGGGCTGCCGGTGTGGCGGCCGGAGACCGCCGCGTACGTCGCGACATTCGGGGCGACTCGGGCGAACGCCCGCGCCGCCGCGGAAATCCTCGGCCTGATCGGCGAAGAATCGGAGGCCGGTGGCGCGATCACGTCGTCCGAGGCGGGATAATCAACCCATGAGACTGTCCGCCCGGGTCGACTACGCACTCCGTGCCGCCGCCGAACTGGCCGTCGGTGGCGATCGTCCCGTCACGGCGGTCCAGCTCGCCGAGGCCCAGCAGATCCCGCCGAAGTTCCTCGAGAACATCCTCAGCCAGCTGCGCCGGTCCGGTCTGATCCGGAGCCAGCGCGGCCCTGAGGGCGGCTACTGGCTGGCCCGCCCGGCTTCGGAGATCTTCCTGGCCGACGTGATCCGGGCGATCGACGGGCCCCTCGTGGGCGTTCGCGGCGAGCGGCCGGAGGACCTCGGCTACGCGGGGCCGGCGAAGGCCCTCCAGCTGGTCTGGATCGCGCTGCGCGCGAGTGAGCGGTTCATCCTCGAGCAGGTCAGCCTGGCCGACGTCGCCTCCGGCGAGCTGCCGCCCAGCGTGCAGGTGCTGACCGAGGACCCGGCCGCCTGGGACTCCCCCGCCTTCCGCACATGACCGATGCCCGAGGGTGACGTCGTCTGGGCGGCCGCGCGCCGCCTGCACGACGCGCTCGCCGGGCGAGTCCTCACCCGCAGCGACTTCCGGGTGCCGCGTGCCGCCACCGCCGATCTCACCGGCCGGACCGTACGCGAGGTCGTCTCACGCGGCAAACACCTGCTGACCAGGGTGGACGGCGACGTGACCGTGCACACCCACCTGCGCATGGAGGGCAGCTGGCGGATCCGGCCGGCGAGCGCGCCCGTACCCCGCGACCACCGCGTCCGTCTCGTCCTGGCCAACGCCGAATGGCAGGCGGCCGGCTACTCCCTGGGCATCGTCGAGCTCGTCCGCACCTCACGGGAGGACCGCGTCGTCGGTCACCTCGGCCCGGACCTGCTCGGGCCGGACTGGGATCCCGCCGAGGCCGAACGCCGGCTGCGCGAGGCGCCCGAACGCCCGATCGGCGAGGCGCTGCTCGACCAGACCCGGCTCGCGGGCATCGGCAACCTCTACAAGGCCGAGGCGCTCTTCCTGCGAGGCATCGACCCCTGGCGCCCGGTCGGGGAGATCGCCGACCTGGACGAGCTGATCGAGCTGGCCCGGGCGCTCCTGGACGCGAACAAGGAACGCACCGACCAGAGCACCACGGGCACGCGTCGCCCCAACGACACCACCTGGGTGTACGGACGCCGCACCTGTCGGCGCTGCGGCGGCCGGATCAACCGCGCCGAGCAGGGCGAGCAGCTCCAGGAACGCATCACCTTCTGGTGCCCGGTCTGCCAGCCCGCCCGGTCCTGACTCAGTGCTGGACCGCGAACATCCAGTGCTGCTTGTCGATGTCCTGCGCCGTCGCGATCAGCAGATCCTGGCTCACCAGGTCGGTGTCGTCGAGGACCTCGATCCGATCGTGGAAACGCCGGCTCAGCTCGCCCAGCATGTCCGTGACGGCGGCGATCACCTTGTCGTCGGCCAGGAAGCCGTGCTCCAGCTGGTGCAGCTTGCTGTGCTCGGCGACCGTACGCGCCCGGCCGTCCGGGTTGACCCCGATCGCCACCGCCCGTTCGGCCACCTCGTCCGCGTGCTCACGCGCGAGGCCGACGACCTCGTCGAGCTGGAGGTGGATGGAGCGGAAGTTGCGACCGGTGAGGTTCCAGTGCGCCTGCTTGGCCAGCAGGTGCAGGTCGATCAGGTCCACCAGCGACTCCTGCAACACCGTTCCGGTCGCCTTGCGCGCGTCGTCCGTGAGCGGGCTCTTGACCATCGTCATCGCCAGGTCTCCTTTCCCAGGTGTGATTGGTTCGCTACTGGCCAAGTTCCCCCCAAGAGGGCGGATAAGCACGATCCGGCCTTTGTAAAGTGATCAAATGCCCAGGTCAGACGCAGAATGCCCCGCCCGCGTGATCACGCGGGCGGGGCATTCTCGCGATGCCGTGGGTGGGCGCCTGGACTAGGCCGCCACCATGTCGGCGCGAAGTGCGCTCTCGATCGTCTCCGGCGTGGCCGGGATGCTGTCCGCCGAGATGCGCTCGGCACCGTCGAGGCGCTCGTGCTGCGGCGCTCCCGCCATCACCGGCTCCTGCTGCAGCTCGGCCAGCGCCAGCTGGTCCGAGACGTCGCGCAGGACGTGTGAGAGGGGCACCCCGAGGGCCTTGCAGATCGAGGCGAGCAGCTCAGAGGAGGCCTCTTTCTGCCCCCGCTCGACCTCGGACAGATAACCCAGCGACACTCTCGCCGCCGCCGAAACCTCCCGGAGGGTACGGCCTTGGCGCAGCCGCAGCTGCCGGAGCACGTCGCCGAGCAGCTGGCGAAGCAGGACCATGTCTCGCTCCCTCCGATGAGTCCTGACCGTTCTTGTGGTTCCACCGTACCTGTCTTGGCGAGACAGGTGGCAGACCGAAGCTTTCGTGTTCGCTTCCGACGTAACGCTGTAATCACCCTGGTTCTTCCCGATCTTCCGCCCAGCCGGGCCAAGGATCGGCCGTCTCGAGCCCGAGCAGGACACGCCGCAGCAGGTCAAGGGCGTGAACGACGGTCATCTGCCGGACCGCCACGCGGGCGCGGGCGCCGTCGGCGGGCACCGGCAGGCCCGGCGAACGCGTGGTGACCGCGCCGCCGAAATCGGCCACGGCCACATGAACAGTGCCCACCGGATAGCCGTCTTGGGGCTCCGGACCCGCCACACCGGTCACCGCGAGGCCGTAGGAGGCCCCCAGGCGCTCCCGTACGCCGCGCGCCATCGCCGCAGCCACCTCGGGATGGACGGCGCCGTGCGCGGCCAGGAGATCCTCAGGCACGCCGAGAAGCGCGTGTTTCAACGGCGTGGCGTAGGCGATCACGCCACCGGCGAACGTGGCGGAGGAGCCGGGCATCGCGGTCAGCTCCCCGCCGAGCAGCCCGCCGGTGAGCGACTCGGCCACCGCCACGGTCGCGCCGCGCTCGGCCAGCAGCGCGTGCACCACCCGGTCCAGCGTCACCTCACCGTCGCCGTAACACGCCGAACCCAGCAGGCCGCGCGCCGCCGCCTCCGCTTCGGCCAGCGGCTCGGCCCCCTGCGCCTCGATCCGTACACGCACCTCGCCGGGCGAGGCGTAGTAGGCGAGCTTGACCCCCGCCATCGCCTCGATCGGCGCCAGCCGGTCGGCGACCACCGACTCCCAGACCGTCGCGGTGTGGAGGACGCACGCGGAGACCGTCTCACCGCGCAGCTCCGGCAGCAGCGACTCCTCGGTGATGGCCCGCATCTCCGAGGGCACGCCCGGCAGCGCGAACACCAGGCCGTCCGGCAGGGCCAGCCGCAGTCCGGGCGCGCTGCCGGCCGGGTTGGGCAGCAGCGTCGCGCCTTCGGGCACGTCGGCCATGCGCAGGGCGTCGGGGCGCAGCGGCACGCTGCGCTCGGCGGCCCGCTCGCGCAGTCGGCGCTCGACCTCCGGGTCGCGGCGGAGCGCGACGCCGGCCGCCAGGGCCAGCGCCTCGCGCGTCATGTCATCGGAGGTGGGCCCGAGGCCCCCGGTCACGATCACCGCGTCGGCACGCCGCAGCGCGTCGCGCAGCGCCCCGACCATGACGTCGAGGTCATCGGGCACGACCGCGCCGCGCGTGACCTCGGCACCCGCCTCGGTCAGCCGCCGTCCCAGCCAGGTGGCGTTGCCGTTGACGGTGTCGCCGCGAAGCAGCTCATCACCGACCGTCAGGAGTTCGACCCGCACGCCCATCGACCCACAGCCTCCACGCCTTGAAGACATAGTCCAGTCCGGTCACGACGGTGACGATCAGGGCCGCGCCCATCGTCACCCAGCGCAGGGGATCGATCGGGCCCGGCATCACGTAGAACCCGATGGCGATCACCTGGAGCATGGTCTTGAGCTTGCCGCCCCGGCTCGCCGCGATCACGCCGTACCGGATGACGACGAACCGCATCAGCGTGATCCCGATCTCGCGGACCAAGATCACGACCGTGACCCACCACCACAGGTCGCCGAGCAGGGAGAGGCCGACCAGCGCGGACCCGGTCAGCGCCTTGTCCGCGATCGGGTCGGCGATCTTGCCGAAGTCGGTGACGAGGTTGCGGCTGCGGGCGAGCTGCCCGTCGACGCGGTCGGTGAAGGACGCCACGCCGAACACCACCAGGGCCGCGACCCGCCACCACGTTCCGTCGGTGAACAGCAGCCACAAGAAGATCGGTACGAGCAGCAGGCGTACGACGGTCAGCAGGTTGGCGACGTTGAGCAGCCCGGCCTGCGGCGCCGCGGGCGTCGCTATCGGATCGCCGCTCGCCGCGATGGGTTCGCCCTCGGCGGTCACCGCTCGTCCACGACCGCGAGCAGGTCGACCCCCATCGCCTCGACGACGCGGGCCCGCACGATCGCACCGACCGGCGCGTCGCCCTTGAGGGTCACGACGCCGTCGATCTCGGGCGCCTGGTGCGCCGCGCGGCCCTCCCCCGGCTCCTCCACGAGGACCTCGACCGTGGAACCCAGGCGCTCTTCGGCGCGCTGGGCGGTGAGCTCCTCGGCGAGCACGGACAGGTCGGCGACCCTGGCGGCGACCTCTTCGGCGTCGAGCTTGCCGTCGAAGCCCGCCGCCTCGGTGCCCTCCTCGTCGGAGTAGCCGAACACGCCGATCGCGTCGAGCCGGGCCGCGGACAGGAAACCGGCCAGCTCCTCGACGTCCTTCTCGGTCTCGCCGGGGAAGCCGACGATGAAGTTGGACCGTACGCCGGCCTCCGGTGCGAGGGCGCGTGCCTGCTCCAGCAGCCCGAGGAAGCGCTCGGTGTCGCCGAACCGCCGCATCCGGCGCAGCAGCGGCCCGCTGGCGTGCTGGAAGGACAGGTCGAAGTAGGGGGCCACGCCGGGCGTGGCGGCGATCGCCTCGATCAGGCCGGGCCGCAGCTCGGCCGGCTGGAGGTAGCTCACCCGGACCCGCTCGAGGCCGGGCACCCCCGCGAGCTCGGGCAGCAGTGTCTCCAGCAGTCGAAGATCGCCCAGGTCCTTGCCGTAGGAGGTGGAGTTCTCGCTGACGAGGATGACCTCGCGGACGCCCTGCTCGGCCAGCCAGCGCGCCTCGTCCAGGATCTCGGTGGGCCGCCGGGAGACGTACGCGCCGCGGAACGCCGGGATCGCGCAGAACGTACACCGCCGGTCACAGCCGGAGGCCAGCTTGAGCGGCGCCGCCGGACCACCGCCGAGCCTGCGCCGCAGCACGCGCGGGCCCGACGCCGGCGCGAGCCCCTCGGGCAGGTCGGGGGCCGTGCCGTGGCCGGGCACGTGCACGTGGGAGCCGGTGCGCTCGGCCGGGCTGAGCGGCAGGAGCCTGCGCCGGTCCTGGGGGGCGTGCGAGCGGTGCCCCCGGCCGGCCATGACGTCGTCGAGCCGGTCGCCGATCGTGGAGTAGTCATCGAAGCTCAGCACCGCGTCGGCCTCGGGCAGCGACTCGGCCAGCTCCGCGCCGTACCGCTCGGCGAGGCAGCCCGCCGCCACGACCTTGGCGCCCGAGTCGGACGCGGCCAGGAGCGTGTCGATGGAGTCCTTCTTGGCGGCGTCGATGAAGCCGCAGGTGTTGACGAGGACGACCGAGGCGTCACCGGAGTCGTCGAGCGTCCAGCCGGCGCCTTCGAGCCGGGCCGCGAGCTCCTCGGAGTCGACCTCGTTGCGCGCGCACCCGAGGGTGACGAGTGAGACGGAACGGCGGTCCGTCTTTCCGGAGGGATCTGCGGCGGTCACGCGGAGCGCTCCCCTCGCGCGGGGGACGGCTCAGTACGGCGGGTGGGCATGCCCCATACGGTACTGGCCCGCGCGAGGAGGGCGGTGGTCAGCCTTTGAGCGGATCGCGGGGACCGTAGCTGAGCCGGATCACCTGTCCGGTCTTCCCAGGTGAGCCGATGTCCTTGCCGTTGACCGTCACGCGCACGCCGCCGCCGTTGCCGATGAGCAACCGGATGCGCTTCTTGGACTTCCACTCTTCGGTCTGGCCTGCGCGGATGAGGCCGCTGAAGAGTTGCCTGCCCTTGGCGTCGCGGACGTTGAGCCAGCTCGCGCGCTTGGCCTTGACGCGTACGGTGACGTCCTTGCGGGGCACCGGCGCGACGGCGGCGCTGGGCGAGGGCGCCGGCGTGGCGGTCGCGGGGGCGGCGGCGCGCCGGGCGGAGCGGTGCTCGTCGTGCCCGGTCGCCACCCGGACGATGCCGTAGACGGCGACGAGGACGAGCGCGACGATCATGGCGGCGCTCCAGTTGGGCGCGCGTCTCTCACGAAAGCGGACCGGGGTCTCCGGCTCGAACGCCTGCCGCGCCGGAATCGCCTGCGGTGATCCGCCGTGCGCGTCGTCGTACTCGCCGATGAGCGGCTCCGGGTCGATCCCGGCGACCCTCGCGATGCTGCGGATGTGCCCGCGGGCGTAGAAGTTTCCGCCGCACAGTGTGTAGTCGTCGCGCTCGATGGCGTTGATCACGGTCTCGCGAATCCGGGTCCGCCCGGCCACCTGCGTGACGGTCAGGCCGGCCTCCTGGCGGGCCTTCGTGAGGGCGCCACCGATGGTCACGCCGCCTCCTTCGCCGGCATCATGACCAGACGTGCTGTGCTCGATGGTTCCCTCGCTTCGCTCGGTCACGACGCCTCCTGGAACCTCGTGGCGCTGTTCACACGTGCGACGTCGCCCGGCTCGTCCTTCACACCACTGCCGAGCCCGAGTCTATGAAGGCCGATCGCGAGAAGCGACGTGCAACGCTGTATATGTCAGCTACCCAAGATCTCCGCCGCTACTCGCCGCGCAGCGATGCCAGCACACCGGGCAGATCATCGGGTTTGACCAACACATCACGTGCCTTCGACCCTTCGCTGGGGCCGACGATGGAACGGCTCTCCAGGAGGTCCATGAGCCGCCCCGCCTTGGCGAATCCGACCCGCAGTTTCCGCTGGAGCATCGAGGTCGAGCCGAACTGCGTCGAGACGATCAGCTCGGCCGCCTGGACGAGCAGGTCGAGGTCGTCGCCGATGTCCTCGTCGATGTCCTTCTTGCGCTGCTCGGCCACGGAGACGTCGTCGCGGTAGTCCGGCTCGGCCTGCTTCTTGCAGTGCTCGACGACGTCGTGGATCTCTTTTTCGGAGACGTAGGCGTTCTGCAGCCGCATCGGCTTGCTCGCGCCCATCGGCAGGAACAACGCGTCGCCTTGGCCGACGAGCTTCTCCGCGCCGGGCTGGTCGAGGATGACGCGGCTGTCGGCCAGGCTCGAGGTGGCGAACGCCAGCCGGGACGGGACGTTGGCCTTGATCAGGCCGGTCACGACGTCGACGCTGGGACGCTGGGTGGCGAGCACGAGGTGGATGCCGGCGGCGCGGGCGAGCTGGGTGATGCGCACGACGGAGTCCTCGACGTCGCGCGGCGCCACCATCATCAGGTCGGCGAGCTCGTCCACGATCACGAGGAGGTAGGGGTAGGGCGCGTAGACGCGCTCGCTGCCCGGCGGTGCGGTGAGCTTGCCGGCCAGCACGCCCTTGTTGAAGTCGTCGATGTGCCGGTACCCCGACGCCGCCAGGTCGTCGTAGCGGCGGTCCATCTCCCCCACGACCCACTGCAGCGCCTCGGCGGCCTTCTTGGGGTTGGTGATGATCGGCGTGATCAGGTGCGGGATCCCGGCGTAGCCGGTCAGCTCGACGCGCTTGGGGTCGACCAGGACCATCCGTACCTCGTCCGGCGTGGACCGCATCAGGATCGAGGTGATCAGGCCGTTGATGCACGTCGACTTGCCGGCGCCGGTGGCGCCCGCGATGAGCATGTGCGGCATCTTCGCCAGGTTGGCCACGACCGTACGGCCCTCGACGTCCTTGCCGAGGCCCACGACCATCGGGTGGTGGTCGTTGACCGCGACCGAGGCGCGGAGCGTGTCGCCGAGGCTGACGATGTCCTTGTCGGTGTTGGGGATCTCGACGCCGATCGCGGCCTTGCCGGGGATCGGCGAGATGATGCGCACGTCCCCGCTCTTGACGGCGAGGGCGATGTTCTTGGTCAGCGCGGTGATGCGCTCGACCTTGACGGCGGGTCCGAGCTCGATCTCGTACCGGGTGATCGTCGGTCCGCGGGTGAAGCCGGTGACCTGCGCGTCCACGCCGAACTGGTCGAGCACCTCGGACAGGGCGTTCACGACGACGTCGTTGGCCTTCGTACGCGGCTTGACCACCGAGCCCGGCTTGAGCTTGCCGGCCGGCGGCAGGGAGTAGGCGCCGCCGGCGCCGGTGGAGGAGAGGGTGAGCTGCTCGGTCATCTTCGGCGGCGGCGTGGGGTCCGGCGGCTCGGGCGGCTCGGCGAACTCCGGCGGTGACAGCAGCTCGTCGGTGAGGCTGGGACCGTCGATCTCGGGCGGCGGGGCGTCGGGAGCGGCCACGACCGGAGTGTCGTAGGGCTTCTTGTGCTCGCCGAGCTCGACGTCGCTCTTGCGGCGCTTCTTGCGTGCCGGGCCCTCGTCCTCCTCCGCTCCGGTCTCCTCGTCCTCGGGGATCAGCGGGTCGCGGAGCAGGACACGGTCGCGGAACGCGGCGAGCCGCTCGGGCACCTGGTGCACGGGCGTGGCCGTGACGACGAGCAGGCCGAAGGCGGCGACCAGCAGCAGGAGCGGCACCGCCACCCAGGCGGTCACGGTGCTCGTGAGCGGCGCCGACAGCAGCCAGCCGACGAGCCCGCCGGAGGACTGCAGCTCGTGCTCGCCCTTGCTGGGGTACGGAGTGCCGTGCGCGACGTGGACGACGCCGAGGATGCCGCCGGTCAGCGCGCCGCAGCCGATGGCGAGACGGCCGCCGTCGCCCTCACCGTTGCGCCCGGGATGACGCAGCATCCGCCAGGCGAGCAGCGCGAACATCACCGGCAGCAGACCGGCGAGCGTGCCGAAGCCGTCGCGGACGAGGCGTCCGAAGTATTTGATCAGGCCGGTGTGCGGCGTCCACCACGTCGCCGCGGCGAGCACGATGGCCAGCCCGAGGTTGGCCAGGCCGACACCGTCGCGGCGGTGCTCCTCGTCGAGGTCGCGGGCGCTCTCGCCGAACCGTCGCACGCCGCTGCCCAGGCCACGGGCGAGGAGCAGCCAGATGCCGCCGACGAGGCGGTAGAGACCGAGGAACAGCTGGCCGATCGGGTCGGGTTTGCGCGGCGCGCTCTTGGCCGCGGGCCGCTTCGCCGGGGCCGATGGGCGCCGGTTCGGCGCGGGCTTGCGTGCGGCCGGTTTGCCGGACGCGGGTTTGCGCGCCGCCGGCTTGCGGGTGGTGCCACGCGTGCCGGAGGAGCCCTTGGCGCCCCCCGGCGTACGTGTGGCCATGATGGCGAGACTAACGGCAATGTCCGATGGGTTCCCCATGCGGGGACGGCGTGTCGCGCCCTCGGCGGGGCGCGACACGGCCGGTCCGCGTTCGTCAGACTTCGACGATCACCGGGATGATCATGGGACGACGACCGAAGGACTCGTTCACCCAGCGTCCCGCCGCGCGGCGTATGAGCTGGCGGAGCTGGTGGGCGTCGTTGATCCCGTCGGCGGCGGCCGTCTCCAGGACCTCCTCGAGGCGGGGGATGACGGCGTCGAAACTCTCGATGCCGGCTCCACGGGCGTGGATCTCCGGGCCGCTCAGCAGTTTGCCGGTGGAGGAGTCGATGACCACGACCACGGACACGAACCCCTCGTCGCCGAGGATGCGCCGGTCCTTCAGCGAGGTCTCGGTGATCTCACCGACCGAGAGCCCGTCCACGTAGACGTAGCCCGCGCGTACCGCGCCGACGATGGAGGCCTGCCCGTCGACGAGGTCGACGACGACGCCGTCCTCGGCGATCACGATGTTCCGGTCGGGCACGCCGGTGAGGGCGGCCAGCCGCGCGTGGGCGCTGAGGTGCCGCCACTCGCCGTGCACCGGCATGAAGTTGCCCGGGCGGGTCATGTTCAGGACGTACAGCAGCTCGCCCGCCGGCGCGTGGCCGGACACGTGAACGAGCGCGTTGCTCTTGTGTACGACCTTCGCGCCCCATCGGGTCAGCCCGTTGATCACCCGGTTGACGGCGTTCTCGTTGCCCGGGATCAGCGACGAGGCGAGGATGACCGTGTCGCCCTGTTCGATGCGGATCTGGTGGTCGCGGCCCGCCATCCGCGACAGCGCGGACATCGGCTCGCCCTGCGAGCCGGTGCAGACCAGGACGACCTTCTCCGCGGGCAGGTCGTCGATCTCCTTCTGCTCGACCAGGATGCCGGCCGGCACCTGGAGGTAGCCGAGATCGCGCGCGACGCCCATGTTGCGCACCATGGACCGGCCGACGAAGCAGACCTTGCGGCCGCTCACGTGCGCGGCGTCCAGCACCTGCTGGACGCGGTGCACATGCGAGGCGAAGCAGGCCACGATGGCGCGCTTCTTCGCGGCGCGCAGCACGTCGCTCAGCACGACGCCGATGTCGCGCTCGCTGGTGACGAACCCGGGCACCTCGGCGTTGGTGGAGTCCGACAGCAGCAGGTCGATGCCCTCGGCGCCGAGGCGTGCGAAGCCGCCCAGGTCGGTCAGGCGGTTGTCCAGCGGCAACTGGTCCATCTTGAAGTCGCCGGTGGCCAGCACGAGGCCGGCCGGCGTGCGGATCGCCACCGCGAGCGCGTCCGGGATCGAGTGGTTGACCGCGAGGAACTCGCACTCGAACGGACCGAACGTCCGCGTCTCGCCCTCCCGTACCTGCACCGTCGTCGGCTTGATGCGGTGTTCGGTGAGCTTGGCCTCCAGCAGCGCGAGGGTGAGCCGCGAGCCGATCAGCGGGATGTCGGGCCGCTCGCGCAGGAGGTAGGGCACCCCGCCGATGTGGTCCTCGTGCCCATGGGTCAACACGATGCCCACGACGTCGTCGAGGCGCCCGCGGATGTAGTCGAAGTCCGGCAGGATCAGGTCGACGCCGGGCTGTTCGGACTCGGGGAACAGCACCCCGCAGTCGACGATCAACAGGCGGCCCTCGAACTCGAAGACCGTCATGTTGCGGCCGATCTCGCCGAGGCCGCCGAGCGGCACGATACGCAGACCGCCCGTGGGCAACGCCGGTGGCGCGCCCAGGTCAGGATGTGGATGACTCATCGTTCGCCCCGCCCCTCATCCAGCGGTACGGGGGCATGCTCATGCGCGTCTGTCACGCGCCCTCCTAGCTCTTTCAGCGGTTCGCCGCTCCGGCGACACCGGGTCGTGCCTTTGGCCCTCTCACGGACCCTCCAAGATCTTGACGCCGCCGGCGATGAGGTCCTCCCTCAGCGCGGCGGTGAATTCCGGCGTCGCGTCCACCAGCGGCGGCCGTACGGCTCCGCCCGGCTGGCCGATGAGCGACAGCGCGGCCTTCGTGGCGATCACACCCTGCGTCCGGGTCATGATCGCCGTGATCACCGGGATCAGCCGGCGATGAATCCGCCGGGCCTGCTCGGTGTCTCCTGCCAGGTATGCGTCGATCATGTCGTGCAGGTCGGCGCCGACCACGTGGCCGACCACGCTCACGAAACCGGCCGCGCCCATCGAGAGCCACGGGAGGTTGAGAGCGTCGTCGCCGGAGTAGAACACCAGGTCGGTCTCGGCCATCACCCGAGACGACGCGAAGAGGTCGCCCTTGGCGTCCTTCACCGCGATGATCCGCGGGTGCTCGGCGAGGCGCAGCAGCGTCTCGGTCGCGATGGGTGTACCGGTACGACCGGGAATGTCATAGAGCATCACCGGCAGGTCGGTCGCGTCGGCCACGGTGGTGAAGTGGCGCGCGAGTCCCTCCTGCGGCGGCTTGTTGTAGTACGGGGTGACCACCAGCAGCCCGTCGGCACCTGCGGCCTCGGCCTGCCGGGCCAGCTTCAGGGTGTGCACGGTGTTGTTGGTACCCACCCCGGCGACGATGGTCGCGCGGTCGCCGACCGCGTCGACGACCGTCCGGAGCAGTCGCTCGTCTTCGACGTCACTGGTCGTCGGGGACTCGCCGGTGGTGCCGCTGACGACGAGGCCGTCGTTGCGCTGCTGATCGACGAGGTACGCGGCCAGTCGCGCCGCTCCGTCGTAGTCGACGGCGCCGTCGTCCGTCATCGGGGTGACCATCGCGGTCAGCATCCGGCCGAAGGGCGCCGCTACGTCGCGCTCCTGCGGCACAGGGTTCGTGCTGGGTGCCATGTTCCGAACTTACCGGGCATCGCCCCCGGTGGGGACCCGCGGGCACCCCCATGTCGCCTTCTTACCGCCTGTGAACTCCCCGAATAAGGATGACGCCGCCAGAACACGCTCGGGGGTACATGTTCTGACGGCGTCTTCTGATCAATCGTCTGCCACAAAACCGGCGTTACCGGTGAACCTTGGCGGGCTTTCGTGCGTTGAAGAGAGTGGGATGAGGTTCCGCCGGGGTCTGGCGGGGCTGGCGGAGCCTCTCCCGGCGGAGGATGCGCGCCTCGGTCGCCGGGGTCTGGGGCTCTCTCGCGCCGATCACCCACCCGATCGGCGCACCCGCGGCCGAGGCGCGCGCACCCTCTCCCCGACTTCTCTTTCCGCAGGTCAGAGCGGCATGACACGGCTGAGTGCCGATTTCGATGAGCCGCTTCGCGTGTCGGCGGCGGGCATCTCCGGTTTCGAGGGCCCGGTCCTCGTGGCCGGTCGCGAGGCCGTTTTCACGGGGCTCGCCGGCGCGCGGGCACGGACCCGTTTCCGGGGCCGATCTCGTCCGGTCGCCGTGCGTCCTGTTCCGGCCGAGCCGATATGGCACGATCCGGCCACCGCCGGTCGAGCCGACTTCGTCGGCTTTCATCCGTGCGCGTCGGGTCGCTTCACCGACCGCCCGTTCCTCTTCCGCCCGGCCGCGCATGCTCTCGCACGCCTCGGCTCGCCTGCGCGGCCGCGCGTTTCCTGCCCTGTCCCGTCAGCCGGCTACCAGGGCGGGCGCTTCCTCATGGGTACTCAGCCCTCGTGCCCGGTCGCGAGGTGCTCGTCGAGCCGTGTCCTGAGCTCGTCGGGGCTCAGCGCGCGGAGGAACTCGTTGCCGCGTACCGCCCACCAGTGGCCCGAACCGCCCAACCCGAACCGCCAGCCGGAGTAGCCGGCCGCGAGTTCCTGGAGCCGACCGTCCGCCCGGTCGACGATGTGCCTCATGCTCATTTCTCCGAACCTCCCTACACCGCCATCCACCACGCCCAGCGCGGCGGGTCCCCGGATTCCTTCCCCCCGAGACAGGGGTTTGATCGCGCAGAAACGGTCTCCCGAGCCGGCATGATCATCTCCGCGGGCAAGACGATGGCATGGCGCGCCAAAGTCCAGGCAATTCGTGGGTGATGTAACTAAATCGTGACAAGTGCTTGTCCTTGCGAACTTGGGGGCGATCCAGCCGTCTGCCGCAAGCCTCGGTGCAAGTTCCATCGCGAGGCTCACTGCAGGGTCCGGCAAGAGCCCCGCCGCACGACCCGTAAGGGGAACGGTCGTGGCAGGTCAGAGCATAGATGAGCCGCAGACCGTCCCCGGCACGGGACCACGTCCCGTACGTGCGATGCCAATCGTCCGGAAGGGCCGTTCCATCCCCGCCGAAACGGCGGTCAGGCACGCTCGCCGGTCGTCCGCCCGGCGTCGGCCGCGCCCCCCGTACGACCGCGCCGACCCCCTCCCGTACGCCCGTGCAGCACGGTGGGCGGATCCTCCGGCGCCGGGTGGGGTTCAGTCGTGGCCGTGGTGGGGGGAGACGGTCGTGGAGGTGGTGAAGGGCATGCCGCCGAAGTCGTGCAGTTGGTAGAGGCGTACTTGGAGCAGGATCGAGCCCAGTGCCCAGATGAGGGCGTACAGGACCACCGCGGCGACGCAGCGGCGCAACAGCGGATGGCGGACCGGAGCCGGTCTCGGCGCCGGCGGCCAGTCGGGCCCGTAGTCCATGAAGCGGCTCGTGTCCGGCACGCGCTGCTCGCGGAGCCTCCCGAGGGCCGGCACACGTGCCACGAGCCGGCCCGCGGCGCGTCGCGCACGGACGGCGAGCAGGCGTGCCGGGCCGTGCTCAGGGCCGGCCGCCAGGAGCCGCGACAGCCCGCGCAGGAGCGAGTCCACGGCGAGCACTACTCCGCGCCCCGCGAGGAGTGGCCACCGCCTCCAGCGGACGCGGGCGGGCCGGTGTCCCGGTCCCGTTCGCGGCCGAACCGACGGATGTTCGAGCTGCGATGACGCGTCCAGCAGGCCATTGCCTCCCCCGGCATCCCCTGGAACGAACACCGGATTCGTTCTCCTCCGGTGCCTTGACCTTTACCCTTCCCGGGTCCCGGTCAATCTTGATCGTTAAGCCTACGCCCGCTGGACGGAACGATCGCCCGCCAGGTGTCGGAACACCGGGGTG
>Ga0247774_1000955_pt1 | contig 14570 bp, 20 predicted proteins | sample UWRJL001104B6_FD_179933 | JGI IMG/M metagenome (GOLD analysis project Ga0247774, IMG submission 179933) | Plant litter microbial communities from Arlington Agricultural Research Station in Wisconsin, United States - UWRJ-L001-104B-6 | ecosystem: Environmental > Terrestrial > Plant litter >... | reverse complement strand
TTGGTATCCGGCGGGATACTGTTGCGGATCTGACCTGGTTTTTCGTAGCTAGCACGGCCAGAGGAACGACAGAAGGCTGGGGAAAGCAGCCTCGCGGGAAAGAGAAGGGCCGCCTCCCCATTTATTTACCATGGGCCAGGGTGGGACAGGGCAGACCCCAACAAGGGTCCCCCAGGCCCGGTAGTCTCCAAGTCTCCAGTTCCTCGGGGCGGGCTCCGTGGCACGGAGGAGACACTCCACAGTAAATGACTTGTTTGGCAGCAGATCTGCATGCGACGAGCCTATATCGCCCGTGGTAATTATCGAGGCAACTACCTCGGAGTCTGTACATGCACATCTCCCGCGCGAATGATATGCACAAGATACCCCACAGGTCCGGCAGTATGGTAGTACTATGGCAGTATGGTAGCATGGAATATGGATGATTGCTGGATGTAATTTTTACTCGAGCTCGCCTCTCCACTTACACGACCCCGTCAGGCTGCAGGCTGTTTGTTGTTCTGGGGGACGGACGGGTCAGCAGCCAGCAGCGAGCAGTCAGCAGTCGGCAGTCGGCAGCGCAGAGCCGGGATGAGGGATAAATTGAGATCAACTCAGAACGCACATGCGAGTAGCTCTTCTCATCGTCTGGCGGTGATGGCTTGATGGAGTACAAGGAGCAGCGTGCATCTCCTAGCAGTTGCAATTCGAGTCCCGGAGGAATGGTCATCATGGTTTATCCAGGTAAAATATCGTGCCTTTGCTCCACAGTTGTGCTTCGGACGCGTTTCCGCTCTTCGGCGTCCGCTCGTGCATTGCAAACCTGTAATAAAAAGCAGACACTTGTCAGCCCGGCGTGAAGCGAGGCTTCATCTTACACCATCCAGCGGTTTTGGGCTCGAGGCAGCAAATACAAAAGCTTACAATACCAATCACGGTAGCTACGGACTAACGGAAGTCGTTCGCGCGTGTCGTTGACCTTCGGATTGTTTCTTGGCCGAATGGAGCAAGCGAGCGACGCGGGACGGACGCCACCCCGCGGTAAGCCTCTCCGCCAAGCTTCCAGAGTCCTTCTGAGCCAGCCTTGGCCAGCGGGCACGCGAGAGAGAACCATGGCTCGAATTCCAGGTGCCGCGGAAGGGACAGCATCGCAGTGTCCAGATGGCCGTTTGCGAGCGCGCCGCTGAAGGGAGGGAAAGGTGCAATGGAGGGGCAATTGCTGGACCCGCTACCCACCACGTTTAGGCTGAATGGCCATCTCCGCAACGCACTAGGCCCATTGGCCAGCCACGCCGACCTGTGGGAACCTCATAAGGAAAATTTTTGATGTGGCCTGTCGATTGATCGGGCCTTTTGTCGGGTATCGTGCGGAGAAGGAAAGCGAGAGGGAGAAATGCCATGCCGCCCCAATCAGCCTCCAGGACACCCCAAACACGGCTCCGAATGGGGAAAAAGCCTGCCCGCGACAGATGCGTGCTGCACTTGTGCACGCGGCAGACAGGCACGGACAAGCAACCAGAAAGCTTCGGAGAAAGCGACCTGGACCTGTGACGGATCGGCTTCTGGTGCCGTGTGGCGTACTTCAAGTGCTTGCCACTGTAGTCTGGTAGCACCGTCGGCAACCGCTCCATGGAATAACCCCGTGGAACCCCTCTGTGGCAAGCAAAGCGCTCTGGAATGGGGTGTCGACGCGGAGTGCCGTTGCCGAGCGCCGTTGCCGAGCTCAGGCTTGGCGTTGAGTGTGCAAACTATGCTTTGGACCGAAGGACGGGCATTTTCCCCCATTGATTTACCATCGCACGTGGAAATATAGTTCCCTCCCCGGGGAAGCTAAGGCAGTGGTTAAAACGTCTAGATTGGACGTTAGCACAGCTCCAAGGTGCCGACAACCCAGCTCAGAGCCGACTCGTTCGACCCGTCCTAGCTATACATGCTTCGTGATATAAGTGCATGCTATGCGATGAGTCTTTTGCCGGTGCTAGTGGCCCCAAAGGAAATCGGAGTAATGACTGGTAGGCTAGACCTGGCCATCCGTGAGCGGCCAGGATCCGATCCAGGACAGACCCCTGGCGGCCGGACCAGGCTGGCTCTCGGCCCCCCTATCCTCGGCCGCGGCACCGTCTGGGCATGCACGAGATTACCGGGCGGCGGAAGATGCCGGAGATGGCCAGACAGTAGGACGCGGGGCCGCCGGGGATAACGAGAAAAGGGGAGTGGCGAAGGCCAACCCGTCCTTAGAGTGCGTTGGCGCTATTGCTCTCTGTGAGGTATCATGTAGAGAGCAAGATTTGAGAGACACTGCCATTTCTGACATGGCATTCCCCCACCTGACGCCACCGCGAAGGTACTCATGAAAGTCGGACGACAAAACTAAAGACACAATAATTCCTCTTCCGTTGATCATGCAGCTTGAATCAGATTCATCTAAATTAATCGTCAAATGATGCTGGCACTAGCAAGGCCAGCCCCTAGGCTGGCCATCGGCGCCTGTGCCATCTTGCTAGCCTTGCAAGACATCCAAACATGGCGTCTAAGTAGCGAGAGAGAGAGGAGAAAACTGACGACGGCCATTTCAGAGACCGCATGTTTAAATATAATAAGAAAGGCTATTTCAAAATGAGTCCCATGTCTGGACTCTGGTGGGGCCACGTCGAAGAAGGGGCTGAAACAAAACAAAAATACGCAAACCCTACTGCATTGCCCAAGAAAGAGGCTATTCTCTTGATGGAGGCTCGAGGAGAAAAATGAATGGGGCACTCTTCAAGCCAAGAATCTCAATATGCGCAGTGAGCGCTAGGCGCTCGGCTCAGCGCCGGAATTTCGCATGTTCCGGCGCATAGTGAAGCCCTGCTGCACCAGCCTACTGCACCTGGCCGATCGGATTGCAGCACCGCGAAGGAATTCTGTAATCCGCTTGGCCCGACGGAAGAACTCCTTGCAGATGGTGGGACATGGAGGATGAGAGGATAGGGGGAATCCATCGTGTTTTGCCTTGTCTGGAAACAAGTCTGTTGGTTCCAGAAAACAACGTCTGACACGAAATATTGGTCAAGAATCGGCCAGAGGTCATGTAGGAAGAACCCGAGCTGTCGGTGAGCTAAGAGTGGAGCAGCTTGAGGTAGCATTTGCCAAGGTAAATCGTCATTCAAATTGACACGGCGAGCAACGAGCAAGTGCACAGGTTTGGCATCTTTGATCTCAATACTCGTGCCTCGGTGCAAAAAAGACCCAGAAATGCACCAGCACTTGGTGAGCAAGAAAGTCGTTCGCGAGTGGTGCAAAAAGCCACTCGGTTCAGCCGCCGGCTGGCAATGGAAGGTAAAGTGGGTCATGTTTTGACGCTGGTCCTCTGATTGGCCGTGCCAGGCTACCTACCGCGCGTTTACAGATCTGAAGCCGCAGACGAGCCGAAAATCCCAGAAGAGTTAGCAGAAGTCCTATTTATGGTCGCTGGATTGGCCAACCAACCATCGCCATTGCCACTGCGGCACTTCATTTGTTAGCGCCTAGGAACGAAAACAGCAGTTAATCTCGATTCCAGACCTTCCAGCTTTCCCCTTCTCTCTGCTCAGTCTCCACATTCCACGGCTTCGGACGAGTCCGCTTGACCTCACGGCCCCTGGTTGCTTCCTTCTCTAATTCTCCCGCCGGATAGATTGCTGGTAATTTCAACCTTGCGCCGTCATTCGCTTGCAAACCTTGCCCTGGTCGCGTAGTAGGCGCCAGGCGACATTAGCATTACGAACGAAAGCGACTCGACGACATTGCCGCCTGCCCGATCGTTCGTGAAGTCGTGTTGGTATCCCACAGGCTCGACGCTTCACGATGGCAGAAATCGCCCCTTCCCTCCCCAAATCTTACATGACCAACATGGTAGATCTCGGGGTTCATGCCCGCCGGTTCTTTCAATCAATTCTGTGCATTATTTGTTCGCCTCGGTGGGTACCGATGCTTTGGCGAGAATGATGCCCATGCAGGTACCGAGACCATTACCTTGCGGGATGCAGGCAAGTGCCATCCAGCTGCCTTCTCTATTCTTGCTTCACCCTTTGTTCCTCCGTACCGACCGGCCACCTTGGCAGTCGACTTGTTCGATGGAGACAGCTGCCCGATGAAGTACATTGTGCAGTCGTCGGCCCCCAATCACGCCAAATGCCCAGGACCTGCGACCGTCCGTCCCGCCTCTTACTTCGCACAAGCCCGCCTCTGGCAAGCACGGAATGGCGGGAATACCGTTGAATGATGACGTCCCAGCTCTGCGGATCCCCTTTGAACTCGGGCTCCATGGCCAAGTACGACGGTCATCTAAGACAGGTGGTACAAGTCGTACCGCCGAGTCAGCGTACCTACCCTCTAGTGCCTCGTCATGCACCTAATTTACGAGCCGCCTTCCCGAACCCCGTCCACATACATCAGCTCCTGGCCCAGCAAAGATTTTCCTGCCAATACCAGGCAGTCTCTGGTACCCACGCCAGCTTTAGCCTCGCCGTTAAGCAAGGCTGGCGCCTACTCATACCCAACCGTTCTTGTAATTTCCGGCCCACTCCCGCTGCCGTGCCTGCACTCCCCATTGCGCGCGGGGGTGGGTACCATATTGTACCATGTTCTGTCATTGGTCTCGCGTGCCCTCATGTCTTCATGTCGCCTCCTTCACGGAAATGGTGACCGCAAGGGCTTCTGCCCTCCGCTTTCCCCATGCCGCCATGTACGGGAGGTGTATCTTCGTACGCTTAATTTAGGTAAATAGGTACCAGGCCACGGCCAGATGTATGGGCCCCGTCAACAGTTCGACCACCTCAGTCCGCCCTGTCCACCGACTTGGCATCGGCCGGTGGAGTTGTAGCCGCCGTCGACCTGACCCGTTCTAGCCGCCCGACTTCAAACAGACACCCTCTGGGACGCTTTCAACCAATATCGTCGTCGGGTTCTGGCCGAATGCTCATCTTCAGACACACGACCTTGGTTTCATGAGTGCTCAAGTTCCCAAGCTTCCAGCTGCCACCCAGTTTCAGAATCCGCATGTCTTCCCATTCGACTCCCCTAATCTCCATCGCCAACCGGCGTCTTGCGAGTTGCCGCCTCGGTATGTAGCCCACGAGGGAGTTATATCAGTGCTGGTGCCCTTCCTGCAGTATCGGCGTCGTTCCGGTTTGGTCCCTCAGATCTCATTGCCTCACCTGACTACGACTCGTTTCCCTTTTCTGTCGTTTCTTTCTTCCCTTTTTATTTTCCGTTTCCTTATTTCTTATTGTCATTGGGCTCGTGACGATTTCCTATCTATCATTCGTTCCACGCAACAAACCCGTTGCCTCATTCTCCTTTTACTGTCAACCATTCTAGCCAACTCAGAGCCTCCCGGTGAGGTCCGCGAGAATACACAGAGACAAGGTGCCGGTACTCGTGTCATCGACGCCGATAATCGATAATAGCCTCTTCCGCCAGGCTTCATCTCGCCTCCATCTCGCAAACTGCCGCCGCGCTGAGCGTTCTGCGTCACCGCTAACTATTCATTCTCTCAAACCAATCTCGAGCTCGTTTTCGACTCTCGACTCTCGCTCACGAACGGCCAAGGTTCAAAACCGGACGCTTGATATAGTCTGCGGCTTCCCCTTGCCATGCCAAAGCACGCTCGCTCGACGAGCGCCAGCCACCACAATCGTTACAGTGCAGCAGCCATGCCGGTTCCTCTCGCTCCCTCTACGACGGCCAACATGTATTCGGCTCCCAGGATGGCAATGTCATACTACGACACCACGACAGGTGCTCCATTCCAACTGCATTCTCAGCATCAGCAGCAGCAGCAGCACGCGTACGAATATAGTACCCCCGGCCCCGTGTCGGTAGCGCCAGCTCCCCCGGCTACCAGCCAACGTCCATCATCCGGAGCTTGGACGCCTCATGACGACCAGGCTCTTTTGGATGCACGGGCTTCGGGCCTCAACTGGGGGCAGATCCAGAACAAGCACTTTCCCGGCAAGACGCCCAACGCTTGCCGGAAACGCCACGAGCGCCTCATGGATCGGAAGAATGCCGATCAGTGGGGGGCCCGGAAGCTGGAGCACCTCGCCAGGGAGTACATGAACCGACGGAAGGAAATTTGGACTCCCCTTGCACAAGCTACCGGGGAAAAGTGGAATGTTGTGGAGACAAAGGTAGGTGGTGCTGCTGCTCCTTGCCCACCGTAACCCTAATCATGGCTAACACGGCACCGTCCTCCAGTGCTTTCTGAGCGGACTCAAGAACCTCCAAAACGCAGCCCGGGCCGCAGCGCGACGGGAACGTCTCGAGTCAGGCCAGACAATAGGGTATGACGACGACAGCGGCGTCGACGGCATTGGATTAACGCCCGTGGACGATCTAGACGCGTCGTACAGTAGCCCCGAGTCCCACGGCGGACACTCCAGCAACAGCGCTGGCAGCAACGCCCCCGCAGGCTACCCGATAAGCAGCCATGCCCAGCTCCAAGCCTTGGGTCACACCGCCGCCCCTACCTACGGATACCCGGGACATGCTTACACGTCGTCCATGTCCTCCAACGGGACGAACCAGGGTGCCTATGCTCCGAGCCAGCACTCGTCCAGCTCGTCGCCTTACCTGAGCCACGCTCCCGTCCGCGGACAGAGAATGTCTAGTGCAGACATGGGGATTGAAAACATCATCCACCGAAACGGCCACGCCTCCTGAGCCGCACGCCTCAAGAGACATGTCGGTCTTTCCCATGTTTTGTCCTTTTCTTTTACTTGTTTGTTCCTTTTGTCGGCATGGAAATTTGTTTTGGGCTACGACACAGCGCTTGCATTACTTGCAGCATGGCTACTCTAATTTTGGAGGGAGCCCTCCACACTCCCTTCTCGGATCGGAATTTTCAGTCACCTTCCCTAGTTCCCCCCCTCCCTTTTTTTCATTTGTTTATTTCTCTCTTTAACGACAAAGGCATTGGGGGCCAAAACGGCCAAGGCGTCTATGGAGTCGGGGATCAAACACTGCCCAGTCCTTTCAGGGCTGATGAACATGGGCTCACGAGAAGGAATCGGCACGCACCTGCACTGCTTTGCTTTGCTTTCACGTTTGGAGAAGGAACAAGCACGAGATCAAAGAGTCGAAGGAGTAGGGGAGGCCATCGAAACAACCCCCGCTTTGGAGACACTCGGAGAATACCAACTAATGACTTGGGCCACTCGGCGGCCAATACTATCGAAAGAATGGGAATCGGAATGGCGGCCCCTTTTTTTTCCATAATGAACGAGCCTGTCCTTTTCATATTGCTTGAAATGTTTTGCTTGCGTTGGCTTTATTTTGTAAAACTAGAGACAGACAGTTAGTCATAGATACCACGGGTCTTTGAAAAAGCGGACTCTGAAGGACTTCGTTAACGAAGAGAGGATTTGGTCGCAAGAAAATGTCATGCATTGTTTGCTAGTCATGCTTGGACCCTTTTGAACTGTGATACCCGTCAATCTGGTGCCCTGAACAATTCAGTCGTTGCTGGGAATTCTATCTTCTCAACACGCTTACAGGCTGATCTATCTATCCTCCCAAGGGGCCATCGACAACACACTACACTATCGAGACACTTTTCTTTTCCGCCATCGACGACCCAGACACCTCAGGTAGTTCGTCGTCCCACTTTTCCTCTCCCACAATGCTCCTCCACACCCTCGTCCACATTCCCTTTTTCTGAACCAGGGCAAGCGCCATGACGCCGGGCAAGTGCCAGACGCTCGCCCAGAACAAGCCCCTCGCCGTCCCCTTGTGCCCCTGATGCTTCCAGAACCGCACCGCCTGCCACGCCAGCCACCCATTCACCGGCAGGCTCGTCACGGCAAAGCTCCACTCGGTCACCCCTGCTGCGCTGAGGGCCAGGCAGAGAGGTATGAAAACAAGACAGTAGCGGAGCGCGACGCGGGCATTCCGCGCCGGATTCGTCCAGGCGAGCATGCGTAGACCCGCGGCGCGGTACTCCTCGCGGACGGGCCACGACAGGGCCATGAAGTGCGGGAACTGCCAGGCGAAGAGCAGACCCGCCAGCAGCCAGCCGCCGATGGAGCCGCCGTCCGGGCTGAACAGGAGCTCGTGCCAGGTTCCGTCGTCGGTTGCGTTCTCTCCCGCCGCGGCGGCCCAGCCCATCAGCGGGGGGATCCCGCCCACCACGGCACCCACCCACGTGTTGGCTGCCGTCATCGCCTTGAGGGGGGTGTACATGCCGGCGTAGATGGCAATGTTGGCCGCCCCGAGGAAGGAGACGGTGGGATTCACGCCAAAGTAGAGGGCCGAGACGCCAACCGTGGCGGTCAAGACTGCGAAGAGTATGGCGCCTCGCCTCGAGACGAGCTGGCGGACGAGGGGACGGTTTCGTGTGCGGCTCATCATGGCATCCGTCTTGAGCTCGTACAGCATGTTCAGCGAGTTGGCCGAGGCGGAGCAGAGCGCCGTCCCGGTGGTGAGGAAGAAGAGAGTCAACGGGCTGAGAGACGGCGTTTCGGTGAGGGTGGGAGAGAGGAATTCAGGCGACGGGTAGAGGGCGTATGGGGCCATGGCGGTAAGGACGACGAGGACGGTAAGTCGAGGTTTCGCGAGGGAGAGAAAGGCCGAGACTCTGCGGCCCAGCGACCGGGCCGGCTGCCTGGCGGCGACGGTGGTGAGGATCGACGAGGCGTCGGGGGGGAGATCTGTCGCGTCTGTCGCCGACGAGGAGGGGGAGATGGCAGCCGCGGCATCGCGTCGAGAAGCTCGGTCCGTAGGTTTCGGCGAAGCTTCACCCGTTACCGAGGCGGCCGGCGTATGCTGGGCGGCAGGGGCATTGTGGGGTCGTGGGTGCTTGGAAAAGAAGAATCCAGCTCCCAGCTGTTGCGACGGGACAGGATGGGCTCGTAATCCAAGTGTCGATGCGGACCGTCGAGGAAACGAGGCGCAAATTCGTCGATGTGGAGGTTTAAGGCCAGCTCGCGACAGTTGTTGAAGCGAGCCGAGACAGAGGCGAGATGTCGCGGCTTCTCCCAATTTAATCATATTGGAGTCATATCGGGACCATGGAGGGTAAGAAAATTCCACCCCATCCGTCAATTGAGGCTACCTCGATGATAGAGTCTGGTCAAAGAGCTCGGCTCGGAGAGCTTTTTCGCCCTGTGAAGCCTGGCTGTGAATATTTGTGAGCGGCCCGCTCCGGAAGAATCTCGGCAAGACATGCATAACAAGCACAGCTAGCATAGGATGTCGCAAAGCCTAAAACTACCCACCCACAACCCACAAGACTTTATACACGCTAATTTGGGCCAATCGTTCGAATCAACGCTACCTTTGATCTTCCCCCAGTCACTTATTCTCCTTCGTCTGCCATGTTCCCCCCTTTTTCAATAATTTGTCAAAATTTCCCCTGACGCCCCTGACGCCTGCTCTTGGTCGTATTTGTAGCTTCCTGTACTATGGAGAACTTTGGAAGCTTTCGGTCAGATTGGACCTGGACGTCTTTCCATACATCAGGCCATGGTAGATATGTTGAGTTTACCGCCAAGGTAGAGCATGCTAGGAATAAGTCGAATGTCGACATCAATCATCGAACGTTCCCCTGATTTTCTACCTTCCCCTTCAACTTAAGTAGGTACATGCTTATCTAGGCCTCGCTAGTGATCTGCTGTCCGCGCCCACCCACCGTGCTGCTGCTTTCTTCATGCCATTCTCACGACACACAAAGATGGAAGGCATTCGGGGCATTTTTGCCATGAGCAGCCATTTACTGTGTCAGACTGGCCTGTGGCGGCTTCGCGTAGGTTTGTCGTCCTAGTAGTTCACGCTGGCTGTGCTTCCGGATTTGTGCGACTTGGTAGGGGCCTGAAGCATGTAGGATCCTACAAGAGAGAAACGTCGGTACAATGGTCACAGCTGTGTTTAGCCTTGGACAAGCTTGCCTCGCTGCCCACTTAGGGGGGTTAGTTTTGCGTCGCCAGATATCCGCGGCCTTGGTCTGTGGTACCGAGATCGGCAGGAAGCAAGAATACTCTCTCGATTTGAGACAACGCCATGCAATACAAGAAGCAAAAGGTTTGAAATACCCAGGGCATGTCCTTTTCCTCTGCCGGTGGGCGAGAATGTACCTCGAGTCCCGGCAATTTTGTTGGAGCGAGCGTCATCGCATACATGTTCGCATGTACAGATGAAAGTTCAGAACATGTTGTGGAGGGATTGTGGATTCGCTGGGCGCGAGCGCAGAAGGTGCAAACGGAAGCGAAATTCGAACAGTGCGGGCGGCTAGCTCAGCTTGTGACAAACATATGTGGTCGCGGACTATGGCCCATATTGACCGCTGGCCATGCAGCCTCTTGCAGGAAATCGAACATAGTAGCGGGAGATGATGTTGCAAGATTCCTTTGTCTGCAAACCCGTTCGTCTAACAAGGCAAGTAGACCATTTCCGGAAGCATCGGCGTCGAAAGTGGATTTCGACTTGCTTGCATACGCTTTGTGTAACGAAGGCACGGCATCAAAGACTTGAAGCTGTATCGATTGGTTTGGACGCATTCAGCCATGACAATTTCTACAGCTTCAATGTCGAGACAAAAAAGACGTGGCTCTCGGATGGCCTCCATTGATATTTTTCGGCTGGACTTCTAGGCTTGTGGGCGGCCTCGAGGCCATTGCGTGGTCCTCTTTCAAGTTCTGGGATCACCAATGTTTGTTTGTCTCATGAAAGAGATAATGGATTATTGCCGACTAATGACTGCTTTGAGACTAGAATATTAAAGGCGATCCAGAAGTATAGCGATTAAATTGATTCGAGTCGCGACCCGTGAGCAAGCGACAGCGACTCGTTTCTACCCTCAAATTTTCCAATCCCTCTCCTACGCCCACCATCTCTTCAACATCGTCAATTCTTAAGCATGCCACAGGCGGAAGTATCTCGTCAAGTAGCGGTGCAGGGCACAGAAAATCAGTCGGGGATAGGCAAGCAGAATAATCCGTCAGAAATGGCAGGACTCACCTTGGACGTTGATAGGGAAGTACCACACCCACGCACCTCTAAACTAAGAGAGGTATCATCGAGATGTGATCCCCTCGTTACTTCAGCCGACCAGAATATTGAGACTCTGCGTAGTAACAGCGTCAACATGTACATGACCCGCCCACCACATCATTTTGTGGCGGCCCATGATCAAAATTGGCGGAATGACACTCTCATGGGTAGGGATGCACAGCTCCCTCCAGCCTCGACGCAATTGTCGCACCTGAAGGAAGACAAGAATGGTGTAACCACGCCGCGTAATGGTGGCAGCAAAGCAGGCGAGGTTCCAGACCAGACTATTCCTACAGCTGGAGGACGACCTCCTGGCCCAAACTTGGATGACGAAGGTTTGCCCGACTACGAGTCTGACAGGGACCCGGTGGCTCATATTGAGCGGCATGCTCCTGAGAGACCTTCTGCTCCGAGAAGTGCCTCCGATTTTTCAGACGTCCAAGGGGGAGACCGTGGAGCAGCTTCCTGGTGGAGGCAGCCTAGCGATTTCAACAGCCTGGAACGCCTGCGGGCTCCTGTTAACAGACCGCCGCGGGAGTGGATTCTCCGCGAGGGCGGGCCAAGTATCCCAAATGTTACCGCGGCCGTTCTCACGCCGACAGAGCAGGCTCGTCTGCAGGACAGCTTGTTTAATATGCGCAACGCGAGGCTCCGCCGCGTGTATAGGTGTCCGTTTAGTAACTGCCGGTTCATCGGCCGCATGGACGATCCCGAAGCCACGGTGAGGCATACCGAGGAGCAACATACACCTACCAGGTGCCCGTGGTGCGATAATCGTTTTTATCAGTTCATGGATCAACACCAGAGGGACGACCATTTCGTCCAATCCCATTGGGATCGAATCGCCGCACTCGCGTCGACAGGAGACAGGAGACAGCATAAAGGACAGAGAGCTGGCGTCAGACCGGCCGATGACGCCCGCGCAAGCTCGTCGTCCGACAATTCACCACTTTCACCGCCCGCCCTTAGAACAACAAGGGAAATCGACCCGGGGGCTCATCCAAGTCTACCACCGTCACCACCCATGGAATTAGCGGGGAGGGATTTAATTCAACAAAATTCATCTCGTTACTGGAACGTAAAGTTGGGGACGCCTCCTCAGGACTTCAGTCCCGAACCACAAATGATGTGTTCTCGGTGTTTCCGAAAGGCCAAGAATCTCACGAGACGAGCGCCTGGAGATCCAACAGACAAAGAGCAGATGCTGGTAAGCATTTGGTTTGTTTATGAAGGGTGACTCTTACGAAATAGAAAGATTGCTGACAGTTGTGCGTGTTAGTACCACTCCTCTCCTGATCGAGGCTGCCGTATCCGCAACGGCCGAGGCGATGTTGACGCACACGGCGATGGCTTGCCCAACCGTAGTGGTTGGATTCCCGAGGTTGATGTGAAGGCCTATGTGGGTGATATTAAAAAGCTCAAGGACGACTTTGCTGCGAAGCATCCGGGGTACGAACACACGCTTTACCCAGCTGGGTCAAAAAGCAACTGGTCTATGTGGAAATATGACCCGAATAACGTCATCTTCGACGCCTATTGGTGCCTACCATGGCCGCCTGTCGAAGGGTCCGAGACTGTACCGGCGTCATTAGAAGGAGGCTCGTCAGGGCAGGGCGGATGCGGCGGCAGTGCCACAAACAGGAGCCATCCGGCACATAAGATGCGAAGGAGAGGGAACGACCGGACGTGGCGCTGCGATGGACGCCTTCCATCCCAGGACCCGGAGCCCGATCCGGAACCTGTCAAACGGGAGATTGGGGGCCAGGCCACCTCGTCGGCACAAAAGCAACGCCGGCGGCGGCATGATCCCCTCTGGCGGGATGACGGTCGGCGGCCGTCGCAGGACTCGGATCCGGACCCTGACGCCGTGGCTCGGGATGGCAGCTCGCTCTTCGAGAACTCGACGAAGAAGAGAAAGCGCACCATCCTGCAGCCTCGCAGCCTTGCTCCGGCCCAAGGTCACGAGCAAGTCGATGAGTTCATTGACGACGAGGACGACGGTGCCAGTTCGGGCCCCAACAAGAAGGCTAAGAAGAAGATGTCGGGCAGGAAGACACTAGTTCCTGCGGCGATAGCCCATAGCCCTGCTACGAAGGCGACGCCAAAGGCAGGGCAGGGAAAGAAGAGGGTTACCACCCCTGCCAAAGGGACGAAAGACGGAAAGAAAATGCTTGAAGGAGGCAAATGAGTTCGGTCTGAATAGAGTAGAGAATCATGTGTTTGGAGAATCGTGGCTTACCAGGTATACTTGGATGCACGGCGTATTGGACTCCAAATTTAGGTTTCTCGGATATTTGCTTGATCGCGCTCGGCGTCACGGGGCGCTTCCGGCCTGGCCCGTGCAACCGGCCCCGAGGGCTCCGCGGTTGTGGGCGAGTGGCCGGAAAGAGCTCGGACTACCCGAGCGTTGGCTGCGAAGTGCGGATGGAGCTGGAAAGCATGTAAATACGAGAAGAGTCTAAATAGAGAGAGAAGGAATCGATAAATGCACTAAACATGCCGTGTTCACTTTGACAATCTCACCCCTTCCACCCATACGCAGCGCCGGATGGAGACTTTCTCCAAAAAGGAAGCAGGCATGCATCATCTCCAACAACATGGTCTCACTGGACCCCCAAACCAGACTGCAGACTCCATCTGCGGGGCAGGGTTCCTGGGAGCACCGACGTGCTGTTTTCCACGACAGGACGCACAAGGTTCAGGGATCTCGACACGGATGACGGGGACAACCATGAACAGGCCAGCCCTAAATGAATGCAGGTCATGGGTCGTGGTCAGCGATTTCAGCGAGGGCTAAGCTTCCGGTGTTGGAGAAGCAACCGCCGCCGTGGGTCTGCTGCACCGGAGCTTCAGCTGCGGCGCGAAGACGGCAAGCCGAAACCGGAACGGCCCCATCGGATGAAGGTCGGTTCTGTCACCAAGTTACAACCTTGTACGGGGTACATTTGTCCATTTTGTGCAATTGTGTCAACGTCGAGGCAGAACGGGTGCGGTCTCCAACTGAACTTGGTCACCTTCCTTGCCGAGCTCTCGGAGTCCAGGGCTGTTGCGAAGTTGCCATCCAAATGACATAATAGACCCGGTCCGTGAGCGCAACCAATCACAGCTCGGCCGCAGCACGCAATTGGCCCTCCATCCGCGCCGGCCCCCAGCCCAGCGTGTGCGGGAAGCTTTTGCAGGCCCGTCGTCCTGCATTTGGAGGGGCGGATCTGATGTTCAACAGCTGGCTTGCTCCAGCTCGTACCGCAGACTCGCCCGGCAAAGCGCAGTGAAGGAGGGCAGGACAGCAGCTTTCGATGGTTGCGTCGGTGGCGTGATAGCATTGGATTCGTTGTGGGAGTGTGGGGAGGATAAGAAGGTGCTACGTATCCGTACTTGCACAGATAGACGGCTACGCATGAACCAACGCAGGTTGCAGGGTGCGTATTTGCAGCTGCAACAGCTTCGGCGGGGATTGCAGTACCTGCTACACTGGAGCAACCTCGTCAACCGGGATGGGAACTTGAGGCGCAGAAGCTCCAAGAAGTTCTGGATGCAACTGCTAGCAGACATTGCACAAAAGTTACTTATCTGACGAGTCGTAC
>Ga0247774_1000953_pt1 | contig 14592 bp, 15 predicted proteins | sample UWRJL001104B6_FD_179933 | JGI IMG/M metagenome (GOLD analysis project Ga0247774, IMG submission 179933) | Plant litter microbial communities from Arlington Agricultural Research Station in Wisconsin, United States - UWRJ-L001-104B-6 | ecosystem: Environmental > Terrestrial > Plant litter >... | reverse complement strand
CTCTCCTTCCACTCCTCCCCGACCTCGCCCGAATACCGCTCCGCGATGGTGGCGTCCTCAAACGCGATGCCCATGGTCTTGTTGTCCGCGTGCGCGTCGAAAAACTCTTTCCACCGGGTGTTTCCCCCAAGCCGCATGCGCTCAATTTCCGATGCCTTGAAGGCGTCCATGGAGATGGACCGCACAAACGATATGTGCACGCCGAGGCCGCGGTGGACGCCTGCGCAGGTGAGGCAGATAAAGATGCCGAATTTGGGGGAGGCCCATTGGGGGGAGGGCGCGGAGCAGTCGCAGCAGGTGTTGTTGCCGGCTTCTTTTTGGATTGAGCCGAGCTGTTTGGGGGGAGAGAAATGAGGTTAGCGGAGAGATTCGATAGAAAGCTGGTGGCGGTGAGGTTTGAGAAGACGTAAAGGGGAGAGTGTGAGGAACAAGACAGTGTAAGGCAGAAGCGCAATTGATCGCAAGGATCGTCTCTTTTCACAAAGAAAAGGGCGAAGAAATCCAGGACGTTTACCTACCTTGGACCGAGTCTCAGGGTCGACCTCCCACATGGCCTTGGCCGCCATTGTGGGAAGCAAGTGTGGGTGCAGTCTTGGGAAACCTGCGCGTGATATTTTGTTGATAGGGTCGTTGGAAGCGGGGAATCAAGAGAAGCTAGAGCACACAAAATTACTCAATTACTTCTCGAACCGAGGGTTGTTGTGATCTAGTGGTCTGGCGACTGAGGAGGAAGAGGACAGAGCGCGTTGAGGGGCTGAAGTGCGAATAATTTGGAGGACGCCCTACTCGGGCTAATCCGCACGTGGGGGGGAGGGGCTAAATTTACCGCCGGCAGCGCCATGCAAGGCTGCGAAAAGGAAGCATCCGAAATTGAAGGCATGGCCTACTGGACGAGGCTGAGCAACTCGGAACGTCGAAACTAGGTCATTCACCCTGTAATCGCAATGCACCGTTTAACTAATTCGTAGCTTGCGCATGCAACAATGGAGACACAGCAACTACGAAATGGACCCGTGTATTAATGCGCCGAAACTTTTCTGCTCTCCGCCATCCCACGCATAGTAATGTACATCCCACTACGGAGTAGTAGAGGGCCTGAGCAAAAGCAAAGACATCTGTCTAGCTGTAAGAAATACAGAGATGACGGAAAGGGTCCGAAACCATTTCTAATAGGGTGCAGGAAGTGGGATTCATGCTATGGGAGTGTAGGGGAATGGAGACAATAATAATCTGTGCGGTTCCCTCCTCCTCGCCCCACCTCACTCCATCTCTCATTACCTGCTATCCGGCTAACGGTCCGCCGTGATAAACTCATGGGCAGCGAAATCTGTGTGTCATGTGACGTCCAAAACTACCGACATCGCGTCAAAATGGAAACTTGGAGGGTTCTCTGTCGAGAAATGGGGTCCATGCACTTCTCGCAAGCCTGGATGGCTTGACTGGTTACGTGGCAGCCGCCGGAGTTGCCTCAGGCGTGCCATTGGTGGCCTTCTCGGCCTCGTCGGCATGATCAGCATGCTCGTGCTCATTCTCATGATCATGGTCGTCCGTCTTGTCGGGGCTGTCAATGGCGACCTTGACGGCGATCTCGCGGCCATCAATCTCCTTTCCGTTCATCTCCTCGACAGCCTTCTGCTGCATGTCCTCCGACTCCAGAGTCACGAAGCCGAAGCCGCGTCCCTTGCGCTGCTCACCACGGGCCTGAAGCTTCTTGATCATGAATCGAGGGATTGGGCGGAGGGCAATCTTGGCCGAAAGGGGCTTGTAAGCATCAAAGAGGTCCTTGAGCTGTAGGTTTTGTTAGTGTGAGTGTTCTCGGCTAACTGGGTCCTACAGATTCGTACCTTATCCTCTGTGAGTTCATAGGGTAGGTTGGCAACCATGACCTTGGTCTTGGAGGGAATTCCATCAGCAGGGGGGCCACGCTCCTTGCGATCACGCTGCGGGCGAGCCTGAGTCTTCTTGCCAGCCTGGTCAGACATGTCCTTGTTCGTGATGTCTGCCAGAGGCTGAGCCTCAGGCACGGCCCCGACCGATTCGGCGGTTCCGGCCGCCTTCTCAGAGGTCTCGTCCTGGGAGCCATCCTAGTACTAATGTCAGTTACCAGCCAGGAAATGAGACATGCATGGCCCTATAGCGTACCTTGCGGCCAGCATGGCCGCCGCGACCACCACGGCCACGACCCCGGCCACGTCCTCGTCCGGAAGGACGGCGACGAGTACCTTCATTGCCAGAGCCTTCACCGTTGTCGTGCTTCTCGGCATTGGGCTCGGGCTTCCGGGCGAGCTGCACCGAGACCTTACGGCCCAGGATTTCTTGACCGCTCAGCTCACGGATTGCCTGCTCGGCCTCCGACGGTGTCGAGACATCGACGAAAGCATATCCGACAGGCTTGTCCGTGCGAGGATTCTTGGGAATCGAAACGGACTCGCTGCATCTCATTTGTCAGCTTGCATCCTACAGACGAGGCTGCGAAAGTTTCCAGTTAAGAAAAGGCTTTGCGCTAAAGCGTATAATACTGGGATCGTCGCCGTTTGAGCAGCACTTGTTCTGAAGCAATAGATTCAGGTTTGAATATGGGTGTGGCCTCGGCCCGATGCACGGCTCTCGATATTGGCAATGCATGTGTGAGACGACAAGAGCGCTGCATGCTACTCTCGCTGTCTCACGCAGGCATCCATGCCACGCGATGTCGCAGACGGCGGTCCAAACTGCACAAATGTGGACGGAAGGACGATGCCGAAAAAGACTGGTTACTTACACAAGATAGTTCTTGAAGAAGTCTTTAAGCTCCCCCTCCTTTGTCGCGTAGGCCAGATTGCCAATGTACAGACGGCGTCCCTCGGCGGCGCTGGCGAGGACGGCATCGGCGTGCTTGTCGTCGGCCTTATCAATATGGGTGTTGGCCAGAGTATTGGCAACGTCATTAGTGGTGGCATCAGAGGCCTTGGTCTCCACGTTGTTGGACGACATTTTGACAGATTGTTCGATGGTGGAAAGGTCAGAGACAAATGACGTTAAAAGTTGACGTTCGGTCTCGAAGACAGAGTGACTTGAGGTGAGTCGAGATTGAACTCTGGGACAAGAGGGGGATACAGGGTAGCTTCGTGCCCTAGAGTGCTTGGGAAACGAGTTGGCTTAGCTGCGTGCGAAAAACGCGATGACACAAGTTAGTTTGCAAAGGTTGTGATGGGGAGGAGAAGAAAGGGAGGCAGCAAAAAAAAATCGTCGCGGAAAGTCAAATAATTTTTTTTCGCGTGGTGGTGATGGTGGCGCACGGGGCAGGGGCCAACCAGCGCCAGCCAACCAGGCAGCTACTTCGGTTCCTTCCTCAGATTCTGTGCAGGGAGGGCCACTCTCTCGCCAGTCCCTCCTAGTGGCCGGTAGGTACCGAAGTTTCGAATCTGCAGATTTTGGTGCGCGGGAAGAAAGCAGCAACAATCCGGGAACTCTGGGACGAGAAATGGTTCGCAGATGCAAATTTAGGCCTCTGAGCCAATCTGCTAGTAGTACTAAGTTGTTTTTTAATACCTATCTCCCTTGAACGTCCGAGAGTTTGTAGGGAATTAACCTTCCTGGTGGGTGCTTGGGCCACTTAGACGAAGTTCAGTGAATGTGTAGTAAAACAGACTGGTGTCAACGAGACAAATAAAGGCGTTAGGTGATGATGGCATGAAGAACTAGTTTGGGCACTTCGGACGGCAGAATGCAAAGGTTGTAGAAAGCCCTATCCATCGCGCCTACTAACTTCGTACTTCACCGCCTCCCGATGCCCCTATTGAGAACGTCTGTTTTCCTTTCTAAATCTCCATCCATTACTCGTTCTTACCTCTTCAAGCCAGTCTCCTCTCGGTCGGTAATGAAGTTGGTTGTTTCAGGTCTATGAGAGTATCTACCTTGGGGTTTGAAAATCGAAATCATCCGAAGCCGCACTTGATGCATTGCAAGCGAAGTAGTTATTGCTCTTTTATTCACCAGGCTCCAATACAAATTCTTTGTTGCAGAGCCACGCATTCCAGGCTCTATCCGGCGCAGGTGTCCTCGAACTACCGTGCAGAGATTACGGGCTATCATTGAGTGGTCAGATTTGGAGATTTGCCCAAGGATGAGGCCTCCTCAGTTTCCAATGTCATTGTAGATTCGAAGTGGCGGGTGGCTGTGTTTCTTCGCGGTCGACCGCCCATGAGGCAAATCCGTTTCTCCAATGATATCGAATCTCGGTGAGTTGTTTTGCAGTGCGGTATCCAATTTCTAGAAAATGAAAAGCGATCTCATTGACAGCTTAGCATGCAGGCTCAGTCCGCTGGGAATTCTGCATGTCATGCCAAAGGTAGCCTAGCCTCATCGATATATTCAAAGAAAATCAGGATATCTTATATTTACCTTCTACTTTGGTTCGTGTTTCTCTCTCGGTTCTCATTCACTTTTCTCGTCATAGTATTGGCTCAGCAGGATAATCTCCATCGCGCGATGCTGGCATCAACAGGGCCAGTCCCGGCAGCACTGTGTTCTGGTTTGGTTCGTTGGTCTTCTTTCACATGTCACGACTCATCAGATGGTGCCCGCTTTTTTCCGCAGGAAGACGTCCGCCTAGTTCCTGCTCTAATTCAAAGAGCCTGCTAGTTAGTACATAGCTTCCCACGACAGAAGGCAATAGAAGGCAGAGTATTCCGCGCCTGTCATTTCTGCAATAGTCTACCTGACTAGGTACGTCATTTCGTAAAAGAGACCGGGATTGTTTTAGATCAGATCGGAAAAATAACATTCTGGGGGCCAGAAGTCATGGCGACCAGGTCGGCCCGCACTAGCAGGACCCTTGTATGTACGGAATGTGCGCGGTGGCGTTCCATCCAAGCTGCTAGTACCAGTCGGTGCGGAAGACATTTGCAGCGGTCCGTTCCAGGCGGTCGGGTCCACTGATCTGTGAGCAGCCTGCCGACAGTGACCGCTATGTTTCGCAATTATGTCCCGGTTTTGCCCCGCAGACAGACCTAGTCCGAAGACAAAGAAACGCCACCACGCTTTGCTTACAGCGGGGTTCCTCACTCCCACATCGACGCCGAAAAATCCCGTGGAGAGGTGAGGTGTTTTCATCGTCTGACGACCATGTTCGCCAAGGATTTGATATTCAAGTTCTTCGCCCACCGTTTCTCCTTAATCTAGCGCTTGAAATTTCACAAAAATTTTCACGTAACAGTCATGTATGATGCAACCAACGTCGACATGGATTTCAATAACCGGTCAATACTCATTCTCTATGGCACCGAGACTGGGAATGCCCAAGACATTGCGGAGGACCTGGACCAGTGTGCGCAAAGGCTACGGTTTAATACCAAAATCGAAGAGATGAATAATGCGCAACTTGTAGGTTTCGTTAGCTTGAAATTCCGAGGGTGCAGCTTGTTAACTTAGTTGCATTTCTCCCAGAGCTGGTTACTTCAATATCCCCTCATCGTCTTCGTCGTTTCGACGACTGGCCAAGGGGACGTGCCACGAGATTCATCATCGCTGTGGAGGAAGTTGCTCCGAAAGAAACTTGCACCTGGATGTTTGGTAGGGGTTAAATTTACCACGTTTGGCCTAGGTGACAGCTCGTACCCCAAGTACGTTCTAGCCCAGAGACACCAACCAGGGAGTTTTCTCACAGGTTGACGGCAGGTTCAATTGGGCAGCCCGGAAGCTCAATAGGCGCCTAAGACAACTTGGTGCCTCAGAGTTCGCTCAGTGTGGCGAGGCCGATGAGCGCCACGAAGATGGGTATGTTGGACCTCCGATTCCCCGGTTTCACCATTGAGGTCTCTTGCTCATACTTCTCGAGAACGGACGGCCTGTATCTCCGCTGGGCGAAGACCCTTCAGGGCTGGTTATCAGAACACTGGCCTATTCCAACTGGCCAGGAGCCGATCCCTGAGGACGTCCCTTTGCCACCCAGGTTTCCACTCGTTCTCAACTCTACGCAACTTCAACATAAAAAGGAGAATAAAGCTCTTCCCCACCGTAACGAGCACTTCCTGCCTGTCCCTGATGGGCGATGTGCCACCCTTATCTGGAACAGACGCATCACTCCGTCTGGATATAGTCAGGATGTTCGCCACCTGACGTTTGACCTCCTTCCCAAGCTTGATGGCACGAACCTAGACCTCAATCCTGGCGATACCATCACCATCTATCCCAAGAACCGCCCAGAAGACGTTCACAACCTAGTTAAGTGGATGGGCTGGGAGCTAGAGGCCGACTTGCCCATTGACTGGCACAGGTCTCTACGGCCACCGAATCTCTACGCCACCAACTCATTCACCCTGAGAGACGTTCTTCTGCACAACCTCGATATCACAGCGGTCCCCAAGCGCGGCTTCCTTAAGAGAATCTCATACTTTACATCGGAACCCGCCCACAAGGAGCGGCTGCTCGAGTTCACGGCACCCGATTACGTTGACGATTATTACGACTACACAACTCGGCCGCGGCGCACCATCCTTGAGGTCCTCGAGGAGTTTTCCTCGGTCAAGATCCCGGCCGATCGCGCCGTCGACACATTTCCTCTTATCCGCGGCCGCGAGTTCAGCATCGCCAACGGCGGCATAGCCACGAGTCACCCTACAGATCCGGCGAGGCGCAGGGTGGAGATTGTGGTCGCCCTGGTCCGGTACAAGACCATCCTCCGTAAGGAGCGGCGGGGGCTCTGCTCGCGGTACCTCGAGGACATGGTCCCCGACGGCACCACAATCACCGTCCTGCACAAGAAGACCTTGACGCCGACCTACGGTCCCGAAAAGGCGACAAGACCCCTGGTTGGGATCGCTACCGGTACGGGCGTGGCGCCTATACGTTCTCTTATCCAGGAACGAGCGACGCACAGCGACTCCGCACCGACGCACCTCGTTTTTGGCTTCCGAAACGGCGAGTCTGACTTTCACTTCGGGGACGAGTGGCCGGACATCCCGAACCTCATGCTCCACCCAGCAGAGTCGCGGCCGTCTGGTGGTGCCAGTGACACCCGAACGTACGTCCAGGACGTCCTGTTGCGCGAGGCGGAGACCGTGGCGGACATGATTAGGAGGGATGCCATCTTCTTTGTATGCGGGGGGTCGCACAAGATGGCGAGCGCAGTCAGGGATGCGGTGACGATGGTGGCGGAGAGGGAGCTTGGTGCGGAGACTCGGGAGGAGCAGGAGAGGGTGTTCGAGGGATTGGAATGGGTGCAGGAGATTTGGTAGATAGACGGACTAGACGAAGATAGATCGATATCTTGTGCCATGAGTGTCGGTTCTCTCTATAGAATGGATCCATACATGTTTTTTTTTGTCCTGCCAACAGTTCAACTATTACCCCGGACTTGTACCTTTGTATGGATCTTTTTATGGAACTGGATGTCATCACTACGCAATCTTAGGAGGCTCTAGCTTGATTGATTCTTCTTTTACAGTTTAGTTGGGAGGATATCTCCTCGATATCAACACATCTGATACACAAATTGCAACAATTACCTGACTGGTATCAGAGGCATCACCAGTTGCCAATTTCTCTCAGCCGCAGTACTTTTCGCACAACACACCGCGCAGCCCGAAATCAGGGCCTGACATTCCGTCCCTCCATATCCATCTCCCCGTCCACCCATCTTGCCCATATCGCTCATCACAACATCTCGTCACAAATACAGCCCCCGCTTTTCTCCTAGCCGGTCTGAGCGAGCCACAGTCAAACCCAGCAGATACTCGTCCAACCCTACACAACCCGCATGCTGATTCGCATTAAATGCTAGAATGGATCATCATATCGTTCCCTTGCCAAAACTCCGTCGCCTGTAGTATGGTACCAAAAACTTCTCCAAGGACAAATGCTAAGAAATGGGCCTGCGTCAAGCAGCGTACGGGGGAATATATAACAGAAGAAAATAAAAGGACCCTTCATCAAAACATCAGGCTAATGCTGCCTTGTGTATCGAGCGAGACAAAAATGTCACCGCTCCTCTTCCCAGCTATACCGCCTCTCGGCAAGCTGAGGAACATGGATTAATTCCGAACCGGCATCTATCCGCTCTTGGCTCCTCGGGCTTTCTAACCGATGCTGGTCCCCGGCTTCTCGTTGTTCTGGGTGCTGGCGCTGGGAACCACCCGCAGTCGACAGGACCGGGGACGGGTTGGGGCGAGTTGGGCTTTGTTGCCGCGTCATTTGTTCCACCATCTCCTCGATGTCGGTGTAGTTGCTGCCGAGGGTGTCGGTCGAGATGCGCGCCTCGGGATTTGAGCCGGCAGGGCTCGGCGTGGCACGATTTGGCGTGGCGGGATTCGGCGTCACGGGTGACCCGGGTAAGGGAATGACTTGCCCATCGGGTCCAACTAGACGGGGAAGCGTTGTATTGCTAGGGCTGGGAAGCTGGACATTCTCGGGAAGAGGACCGAGACAGATAATCCTGGACGGGTCTATCGGGGTTCGCTGGAAAACGGGAGACGGCGGAACAATCGACGTGGCCGATGTAGGCGATGGAGCAGCGTTGGACGAATTCGAACGGCTCATGGATGATAGGTCGAAAGAGGTGGCGCCTTTAGAGGACATGGTTGGGCTGCTGTTCGTTTCTGCGCTCCCGCCGCCGTTCAGATTTGGGAAGGGGAATGGATGTGCATTAGTCATGGGCGACGGCAAGACCTCAGGCATCCGAGTAGCCCAGTCGGGATGAGGGCTCATGGGTGACGGAAGCGACTGGTTAGAAGTCGCTTGTGTGTGTGTTGGTGAGGAGGTGGGGGACACGCCTCGTTCTTCGGAGCGTTCTGCAGGGCGGTGTGTTTCCACAGGGCTCACGTCCTGCATCGACTTTCCTCCCGAGCCGTCGCCTACAAATTCTCCATTCGCCGGCGGACTGTACGCAGGCACCGGTCCTGCCAGGGCACGATCTAACCTCCTCTTGGCTGCCTCGTATCGCTGCTGATCGGTGTCCACGGGGCCTTCAGTTCCCAGCTCCTCATCCACGTGGACAGATGCATTGTCGGCATCCAGCTCGACGGCGGGAAGAGGAGCAGACAGCTCATACACTTCGTGCGTGGCATCGGCACCAACTTCGGCCGGATTCGACTCGGTCCCGGCCGTGACGGAGTCGGACTCGGACTTTCTAGAGTGCTTTCGTCGCAGAATCTTGGAGAAAATACGTGCAACCGGCGTTCGAGGTGTCTCCTCCATGATAGACGACTCGACGTCCTTGGCGTCATCGTAGGCTGTCATCATCCTGGCTTTCTTGGCCTTTCTCCGCTTCCGGCAGCAGAAGCAGAAGATAAACAGGCCAACCAGGCAAACAATCAAGGTGCCGCATACAATGCCAATCATTTGACTTTTTGACAAGCCACTTGGTTCCTCCCTCGAGTTGGGAGGGGGGAAGTCGCTGCCAGCAGGCTGGGTAACCGCTTTGATATCGAAACTATTGGTGTCGGATGGGTGCTTGGCCTGGTGGACGGAAAACACCTCGCTGTCGTACTTGGTCAGGAGATACGCCTCTTGCAAAAATGTCCTCCCGAGAATAAACTTGTCGCCCTCTGCCCGCTTGATAGGGAAGAATTGTTGTGCCGGGTCACCCCAAGGAATTGCTTCGTTATTATAGGGGTACTGGAGAATATGTGCGAATGCAGCCCCCGGGAGCGTGATGTTGACAACGCCGGTGACATCCAAAGGACTGCCAAAGTCGTCGGTATTATCGAAACTGGAGAGACTGAAGGTAAATGAATACATGTCATCCTTCCTAAGGTCGGCAAGCTGGGTGTTGTTCATAGTGTAGGCATCGAGCGACTTGTTCCAGCTCAGCATCATGTACTGCACGAAATCGTGAATGACGGAGTCGGGTAGCCATAGGAAAGGAGTAGAACTGTCGATCAAGGCCACGAAAGACTCATTCATGCGCGAGAGAGCTTGGGGGTTCGACTCCCAGCCCTCGGGCTTGCCAACACCATCGGGCACCGACACCTCGATGCCTCGCACTAGTGCCTGCGGTAGACGGTCCGCGTTCCGTTCGAGATGGAAGTCGATGTCGTGGGGTTCGAAGCGATTCTGGTCATAACCGCCGAGGGTGAGCGACGAATGGCTGGTGCCCCCGTTACGGTAATAAGCGCCGGCAGTATAGCCATACGTATAGCTTGGGATGGACCCAAAGTCTGCCACCATCATACTGAAGGGCGAGAAGACCTGGTGGTTGCCGAAGTTGCTAGTGGTTATTCCCAGACCGAAGAAGCCGTTGTAGAACTGGGTCGTGTTGACGGCTGCCACGATCGAGTTGGGGATGGAAATTACTTCCCCTGATGCCGAGTCCTTCAAGACGACCGTGTCGAGTCCGTAATTGCCGTTCGCCTTCACCTCCACATCCTTCAGCGCATTCAGAAGATAGTCGCCTAATGGGAACCACGACGAAGATGCGCTGCTGTCGAACGTGCCTCCGCGCGCCTTCGGGCAAAGTTGCTCCTCTGCACAGAGTTAGTAAGTGGCTCCGCCTTCATAGGCATTAAGAGCCCTGTCTCGGATGAAAACCTACGTTCGAGGCAACCTCCTTCGCTTATTGCCCAAGTTTCACTCAAGGCCGTGCTGATGAGGAGCTGCAACTTCGAATCCGCCGCATCCATTCCCCCAACGAAAAAGGACGTCGTCGACCAGTTGCCTTCGATACCTAGCCTGTTTTCAGCAATCAGCAAATGTCTTTTTCCTTCCGGTCGAAACCGGCGATTCATATTGACCCCTCTACCGCCCACTCGAATCGCGAGCCTGAACTGCGACAAATTCCACCTACCATTCCGATCCAATTAGTGTCCTTGGCTCCATTCCGGCGTACACAGCGCCGACCCCCGCGAGGATGGCGGCCCTGAGACGTAGGGAACCCATCATGACCAAAGATCGTGGGCGATTGCCAGCCTTAGGAGGCGGCCGTTGCGGTGGGGTGCACTGCGTCACCAATGAGACTGTTTGCAAGTCATGGGCTTGTCGCGCAACGGGTACTCGGGTCTGTCGTGTCCATTCGTCGTAGAGACAATCCCAAACTTCTCCTCTTCTCGTTCCCTTTTCTCTTGCTTCGAATTCGACTCCACGATGGAGAGGATTCGGCCGATCGGGTTGAGTTTCGCGGTGACCGCTTCCCGCTGTTTGGGGCCAAAATTTCGATGTGCGGGAGCAGAAGAGAAGGGGTGGGAAGGTGGCAGGGAAGAATACGAGGTAAAAGTGGGCGCGGGTGATTTGAGCAGATCCCGGAGATCCCAGTGCCTCCTCTGCCTGCCTTGGCTGCACTTACGAGGTACAGTAGTGCCGGAAAAGCCGTGCGCACGGCCAAACCCTCCCAGGAAGCGGGCGAGATTCGGACTGTCTAGCCTCATTACAACCATACAGTGCGCATTAGGGTACTCTTCGATGCTCAGAGTTCTCGGCATTTTGTGGCTGTCCATCGACAGGCGATTACAGGCTGCAGGCCCCTCGTACGACCATGACCGAACATCACCAAAACCTCGGCGTATTTCTTGGGTTGGTAGGAACATGTATGTATACCGTGCGAGAAAGCCGACCCCCCATCGCGCTAGAAGATTGGCCTCTCAGGTGAAGAGAGTAAATTGCTTCCACTACCACGCCTCTCCGCATGTCATCTACCTGTGCCAAACGTGTTATCCGGCACCCTTCTTGATACTTTATCCACCTACACGTCGTCCGAACAAGGCAGTCCAAGTACACCAGGCGGCCCAACCTGTCATTTTATTCCACGCGAATGACTGATCAGAGCCAGAGCGGTGTGCGCACTGTGCCGAGAAGCTTTGTGGCAACTTTGTAGCTCTACCTCGAGAGGATCACCCGGAACCTGTCCAACGCTGTGTCAATGCCGACGTCAGGACCCGACCGCGGCGAGCCATTCCTGGTCGGTTGTGATGCTCGCGCAGAGCTTATTAGGTGGGACGACAGCCGGGTTCCTGTAACCTGCGGTGAGCGCTGTAGCACGAATCTGCGCCGTAGAGGCAAATCCCCTCCTTATCCTGGCACCCCGTTCATGGCCCCAGCGTGGCCTGCCCAGCTGGATTCGGCTCGTGTAAATGACACGGCAGCACAGCAAAACGTACGACTTTCCGCGGCTGCGAGACGAGGATGGCGGCCCTTGGGTTCGGTAAAGATTAGCAGCACCAAGTATCGCAGGTGATGTTCACGATTTCGAGGTGCATACATGCAATGTTGTGTCGACCGTTAACAAAGGCCGTAGCTTGCTAGCAGAATTTACCCACGCAACCACGATGTACACAACCCGCCTTTTGTGGGCTCCACGAATTAGGCAATGATGATATTCCTGCTTCCAGTGGTCAAATTTCTTCAACAGCCGCCACGTAAAATCCGGGGGCTAGGCCAGGAGAACGCCTACTAGTTTCGCGGAAGGACAAGTGGGACAGCGTCTTGTGTCTTGGGAAATGAAATTCAATCGAGCCGGAAGTGACACGCTGTGCTTCACCAAGTTGCTAGTTGATGGGCAGAAACGTCGCTTTTCGGGGCTCCCCGATACTTATTCATACTGCTTTGCTGACCTCTAGTCAACATTTTGACGTGAAAATACAGACTAAGCAGAAGCGAGGCGACTTGACAAGTGCAGAGCTCATCGACCTGAATGCAGTAGGCGTCAGTCAACCGCGTCAATATCAAATTGATGGAGACTTTGAAGGCTCTCTGCAGAGTGCGGACGCTCCAGGCGATCGGGCTTTGTGTACCCTCGTCTATGTGGAAATACCGAGTACGGCGCCCGGTGCAATTTGAAATTCTTCATTCAATTCATTCTGCCCCAGGAATTTAGACCAACTACTTGGCAGTATGTCGAAGGGTCCGCAACAACCCTCTCAGAGACGACGCCAACAACACCGTCATGAGCCTCGCTTCCATCCCGAGCTGCACTGGAGTTTTTCGCCCCACCGCCAAACGAGAGACTCCAGGACCAGCGGCCCAATCAGAGGAGTCGATCCGTTGAGGTCCCGCTCCGCAAACGTGAGGAGTTGCCTCGGTGGAGGGCGACTTGTTGGTTGGGCCAATCTATGCGGCATATCAGCACTCTGGATAAAGTGGAAGGAGAGACATTTTCCCCGAGCCATTGTGGGCAAGCTGCTCAAGACTCGTTCTCTTGCTGAACCACTTTAAACAACAGGCTGGGAAAGTGGATAGGCCAGCCATGTGACGCGATTCTCCTGAAGGTCCTCCAATCCTAACCCATCTGTGTTAGCCCCCGTTTTTGTATTCTTCCTATCTCGCTATCTCTCTGTGGGCAACATTTATTGCACAGGTTAGACTATGCACCCTGGGGTCCAAACTTAGAACGCTGCCGCAGGCAATCACCAGCTCGGCATAGGACGTGCTGGTCGCTTCTGTCTGATGCAGCAGAGTCATAAGAAGCCAACCGAGAGGTTGTTGGCTTCTCTCTTATCATAGCCGCCGAGTTCGTTGGAGGAACCGCTTCTTTATATCCAGGCACACAGAGACGAGACATTCAAGAGATCCCAGCGTGCTGGTTCAAGCCGTTCATCGGGACTCGGCATGGAGCGGCCACGTACCACCTGTTTAATTAAGAAATCGTGGGGAAGTAATCAAGCCATCACCGTGGCTTGTTTAGGCCTCTCCTCCCTATGACAACGTCGTGAACTGACAGTATGTTATGTAGTGAGGAGCGGTACTATTCGTACATCTCTATCTTTGCGCATGTCAACCCGGAAGTGGTCGACGGCTGTGGTGCTTACCCCAGACGGCGGCGGGGGCTTGGCGCGGGTTGCAACAGTCCGTTGGCTGGGTCGGGTTGCAGGTCGAAATTGTTGGTCTCGTACGAGACGTCGGCGTATCGGGTGGACAGCAGATTCAGGAATCCATCTCGTTGGCAACCTCTCGGTGAAGTTAATAAGGCTGATAGGACACCCGGCATTTCACCCTTGTAGGAGGATGTACTCTCAGTGTCTGAAGTGCTTTCAAAATGCATTGAAAGGTTCCATGTGGAGACGTGGAGTAACTAGCGACGCCGCGACGGCCAGGTATGTTTTCTCGGCAAGGCGCCTGAGAAAGTCAGTGGCTGCGTTGCCGAACCAGCCATCTGGCGAACCTCGCGTGGTTTGACGAGGTTGAGACAAGGGGCTGTCTGCACTGTCCCGCGCACAGTAGTACTTTGCACGGAAGCAGTGACAAGCCCACGCAGGGAATGCATACCGGCCTGGCTCCGCCATGATCCATCTCAATTGACCGAATGGATTGTAGCTTGCTAGGTTCAAGCGGGGACCTGGTCCTCGACTCGGATGGTGTTTTCGAACTTGATGGACTATCAGACCGCTGTGGCTTGATCACGGCCCTTGACTCACGTAACAAGGCCATGGCACTGTCCTCGTTGCTTGGTAAGATTTGCTTACTACGTACGGATAGCAGAGCTCATAATTGGAGCTTCTTTTCGTCGCAAGCCAGGTCGTGGGACATCAAATTGCCTGGTTGGTGCGCAGCCGTTTTGGTACCCACCCAGCGAAATGCGACGCTGGTCGGTCAAAATTTGAAAATGGTCCCAGTTTGGGTTAGAACCAGGTTCCGGCAAAAGACCTAGAAGAGGGACGGTAGCCCGCTGGCGTCTACGAACCGACA
>Ga0247774_1000952_pt1 | contig 14594 bp, 9 predicted proteins | sample UWRJL001104B6_FD_179933 | JGI IMG/M metagenome (GOLD analysis project Ga0247774, IMG submission 179933) | Plant litter microbial communities from Arlington Agricultural Research Station in Wisconsin, United States - UWRJ-L001-104B-6 | ecosystem: Environmental > Terrestrial > Plant litter >... | reverse complement strand
CTTTAACGTGGTCTGTGGATGCCAAAGTACAGACGGTGCAGCTCTCAACGTGGGTCGGGGTGACTTGTTCTGTGGAACATTCGGTACCATCGACAGTAAGTCCTTTATGTTAAGTATCAGATTGCCATTGTTCAAATATGTACGACGCCATGATTCCGCGACATCTGGTTTACCGCAAGAGTTGATCCACTAACCTTGTGCAATCGTGCCCCATAGCCCAAGACAGAGAGCGATCACAAACGGCTTTAGGCCAAACATTTTCGGATTGCTGCTATTTATTTCCGGAGAGATTGAACGTGACGCGACCGAACCTGTCGACGATATTCAATTCTGCCAGGGAGGGTACCTGTCCAGGTAATTATGGAGATTGAACCTTTTGATGGTGTCCCTGTCAAAAGGGTCACGACGGGAATCAGACCTTGAAAACAATGGTGGGATGAGGCTTCAACAGGACCGCTCTTCCAATGGTGCCTGCCGAATTTTATATTTTTCATACAATTCATAGCTACATGCATCTAGAAGTATCAGTAGTGTTTTGGTCGCAAGACGCTCTCGGTTTCCTCCATGCTTAAATGATTGGTCGGTTTACTTCTCATACTTGGCGCGAGAGTCGAAGATATGTCGGTTTATTGGTGTTGTCATCTTACAAGCCTCCACAGGGAGCTCTCTCATGCATATGGAAGAATTATTGCAGGCAGAATACACTAAAGGAGTCCAGATTTTCAGTAAAAGAAGTATAGGACGCCCTGCAGTTGGTGAGCATGCGGATTGTATTAATGGGGCTGTGAACTGCCCGAGTTGCCGGACTGCCGGTGGTTTGCATTGCTCTTGCGCGTGGCTGGTGGCGTCTCGGAGGTAAAGAAAATGGTTTGGCACTACTAACGCGAGACTCTACTTAGCACTAGACCATCTCAAGCTAACCACGGTGATGTGGAGACGCTCAGCCTTGTGAAAGGACCGGGCTCTGGGCAGCTTTACCGCGGCGGAGCAGCGCCTGCATATGTACGTGGATTTAGTTCATCACATTACTACATGTGGCTTCATCGAGTACATGCTCCAAGAGGCGCAGTGGTGCAGTGGCGCATTGGGAACGGGATAGGACGGGCCGTAGAACAAAACACAATGGCTACCACATCCCGACCGTAACCCTCATGGGCAAAAAAGAGTGACGGCATCACTTTCCAAAGGGTTCAAGAGAATAAGCTATCAATTGGGAATATAGACGAAGAAAATATAGACTATGATACTAGCAGCTCTTCCTTTGGAATACTGCACACGGGGAATCCAACCCCTATTGCTTTCTTCCTTATTTTTCGTTCCTCGCCCACCACCTACCCCAGAAAGCCTCCCTCCCAATCCCTTCATGTTGACCGAGACAAGGTATCCAAGCTCCATCCATGCATCCGTGATACAAAGAAATCTCTCTCTCCTCTCGTCCCTCTCCTCTCCACGTCGTTGGGCACCGTCCCATCAACATGCAGAAAACAACCGCAAATCCTTCCTCTCAAGGAACATCCGGAATCATCGGCCCGGTCGTGGGCGGAATCAAGCTAACTGATCCCCCGACCAGATCGGGCCACCCTTTGGCCTCCTGTCCGTAGCTCTGCAGGAGGGCCACAATGGTCTGCATGATGATAAAGATGGGCATCGGGATGTCCCCGCTCCCAAACCCGCCATACTTGTCCTCCAGCTCGGCCAGCGCGTCGAGCAAGCCCTCCATGTCCAGGGTTGGGTGCTGCCGCTTGACGGACCGCTTCTTCCGGTCGCTCGGCTTGAGCGGCGCGCCCTCCTCCGGGTCGTCGGGGACAAGGGCCCCACCCGCAGAGGGGACGTCGGGGGTCAGCTTTCCGCCCGAGGTGGGCCTGTCGGGAGCCATGTCACCGCCCTTGGAGGGCCTGTCGGGGACGATTGGTCCGCCTTTGGAGGGCACGTCGGGCTCCAAGGCGCCGCCCTCGGAGGGCCTGTCGGGGATGATGCCGCCGCCTTGGCCGGGACGGTCAGGAATTATGCCGCCGGTGGAGGAGCTGGCGGCACCGCAGAAGAGCAACGCGGCCGTGACGGCGTTGCGGAGGGACTGGATGTGGGCGGGGGGGTCGTCGCCGTAGATGAGCAAGATGGTGGCCAGGATGGTCTCGAGGCCGATGATGTCGTCAATGTTGCAGCTTCCGGGGAGGGCGAAGATGCCGTCCTGGCGCTTCACCTTGTCGGAAATCTGGAAGTGCGACCAGGCGTCCAGGATGGACGTGTCGATGTCGATGCCCGCACCAAGCAAAAGCTCGGCAAGCTGGCAGGCGACCATGTACACGGGCATGGGCGGCGCGTGGTGCTTGTTGTAGCGCTCCGTGGTGAGGATGGTCCACTGGTCGAGGATGGCGAAAATGTCCTCGTGGCTGTCGTGGTGAGGACTGCCAGCCTCGGCTCTCTTCTTGAGACCCGGGTGGAAGACGGTAATGACGCCCGGATTCGAGATGTCGATGTCAACATCGCCGCCGTTCTCCTTCAGGAAGGCCTTGATCTGCTCGACGCCGCGCTCGAGGGCCGCACGCTGCGCAGGGTCAGTAATGGTACGCAGAAGCTTCTCCATGATGTCCAGCTCCTGCTGCGCCTTGATGATGTCCTCGATGGTAACCTCGTGCTCAGGCTCATCGGGGAAGTCATCAGGGTCATCAGGCCACTGGTCATCGGGAGTATCAGGCACATTGGGCTTGGACGGCGGCGGCTGCTGCGGCGGCTGTGGCTTCGGCTCATAGGGCACGTCTGGTGGAGGGCCGCCGCCGCTCCCACCTCCGCACCCTCCCATGCGGCAATTTCCCTTGTCACCATCATTTCCCCCGCCATTACCACCTCCATTACCACCTCCTCGACTAGGGCCTCCTGAATTGCCCCCGCCATTCCCGCCGCCTCTACCGGGGCCATTGTGACTATTGTCGCCCCCGTTTTTATTTCCTCCTCCGTTATCATTGCCGCCCCCCCGCCATGGGTTGTTATTATTATTTCCGCCACCCCCGCCGCCATTCTTTTTTCCACCGTTATTACCACCGCCTCGATTTTGTCCTGGGCCGCCACCTCCCCCACGGCCGTGTTGGGGCTCACGCACCTGTAGGGGGACAGCGAACTGCCCGAGGGTAATCTCGTCCCTCTTGTCGACGTCGACGTCGGTGCCCTGGGCGGGCAGGGCCGCCGCCGCTGCGACGAGGCCGAGGATGGTCACTGCCGACGTCCTCATGGTTGCGAGCTCGCAGCTGTCTAGTAGGTTGATCCGCTGGGTCCCTTTCCTTCGGTACGGTACAGAGACGAGAAAAGACTTTGAATGTGGAAGAGCCGGTGGGGATGACTAGTTTGTTGGAGAGACAAGCAGAAGGGAAATAATCCGGGATCCTGGGATGGCGGCGGGTTGTAAGATCAAATATAACCTATTCGTCAATGCCCGGAAATCAATCAACGGAAGCAGCTCCGATCAACAGCTCGCATTCATCTCGCCATCGGGTCGTCGCCATCCTTGCTTCTCCCACCTCGGCTCGACCCAGGTCACCAGGAACGGCATCTTCGCCATATTGAAATCCCCCGCCTCACCGTCAAAATCACCATTTATAGCATCAAGCCCCAGAGAGCTTCGCTCTTTGGTCCCGCTACCCAGAAACCACAATCATAAATCGAATGCGCCGATTTGCGGTAAATTTTTCGCCCCCCTCGCCGCAGCCCCAGGCCCTGAGCAGAAGCATTAATTGAGGCGACCTGTACCTGTCCTGTCTGGTGATGTCGGCGACGGGTCGAGCTCCATCTATGTTAATATGGGAATAGATGAGGCAGAAAAGGGCAGAGCGAGAAAGGACTGGTCGTCGAGCTGGCAGGTGCTGATTACCCGGACGGACGGGCGATTTATCCGGGGCAGATCTCGAGACTGTTGCAGTTGCCTCCTGCTCCAGTCATTAGACTTCGTTTTGCCTCCAGCAAGCATCTGGCTCCAAAAACCCAGTTTCGTCGGCGGATCTACTGGAGAATTGGCTTAATGGGGTCCTGGGCGTTGCCTGGGTAGATTGCGCGAAGTGGTGCGGCCCGTCGAATGAGGTTGCGTTGTGTCAATTGTGCCTATATGGAAGCCCCGAGTCTGGCCGCTTTTGGTAAGAAACGGGAACCATCCCGAGAGAGGGACTCCATTCGCGGTCGCGGTCCGTGACATTAGCAATTGACACGCTTGTGAGAGTTGGGGATGATGGTTCTGGGGCGACGGAAGCGGCAGAGAGCGGAGCCTACTTAAAAAGGTGGCTATTTTTGGCTGACTTCCGCACTTCATGTCAAGATTTCTGGGGAGCGAGAATTTAAAAGGCCCGCGACCATGTGACGATGGACGGATTGGCCGCCGCTATTGTTGATTGAGCCCCTGGGGTTTTAATGAACCGTCACCGATTGATCCGCGGCGCACCGGCGAAACATCTCGTCAAGGTTGATATTGGCTATCAATAACGGTTCCTCGAGCTGAATCTGCGATTAATAACTCGGAAAACACACAGGGTACCCTACTCGCCCATGTGAAGTGGAGTGATTTCTTCTATTGGGCAAGAATACCTTTCCCACGGCGACAGGCTTAGAAGAAGCCTGCCTCTTGGCTGTAGCACATGTCTCTGGTCCAAGCTAAACCCAATAAGCTCAATTCAGGGGTTCCGAAATTCCACGGCGCCGTCGCCCACTTCCCCGCTACACCTTGACCTGGTTGCGACGACGTATTGATTAACCGGCTAGGTTGAGGTAGCAATTCTCTGATATTTTCCATTTGGCCCATGTTCGGGCGATCCAGTCTTCGTGTCGTTGGTGCCATGGAAGCTCCTGACGGTCGTTGTCGTGCCTTGACCTGAGCTGTGGATCCCCTAAACTCTGGAGCCGTATACAAGTTCCTAAGAATAGAACTTCAGTATATTGCAATGTAAACATCAGGCTCTCAGCCCATTTCCCTTCGGTATGAATGTGACGAAACTTGCCTTCACCATGCTGGATCTTGCGCCGACCGACTATCGGGATCCCTGGTTTCTCGTCAAGATGCCTCAGCTTTCCTGGAACTCTATGGATATTCCCACGATCTACATTGATCGGCATCTCTGGCTCCGAGAGAGGCAGAGAAGTACATACATGTCCTGTCGTAGGAGTCTCTTGTTGATTCTCGAGCTCTGCCAAGAGTTCCTATTTCTGTGCGGCCGATATTTCCTCGCCTCATTCGGTTTGTGGGGTTTAATATGGCCCTGCACAGAAGTAACGGGCTGCATTCATTCCTACCCCGGAGACCGGGCTCGGCGGGAAAATCGACGGGAGGCGAGAACGCACCATCCGGCAGGCGAATTAGAAGAAATTGAGGGTCGCCATCGATATGCAGTCCCATGGAAGATCAGCAGAAGTGACGCATGTCCGCAGCTCAGGTGGACTGAATACATATCGCTTCCTGGATTCTGGCTTGCACCGTGTCGCAGTAGAGAGGATCAACCCAACCTTACGAGACATTACTTTCCGTAGATCATGAAGTTTTCAGTCTCTGCGGGTAGAATGCACCGAAGCCGAGATGAGCTGAGCCAGTAGACTGCAGACCGGAACGAAGCAAAACGTTACCGATTGAGCTCCTTCAAGACGGCACTTGTGACTATTCAATTCCAGCACTGAAGGGTTTCCATGGGACCCAGCAGGCAAGCCTTTGCATATTCGGAAAGGTTAGGAATGCGGAGCGTGGACCCGCTCTTTCGGCGGTGGGACGCCGGGATGAAGTGGGGCGATGGGTAGGGCCGGCGCTGAGGATGCTTCGGGGCAGGGGAAGGAACGGGTCCTAAAGGGCGTACCATGTGTGTGGGATTCGAGCTAGAGCCTGATTGGGTAGGAGGGATATGGGTAGGACGGGTGAAGATAATAGATCTTTAGAGAGATGCGAAGGTGGATATGTCTCTCTGTTACATTTCCAGGCTATTTTTCTTCGCTTTACCTGAAAACAAGGTAGATTTTCTTCCAATCTGCAGGAATGATTTACTGAGTCTGGTTGTTATGCTCATTCCAGTATTCATCATCATCCTCTACATCTCCGTGTTCCCCGTGTCATCCTGTCCCCATCCTGTTTATATGCCTCATTTTTATGTTTGTCCTTCATGTAGCTGATCATCTCAGCATCGAAGATGTCAGCCCTCCTAAAATGCCCCCTTTTAGTGCTCGCCGCAAGCGCCATATCAACAGGCTTCCAGCATCGTTTTATCGCCATCACCGTAGAGTTCCGACTTCCACGTTCTCATCGCCCAGCACATAGCCGAAAGGCCCTCTCGCATCCAAGAAGCCTATAGAAGATGTGGCCGCTGCTAGGATCTGCTTGACTGTCACGTAACCCTCAGATTTATCCCCAACAAGGTAGGTGGGGTCCAATGGTAACTAATACGCACTGCAAATTCAGCGTGGAGGTAGAAGTAGACAGGAGATACAGCCTTCTCGGTCTGTTGGACAAGCGATAAATGCGATTAGTGGGGGCCGTTCCATAAACCCGGTGTTTAGAAAGCTTCTTTGGGAATTGGGGAGGCGTAGCAATAACACAAGAGGTCCTTATAACAAATGTCCTCACCGCTCCCATTTCTGAGCTTCGAGTATCACAGGCCGACTCCCCGAAGAAACGACACTCTGAACAGCCACTAGTTGTTTTCATGGAAACAGATATTTCCGTTTCTATCCTCTACGGACCCCTAGTGGTTTTACCAACCTGGCCAGACTGTGACAGTGAGATACCAAAATTTTACGTTCTTGGGTTGAAGCCAGACGACGCGATTCGCGGCCTAAATTACACGTTATACAAAGAGGGAGCAGAGCTAGTGGAAATTGGATGGCTAACGACGAACCGAGCCCATATCAGTCGATGTCGATTGATTTCTGGTTGTCAAGTCGACTGACACGGGAGTTGATCTGATTGATCGGGAAAGGCTGTCCTACCGACGGACTGTAGACTTTGGCATAGCCTCACGAGAATAACTCCAAAGTGTGCGGAGAAACCAGGATTTGGAAAACCTGCAACCGAAACAAAAGAGGCGCAAAATTTCAACGCGGCTAAGAGAAGACAAGTACCAAATTTGGTGACTATGGTACTCCTGCTTTCAAGATCAGGTATCAAGGAAGAAAATCCAGAGGCCATGCGTGTGGACTTGCTGATCTGGCTCCCTGGGCATCAGCTGTAGGCGTCACCTTGTACTGCCATGAGGAGATGTTTACCGGTAAGACGGAGTGGATCGAATGGCTACCATAGTAAAGGAACAATACCCTCTACCCCCAAAGCCCCAAAGCCCCATCTCGTCAAATTATTCGACATTTTGAAGCACGTTCTCTTCAACCTTGCTGGCTTCTGCAACCCTCCAATGAGCCATTGCAGCTGGGTCCCAACTACCATGCAGCTGTGGTACCTTCCCGCGCTGCCCCGGCGTGCTGCATAACCGACCCACTACAGAGCATGCAGAGCGGATAAGGCCCCGAAATCGTGCAGCGGGATGCCCCTTCGAGACCACCCGACATGTGGGCGCGTACTCGATTAGCCATGCTGGATTGGGCGAGAATAACCAAGCTAAAAGCGTCTGTTGCCCTCCTTTTGCTAATGCCAGTCGCGTCTGCTCTATCAATCCACCACCGCTGTCTCATCGACAAGGTCAATACACTCAGCTAAGCAGAAAGGCACTTTCAAAGTGTCATTTGAACCCTAAAAATGCCTCGGTCCAAAACACCAACTTTCCTATTTGTCCCCGGAGGATGGCACCTTCCAGACTACTACTCCCCTATCATCGAATCTCTCGCCGATTCCGGTTACGACTCCGAAACGGTCACACTCAACATCAACGCCGACCCACCATTGGAAGACCTTGAACCAGAGGTAGATTCTGTTCTTTCCAAACTGAGACCCCTATTGAAGGCAGGCAAGGAGGTGATTGTTGTCTCGCACAGCTATGGAGGGATTCCTACAACCGAGGCGGTAGGGAGGCTCATGGAAGAGCAGTCATCCAGAGCAGACGAAGGCAAGGTTGCGCGGCTGGTGTACATAACGGCCTTTGTGCCTGCAAAGGGGGATTCCATGTTAAGCATGATTGGGGACTTTGACGAGGCATTGGACGCAAGTCTAATTGATTTCGATGTTAGTACCGACGTGAAGGAGAAGTGGACATGGCGCTTTCTAACCCAATTGCGATAGCCGCCCTACACCAAAGTCAGCAAAGCTGGATTCGAGATACTTTACCACGACGTCGCGCAGCCTTACCGATCAGAATTAGAACCACTTCTTGGCAAGCACTCAATGGCGGCTGGTGCCTGCCCTACCAGTAACGTCGGGTGGAGATACGTCCCATCGACCTTCATCCACGCGACGAAGGACCGGTGTGTCTTGCCGAGTATGCAGAAGCATATGGTGCAAAAGGCAAGACAAGTAGCTAAAAAGGAGCAGAGTGAAAGGAAGAATGAAGACGTGAAGTCTCCCCAGATGCCTTTCGAAGGGGATTTAGGCGAGTTTTTTATTGATGCGGGCCACACCGCCCATGTGGCAAAGCTAGAAGATGTGAAGGAGGTGCTGGTTACCTTGGCCGAGAGTCACTGCTAATAATTCGGGGGCAGGGAAGAGCTATTGGAGAAGGCACGACGACCGCGCAGGTAATTTTGAACATGTGGACAGCCCACTGGTCCACTGACACCGTTTCCATGTCGACCTTGTGGTCTGGATGTGTTGCGGGCATTCCTCATGGCAAAAAAAAATCCAACTCCTTTCATAACAATACTAGCCTTCATCGCTCCCCGATATGTCTGAAATGGCTAATACAAGTACTTAGTTAGGGTAATCCGTAGTGCCGAAATGGCACCCCGCCTACCAGCTAAAATTATCATAGAACATGTGAAAGCCTTGTACGGTGAGGGGCAGGCCGGCCAGAAGGTTGGCGGGCAAGAATGTGGCCGGCTGCGAACGTGTGGACACAACTGCAGTGCACACAACGATCCCTTCCCCTTTCGAGCCGCATTGGAGGACCAGTCAGGTGACAGCGCTTCCTTTACCCGGAAGACGAGACGCGAAAATCTCACCCTGGCGACCTGTCAATTTGGCATCCCTGAATTCACGGCATTGAGAAATTCGATTTAAGAGCATCGAGCTTCAAAAGACCTCAATTCATCTTTTAGTTGTATAAGTCTTTGATTTGTTCGTCTATAAACTTCGTCATCCATGTATTTTTTTGAACCAGGTCGCACATAAATGTACACAAACCCTCTCCCGAGATGTTCCCCTCCCTCCGCGGCCGGGGCCGCTTCCTCATCCTTGGCCTCGCCGTCACCCTAACCCTCTTCTACTACATGACCCATTCTTCTGTTTCGCATTCCTACAAGTACAGACCCGCCTGGATACCCTCAGACCCGAACTCGGAAACGGCCCGCCTAGAAAAATACATGAACGACGGCCCGTCCCTAACAACCACATCACCCCGCAAGTCATCCTTCGACTGGTCCTCGGTGAAGTTCGCCTATCCACCCGTCAACCCTGTGTCTTTGCCAAGGGGTGCCCGCAAACTACCGCCTGTGCAGCACATCTTCAAGGAGGAACGCCCCGCCGAGACGGAAAAGCGCGAGGCACGCCGCCGCGAGGTCAAGAAGCTCTTCCAGAAAAATTGGCAATCCTACCGCAAGCACGCATGGGGCAAGGACGCCCTGCAGCCCGTCTCGGGCACCTTCAAGGACCAGTTCTCCGGGTGGGCGGCCACGCTGGTCGATGCCGTCGACACCCTGTGGATCATGGGCCTGCGGGAGGAGTTCGACGAGGCGGTCGCGTACGTGGCCGGCATCGACTTTGGCAAGTCGTCCACGGGACGGGTCAACATGTTTGAGACGACGATTCGCTATCTTGGCGGGTTGCTGTCGGCGTATGATTTGAGCAAGCGGGAGGTGTTGCTGCAAAAGGCGACCGAGTTGGGGGATTTGCTGTACGCGGGGTTCAATACCGAAAATCGCATGCCGGTGGATTTTATCGACTTTGAAAAGGCAAAGACGGGGGCGGAGCTGCTTGTCGAGTCGAATGTGGTGTCGGCCTCGCCGGGGACGTTATCGATGGAGATGACGCATCTGAGCCAGGTTACGGGCGATTCAAAGTACTATGATGCCGTGCTGGGCGTTATGCGGACCTTTGCGGCCGGCCAGGACAAGACGCGCATCCCGGGGGTTTGGCCTATATACGTCTCTATGATGACCAAGGACGTGTCGTCTGGGTTGCAGTTTACGCTTGGCGGGAGTGCGGACTCGTTGTACGAATACCTGCCCAAGATGCACGCGCTTTTGGGAGGGGGAGAGCCCATGTTTGAGAGCATGTCGAAGAAGTTCCTAAAGGCTGCCAGCGAGAACTTCTTCTTCAGGCCCATGCTCCCCAATGAGGACGACATTCTCATCTCCGGCGCCGTCAACGCCCCGTTCGACATCGACGAGCCGCCCACACTAGATCCCGAAAGCGAGCACCTGACATGCTTCATCGGCGGGACCGTCGCCTTGGGAGGGAAACTCCTAGGCCAAGAATGGGACGTCCAGACCGGCGCCCGGCTCGCCAAGGGGTGCGCATACGTGTATAAATCCTTCCCCACAGGTATTGGTCCCGAGAGGTGGAACATGATTCCCTGCGAGCCCGTCCGCGCGCCAGAGTGCAAATGGAACGAGACAAAATGGAACAAGGAGAAGGTCAAGCAGTCGCGGTACCTGGAACACCTCCCCAAGGGCTTCACTACGGCAAAGGACCCGCGCTACCTCTTGCGGCCCGAGGCGGTTGAGAGCCTGTTTGTGCTGTACCGCATGACGGGCGAGATATGGTACCAGGACGCCGCCTGGGACATGTTCAAGAGCATCGCGGAGGGGACGGCGACCGAGTTTGCGAATGCGGCCGTACTGGATGTTACAAAAGACTTGGAGCATTTACCGCAGGAGGATTACATGGAGGTGAGGTTTTTTCTTCTTCAATTCTCCTGCCAAGAAAAAGTACTAGCCAACAGAAGGGATTCAAAAACTGACTACTTTTTCAGAGCTTTTGGCTAGCGGAAACGCTCAAGTACTTCTACCTCATATTCTCGCCGCCAGACCTCATCAGCCTGGACCACTATGTGCTCAACACCGAAGCGCATCCCTTTAGACGGCCAACGTGATGATCCGGGATTGACGGCATCTTGTATTAAGAAACTCGTTCTGAAGTTCATATTGTCATTCGGCTCTAGAAAGGGAGGTATTGCTTTGCAGTTTATGATATACGAATGCTGGGTTACACTTGGACACGGGAATATAGGCGTTAAGGGACGGTGGCAACATCATATGAAATCCATTGTATAGGAAGAGTGTATTCAATAGCCACAACAGACTTATATTTGTGCATCGCGTACTCGATCCCCGTGAGCAGCTTCACTAACCAACAGAAGTTACCCAAACGGTCGGTATGTCAGTCTAAGCCCATGGGCCTGGGCAGCAACTTAACGCCTTTTGGCGCAGTAGAAGACCCGCACAAGATTTTATCCAGGTCGTGGAGCGTGGTCTTTGGCCTGAAGGTCAGGGGCAGCAACTTCCCCCGATTTCCCGTGCTCGCAACTGTACCCTCTAATCCGTATTTTTGAACACTTCCGGGTCATCACGAGCGAGAAGGTCGATCTACGACGTATCTCTCTTTATCAGTCTTGACACCAGGATGCTCACAGGTGGGGGGGCGAACGCCTCGCCAAACGAGGATTTTGTCGCCGTGGATGAGTTCTGTCTGGCGACGCATCAGCAGACACGTCGGCCGGGGGCGACGTGGAGCAACAGAAGTCTTCCCGATGATGCAGTCGCTAGCATCGCCGTTGGCTCAGCGGTTGGCGCCGGGCATCGTCGTAGCGTTTCTTAGCTGCTTGTTTATCCGTCGCAGGCAAAGGTAAGACTCACCAGTCTAGGTATTGGGAACGGTGCTAGCGCCGGTGCAGAGGCAAAGGCAGGGCTGCAGAACCATCAGCTGACACATCAAGCAGCCTCTACCAGGACCATCTCTCAAACTCAAAAGGGGAGAGCCTGGGGCCCTGCAGTATCGTACGCAGAATTCCTGCAACAGCAGCAACAGCAGCGGTAACCAAGGAGTCTATGGCGACACTACCCCATCAGTATCTACCGGGGGTAGAGGGAGATATCTAGGCTTTCGTCGGATGCTACGGGGCAGGCCCACAAATTTTGGAGGGCAATAAGATACGCGCCATGCCTTTATGTTCAACGCCGAACTTTCCTCCATCGTTTAAGCTTCTACTTTATAACTAGGGTATCCCTGCTTAAGCCTGGCGATGGGCCTCCTGTTATTTAGGGTGGAAATGTCTCATTGGCGATCACGGCCGTCAAGGTAAAAACCCCTTTCCTAAACATCCCAAAGAAATCGACCACAAGTCACAAAGGATCATTCTATATCCGAATTAACCCAAAATCCACGCAGCACCAAGGTCTGAAACAGCGCCAACACTCGATTCCCACCCACCACCTTGAAGATTACAACACGCACCGTAGACCTGCTGCTTGTGCAGGCCGCTCGCCGGGTCGCTCATACTTAGACCCGCAGCCAATCTCTAATAGGAAGGGAGAGAGTAGTGACACTACTGACGGGTGGAAAGATGTCTTACGTTAGGAAAACCCCGAGCCTATCCTACAGGCTCGAGTAATCTAAAGGAGTGTTTTGATAACTTAAGGTAGAGTAGGCAGAAATGAGGGAGAAATCCTGAAAAGGTGTATCTAATGAGAATGGACAGGAAACCTGCAGCTGACAAGTCAAGGACAGATTCGAGTAGAGCTCCAGGGAAATTCTTTCAAGGCGGAATATCTCCAGCTTATATTCGTTTTCTCTTTTCTAGGCTCAATCTTTAGCCCTCTTATTTACTACCCCGTTCTCTTATTGTGTGAATTCGCTCTCAAGTATTTGCTCCCTTGCTCTGTTTCAGCACATTATTGTCTGCGTGGAGGTCAACTTGGATTTAGGGTTACGGCTTGATCTCCATTTCATCACCAGCCGCCACCATCGGCCAATACTTACTGTCACAATCGAACACAAACATTGCAAACGACCCGCCATAACCCAGGTGCGCCGATTGCATATCGGGCCCAGGATTGACAAAGAAGCTGGCCCGAACCGGAAACACGGTGAAGTTTATTTCTGTTCTCGGCATCTTCCTAATGAGTTTTGGGACTACATCCGCTGCCTGCTGCCGGTAGCATGAGAGCAACACCAACATGGTGACCACGCGCAAATCAACGCGCACCAAGCGCTTCGTCTACGAAAAATATGACTTTGACGATGATTCTGATCAGGATGCGCAGAGTGGAGACGAGAATGGGCAGCCGATAGATGAAACCGCTGTTGGCCCTAGCAGGTCGCCCAACCAAACCAACGCAGACCTGCCGATCACCGAGCGTGACTTGGACAGCGACGAGGACTACGAAGCCAAGCCGTTTGGAGAGGATGGCTCCCAGGACCACTTCCTCGACGACGCAGAGGAGGATGCCCTCTCTGTGGACGGCGCGGAAGGGGATGATGGAGGTGCCGCGCCGGCAGAAAAGTTGACCAATCCAAACGATATCGAGCTCTTCAGCTTCAGCAAGCAAGCGACCCGCGCCTATGAAGGCCCACTTAGAAGGCAGCGCCAAGCGCCCGTGATTATCGACTACATGTTTGGCCCGGAGGAGTCGCATGTAGATGCTGCCATCCACATGCTCGATCGGTTCTATCTCGACGAGGTGCTGCCCAGGACGCCGGTGGATGAGACTTCGGGCCCGATGCCCAGCCCATGGCTGGTGAGCGGATTCGAGGAGACGCAGAAAGCGAGTTGGGAGAAGTGGTACCGGAGGTACCTGGAGAGCCTGGATGCGTCTGAGGGGCAGCATTGTGTCCCGGTTGATGAGGAGGAAGCTAAGCGCTACCTTCCCGACAACACAGGCAACCTGGCCATGATGCATGGGCCATATGGCGATCAGCTGGAGACCGCGTTTCGGAGTAATGCATTTGAGAGTATCACGCTTGCAGGTTTTGATATGCCACCTAGCGACAACAATCCGGCGACGGGCTGGGTGATTGAGACGGGTGGGATTGTTCTTTCCCTGGCTTGGGCTCCTCGGTCATCCCCAGGTGATCAGGTGCTCGCTGTGTGCGTCGTCCCCTTCTCAGACCAGGAGCACCCGAGGATCGCGGAGCGAGACTCACAGAAAGGGTCAAGGAAGCATGGAATTGTCCAGTTGTGGAGGCTTCCAAGCAGACCTGGCGAGTTTACGATCACTAAGCCCGCAAACGAAAAGCCGGCCATGTTCAGAGCTCTTTGTTTTGAATGGGGAAGGGCACGGCGAGCCAAGTGGTGTCCAGTGCCATCGACTCGCGATGGGTTACTTGGACTTCTGGCAATCCTCACTGGTGACGGTGTGGTGCGAGTTCTGGAAGTTGGTCCTTCGCAGGCTGGTGAAACGGCGAACCTTAGTAGGTCCACAAGATCTTTTTGGCGTCTCCAGTCTTCTAACATTATCTTAGAGAAGATTAAATCTCCAATGTTCAAGCTGGAAATTCCCGAAGAACAAGCAGTTTGTGCAACCGTCTTTGCCTGGATCAA
>Ga0247774_1000951_pt1 | contig 14630 bp, 10 predicted proteins | sample UWRJL001104B6_FD_179933 | JGI IMG/M metagenome (GOLD analysis project Ga0247774, IMG submission 179933) | Plant litter microbial communities from Arlington Agricultural Research Station in Wisconsin, United States - UWRJ-L001-104B-6 | ecosystem: Environmental > Terrestrial > Plant litter >... | reverse complement strand
GAGCGTGAGCCGGCTGTTCGCGCGCAGCGCCGCCGGGGTGAACTCGATGTCGCCTTTCTTGCCGTGAAAGGTGACCTTCATGTCTTCCTTGAAATGATTGTCCGGCTGCACCTTGATGACGCCGCCGATCTGTTCGAGGAAGTCCATGTGCCAGGTGTTCCGGCGCAACTCGCCGTCGGTCACGCCCTGCAGGCCAAGGTCTTCCTGCAGGCGTACGACTTCGCGGATCGCCGTGTCTTCGGCTGCGCGCAGCTCAGCGGCAGAAATCTCGCCACGCTTGTGTGAATCGCGCGCCTGCTTCAGCGCGGGCGGCCGCAACAGGCTGCCGACATGCTCGGCACGGAAAGGAGGGCGGGTTCGCTGCAGGTCGCTCGGGGTCGGCATCATCGTTTCCTCATGACAGTTTCTGGCTGCGCGGGAGGAGGTGGGGACGATGCTGACGGCCTGCCAGCCTGTCGTAATGGCCGAGCGCAACCGGGCATCCTGCCGGTGCACCCCGCCCGCGGACTATGTTTGCTACGGCAGGTCTCCTGGCTCGCGGGTCGTCGCCGGCGTCCGGTCTTCCCGAAGCCGTGGCTTCAGTGACTCGTGATGGACGCGGGTTCGCCGCTCACAGTTGCGGGGGCAGCGCCGGCCTCACCGGCTTCCCTCTTGGCTCCGACGCGCAAGTCGCGCGTCCGAAGAACCGTAGCGCGGTGAATGCTGGGTCCGCGGCGGGTTCAGGTCAAGCGGCGCATCAGCGTGAGCTGGGCGTCGCTATAGCCCATCGGCCGGATCGGGTACAGTCGCCCCGATGACCGATAACGATCTGCTCCAGCCCTCACTCTCCGGCACGGATGCACCGGCCACCAGCATCTACTCTGCGACAACCGGTTATGTCGCCGCGTTTCTCGGTGGGCCCATCGGGGCCGCGGTCGTCGCGATGGTGAATTCGTGGCGTTTGAATCGGCTCGCGAAAGATTGGCCCGTGGCGCTGCTCGCGGTGCTCATCACGGCGACCATGGTCTATTGGGAAGTGCGAATGGGCGGCAACAGATGGCTCGTCGAGCACCTCGGCACGGGCGGGTCGCGCCTGCTGTTGCGGGTGATCGCGCTCGCGTACTTCGTCGGCATCTACGGACTTCACTACAAGAGTTATCGAAACATGGCGCTGCTGGGAATCCGACCGCCGTCGGGCTGGGTGCTGGGAATCATCGCGATCGGGGTGGGCCTCGCGGGGACGGCAGGGCTGACCCTGGTGGTGCAGTCGTGAACGAGTCGGGTGCGGACCAGGGCGCGGGCTCGTCGAATACGCCGGATCTGTCTTCCGTATTGAGAGAAGCGGAAGCGCTGGTCGAGCGCCGGCGTTTCGCGCATGCGCGCGTGGTGATCAGTCACGGCCTGCGGCATTTCCCGGAGAACACCAATCTGCTGTACCTCGCGGCGTTCATCGAATACGTCGAAGACCAGCATGAAGCAGCGATGAAGACCATTCATCAGGTGCTGGCGCGCGATCCAGAACACAAAGGCGCGCGGCGGCTGTGCGCGCATCTCCACGAGGAAGCGAAGGAATATCCGCAGGCGGAAGCGCTGTGGATCGGCCTGTTGCGCGAATACCCGGAAGACGCCGATCTCTACGCCGCGTACGCGGAGCTGATGCTGAAGACGCTGAACCTCGAGAAAGCCGGACGACTCGCGAAGGAGGGCCTGCGCCACGAACCCGAGAACGCAAGTTGTCTCTACGTTGCAGCAATCATCGATGTGATCGAGGGTGGCGGTTCACGCAGCGCGAAGCAGGAGAACCTGCGCACGCTGCTCCGCCAGCATCCGGAGCACGAGCGCACGGCGTTTGCGCTCGTGATCGCACTCAACGATCGAGGCCAGCATCGCGATGCGCTGCGTATCGCGCAGGAGCTTCTGCGCAGCCAGCCGGATTCTCAGCAGTACGTTGCGCTCGTGCGCGAGCTCAAGATGCAATCGCACTGGTCGATGATGCCGCTGTATCCGATGCAGCGCTGGGGTTGGGGCGGGGCCGCCGCAGTTTCAATTGCGGGCATCGTCGGCGTGCGGGCGCTCAGCAATGTAGTGTCGGAGCCGGTGGCGCTGACCATCATCTACACATGGCTGATCTACTGCATTTACAGCTGGGTGTGGCCGTCGATCCTGCGAAAAATCATCTGAAGGACCTTGCAGAATGAGCCTGTCGCGTGAAGAGCTGGAGCGCTCGTTGCTGGCCGATCCGTTCAACGGACCCCGGCGCGCGGAATACGCGTCGCTGCTGCTCGCAGAAGGCGATGCCAACGCCGCCCTCGCGCAGTTCGACATCGTGCTCAAGCAGGCTCCGCAGGACGCGGCGTCTCACGTCGGACGAGCTCGAGCGCTGATCACACTTGGCCGCGACGGCGAAGCATTGCAGGCGTACGCCGGCGCTTCCCAGCTGCCCGGCTTCGTTCCGGATGAGTTTCTCGATGCGCGGCAATCGAAGGCGCGCCGCGCGGAGCCTTCACGACTCTCGGTGATTTCCGGCGGCCGCCCGGACAATGTCGTGGACTTCGTTTCCACGGCGCGCGAGCGAATCCGTTTCGATGACATCGCCGGCCTCGACGACCTCAAGCGCACGGTGCGATTGCAGATCATCGAGCCGTTCCTGCGCCCGGGATTGTTCGCGAAGTTCAAGAAGCGCGCCGGCGGCGGCGTGATGTTGTACGGCCCGCCCGGTTGCGGCAAAACCATGCTCGCGCGCGCCGTCGCGACAGAGTGCCGTGCGGAGTTCATGTCCGTCGGCATCAGCGATGTGCTGAACATGTACATTGGCGAGAGCGAGCGCAACCTCGCCGCGATTTTCGAGAAGGCGCGGCACAGCCGGCCGTGCGTGCTGTTCTTCGACGAGATCGATGCGCTGGCCTACGCACGTTCGAAGGCGCAATCGGAGCACACGCGTCAGGTGGTGAACGAATTCCTCTCGCAGCTCGACGGGTTCGGCGCCGACAACCAGGAAGTGCTGATTCTCGCGGCGACCAATATGCCCTGGGATGTGGACTCCGCCATGAAGCGTCCCGGCCGCTTCAGTCGCCAGGTGTTCGTGCCGCCGCCAGACGAGGCTGCGCGCGCCCACATCGTCGAGCTGAAACTGCAGGGCGTGCCGGCCGAAGGCGTGGACGCCAAAGCCATCGCGGCCGTCACTCAGCACTTTTCGGGCGCAGACATCGAGGGCCTGGTCGAGACGGCCAAGGACTTCGCGCTCGAAGACCACGTGACCCGCAACATCGAGCGCTCGATCAGCCAGCAGGACCTGCTGCGCGCGGCCAAGGAGGCACGCGCCTCGACGCTGGACTGGCTGCGCACGGCCCGCAACCTCGTCAAATACGCCGGTGCGGACGACAGCTACAGCGAGGTCGATCGGTATCTGAAGGCGCACAAGCTGATGTGATCCGCTTGATGTGATCCACCGCGCCCGAGGCCTTACCCGCGGCTGAGGCGGGCTGGCCGGGCGGCCGGGCTCAACGAAGCTCGGGTCCGCCATCCGCGCCCGGCCCGCAGCGCTGCCCTCCCGGGCGCCCACCTTGGTAACATGCGCGCCCCTCGCGCTGGAGCCCTTCTGGGGCAAGAAATCGAGCCATGTCAGTCGTTACCCGTTTCGCTCCGAGCCCTACCGGTCTGCTGCACGTCGGTGGCGTGCGCACGGCGCTGTTCAGCTGGCTGTATGCCCGCCGCATGGGGGGCAAGTTCATCCTGCGCGTCGAGGATACCGACCGGGAGCGCTCCACCGACGAGGCGGTCACCGTCATCCTCGACGGCATGAAGTGGCTCGGGCTCGAGCACGACCTCGGGCCGTACTATCAGACACAGCGCTTCGATCGGTACAAGGAAGTCATCGCGCGCATGCTCGCCGACGGCACGGCTTATCGCTGTTACTGCACCAAGGAAGAGCTGGATCAGATCCGCGCGGAACAGACCGCCCGCAAGGAGAAGCCGCGTTATCCCGGCATCTGGCGCGATCGCACGGATGCGCGTCCCGGTGTCGAGCCGGTCATCCGCTTCAAGAATCCGGTCGATGGCGCGGTGATCGTGGAGGATCTCGTCCACGGCAGCGTCACGTTCCAGAACACCGAGCTCGACGATCTCATCATCGCGCGCTCGGACGGCACGCCGACGTACAACTTCTGCGTCGTCGTCGACGACATGGACATGGGTGTCACCCACGTCATTCGCGGCGACGACCACCTGAACAACACGCCGCGCCAGATGAACATGCTTCTTGCGCTCGGTGCCACGCCGCCGGTGTATGCGCACGTGCCGATGATCCTCGGACCGGACGGCGCGAAGTTGTCCAAGCGTCACGGCGCGGTGAGCGTGCTCCAGTATCAGGAAGAGGGCTATCTGCCCGACGCGCTGCTGAATTACCTGGTTCGCCTTGGCTGGTCGCACGGCGATCAGGAAGTGTTCACGCGCGAGGAGATGATCGCCGCGTTCGACATCCACGACGTCAACAAGGCGGCGTCCGCATTCAACAACGAGAAGCTGCTGTGGCTGAACCAGCAGCACATGGTGCGCTCGACGCCGGCGAGTCTCGTACCTCACCTGCAGTATCAGCTGGGTCGCATCGGGCTGCAGAGCACGGACACGGCGCTGCTCGAAGGCATCATCGTCGCCCAGCGCGAGCGCTCGAAGACGATGAAGGAGATGGCTCAGAACAGCCGATTCTTCTTCACGGACACGATCGAGCTCGACCCGAAGGCCGCCGCGAAGCACCTGACGGCAGACGCCGCTGAAGCGCTTCGCGTAGTGCATGAGCGGCTCAGCGCGTTGTCAGAGTGGACGGCGCCTGTGATTCATGATGCGCTCAATGGGCTCGCTACGGAGCGTAGCGTGGGGCTGGGAAAAATCGTTCAGCCGGTGCGCGTTGCCATCTCGGGCGGCACGGTGTCGCCGCCGATCGATGCCACGCTCGCACTGCTCGGGCGAGAACGCACTCTCGCCCGTATCACCGCTGCGCTGGCTACGATTCAGTAACGTCGCCAGCGCCGTTTCCGGCAGGACGGCTACTGAATCGTCTTGCTGCCCATGTTCGAGGCCGTGCTCTCGACGTCGTCCGCCGTGTAGGCCCTGACCACGAAGTACCACGTGCCGGTGCCGAGGTTCGTCACGGTGTGTGACGTGGCGCCGGCGTCGGCCACCGTGGTGCTCTGATCCAGGTTTGCCGAAGACGTGCCGTAGTAAATGCGGAAGCCGGCGAGGTTCGTCAGCGGCGTTCCATCTGTGTTCTGCGTGGGCGCGGTCCAGCCGATCGTGGCAGATCCCGTCGCCGCGGCCGGCACGTTGATGGAAAACGCCGCGAGGGACGCAGTCACGGTTCCATCGCTAACCGAGATCACGATGTTCGACGTGGTACCTGCGTCGCCCGCGGCGGGGGTGCCCGAGAGCGTGCCATCCGTTGTGCTGAACGACGCCCAGGAGGGCTTGTTCGTGATACTGAAAGTGAGCTTGTTGCCGTCTGGATCCGAAGCCGTCGGCTTGAACAGATAAGCCTTGCCAACCGCCGCCGTGGTGGCCGGCGTGCCGGAGATCACCGGCGCCTTGTTCGCCGCCGACGTCACCTGAATGCTGAACGCGGCGAGCGACGCCTTCGCCTGCTTGCTGTCGCTTACCGTGATCACGATGTTCGAGTACGTGCCTACAGCTGACGTGGCCGGTGTACCCGAGAGCTGCCCGCTCGTCGTGCTGAAGGTCGCCCAGCTGGGCTTGCCGGAGATCGAGTAGGTGAGCGTGTCGTTGTCCGCGTCTGCGGCGGTCGGCTTGAACGAATAGGCCGTGCCCGCCTGGACTGTCGTCGCCGGCGTCCCGGTGATCGTCGGCGCCTTGTTCGAGGCGGCCGACACGACGATGGAGAACGCTGCGAGCGCGGAGCTGACCTTGCCGTCGCTCACGCTGATGCGAATGTTCGAGAACGTCGCGATGTTCGTGCTCGTCGGCGTGCCCGAGAGCTGACCCGTCGTCGTGCTGAACGACGCCCAGGCCGGCTTGTTCTGGATCGTCCACGTCAGCGTGTCGTTGTCCGCATCCGTTGCCGCAGGCTTGAAGCTGTAGGCGGTACCGACCTGTGCCGTGGTGACGGGGGCACCCGAAATCACTGGCGCGCTGTTCGCCGCCGCCTGTACCTGGATCGAGAACGCCGGCAGCGTCGTGGTCGTCTTGCCGTCGCTCACCCGGATGATGATGTTCGACGTCGTGCCGGCCTGGTTGCGCGACGGTGTGCCCGCGAGCTGGCCGGAAGCCGCACTGAAAGTCGCCCAGGAAGGACGATTCGTAATGGAGAACGTCAGCGCGTCGCCGTCTGGGTCGCTGGCCGTGGGGATGAAGATGTACGGCTGCGCCGCGACAACCATCGTCGAAGGCGTGCCCGAAATGACCGGTGCATTGTTCGTGGGTGCCGGCGTCGCATCACGCGCGGCCACGGTGATGCGGAATACGGGCAGCGTCGCCTGCACCTTGCCGTCGCTCACGGCGATTTCGATCTCGCCGCTCTGGCCGACGTTCGCATCGCCAGGTGTACCGGAGATGCCGCCGGTGGCTGTGTCGAAGGAGGCCCAGGCGGGCAGGCCGGTTACTTCGAAGGTGAGGGCATCGTTGTCCGCATCGCTCGCGCTCGGCACGAAGGAGTAGGCCACGCCAACTTTCGCATTGACCGCGGGTTCGCCGTCGATGACGGGAATCTGGTTGGTGGGCGGAGTCGGAGTGACAGGGACTTCGGGGGTATCACCGGGCTCGGACGATGCGGTGTCTGGCTTCGATTCGCCGCCGCAGGCGGCGAGCGTGAGAGTAACGATCGCGCACAGCGCGAATCGGCCAGCACGACCCAGGCGAGACCTGTAATCAAGCATCTTTCGACCACCCCGTAATCAAGCACCCACATGCCCGGGCGGCAACGCAGCTATTCGGTCGTTCTTCGAGGTATGACGACAGTGGCGCGCCGTACTCCTACAGCGCCTGCCGGCAACCCCGCTATCTGAAGCTCATCGAGATCTGCCTTGAGCTCGAGACCGGAGGCTTTGCGTCCCCGCTTCGCAGCGGGTTTGCCCAAACGTCGCGGTGGAGTTAATCCGGAGACGTCGCTACTTGCAACGTGTCTCAACTCGCAGACGCTTTGTTTTGCGACAAAAAAAATGCGGCGCGCATCGTCAGTGATGCGCGCCGCAATTATTCCAGCGGAATGTGTTTTGTAAAAAAGCCTGTTACTGGATGGCTTTGCTCGCGACAGGTGAGGCGGCACTTTCAGTTCCGCCGCTCGTGTACGCCTTGATCGAGAAGTACCACGTGCCCGAAGTGAGGCCGTCCACCACGTAGCTCGAGATGCCCGGGTTCGCGATCGTCACTGTCTTCGACAGGTTGCTGGAGCTCGTTCCGTAGCTGACTCGGTAGCCCGCGAGGTTCGTGAGCGTGCTGCCGTCCGTGTTACGGGTCGGCGGCGTCCAGCTCAGCGAAGCCGAACCGGTCGTGCTGGAGCCGGACGATACGGTGATCGTGAACGCGCTGAGCGCGGTCGACGTCTTGCCGTCGCTGACCTTGATCTGGATGTTGCTGAACGTGCCGGTCGAAGACGGCGTGCCCGAGAGCTTGCCGGTCGACGTGCTGAAGCTGGCCCACGACGGCTTGTTCGTGATGCTGAAGGTCAGCGCGTCCCCGTTCGCATCGCTCGCGGTCGGCGTGAAGCTGTACGCGACGCCCACCTTGCCGGTGGTCGACGGCGAACCGCTGATCTTCGGCGCCGTGTTCGTGCCGCCCGACGACGTGCCGGTCACCGTGATGCTGAACGTCGGCAGCGATGCCATCGTGACGCCGTCAGACGCCGTGATGATGATGTTGGAGAACACGCCAGAAGCGGTTGGCGTGCCGGAGAGCTTGCCGGTGGACGTGCTGAAGCTGGCCCACGAAGGCTTGTTCCGGATGGAGAGCGTGACCGTCTTGCCTTCCGGATCCTTCACGCTCGGCTGGAAGGAATACGCAGTGCCGACCTTCGCGCTGGTCGCCGGCGTGCCGGTGATCGTGGGCGACTTGTTCGAGTTCGCCTTGATGACGAGCGAGTAGGAGGGGAGGCAGACCCTGGTGCTGCCGTCCGTGACACAGATCTGGATGCCGCTCCAGGTTCGCTGGTGTTCGGCCGAGGGCGTGCCGGAGAGTTGTCCGGTGGTGGTGGAGAACGACGCAAAGCCCGGCTTATTCGTCACGGAGAACGTGAGCTTGTTGCCATCCGCATCGCTCGCGGTGGGTTTGAACGAATAGCTCACTCCGACAGTGCCCGTTGTGGCCGGCGACCCGCTGATCTTGGGGGCGGCAGCCTGGACGAAAGGAGCGGCAACGGAAGCGACGGCCAGAAGCGCAAGCGCGCAAAGCCGGGGCGCGCGGAGCGCATGAGCGTAGTGCATGTAATCCCCACCTCAAAGCAAGCAGATGACAGAACCGATTCCCCGTGAACGCCGGGGTGATCTGCTCGTTTGAGGGGAAATCAGACAACACGAGACCGGAGGCGCCCACACGCCACCCATCTCGAGTTCTAGAAAGACCACCCCATGCCGATCGCTTCAGGCGGCGATCGAGCCGGCAACATCTCCAGCGTTCGGGCGGAAGTAGAGCGTGGAGACATAGGGTTCCTGAAATGTCTTGCGTATCCGACGTACGCGAAAAGCGACACTCCATTGCCTAGCTTGACTCGCGCGGCGTGTCTGACGACTATCCGAAAATTTTTCTGGTGCTGGAGAGGGCGCAGAAGGGCAGGCAAGCTGCCGCTCCAGTCACTTCATTGTGATCTATGCACCCAGAGTCGCAAATCTCGTTCCTCGATGCGGAAACGGCGTTGACGCGCGCGGCCTCGAGCGTCGCAGTCGATGCGAATGTCGTGCACGTCTGGCCTTTTCTGCTGAGTGGCAGCGAGTCGGCACACGAGGCCTGCGCAGAAGTGTTGTCGCCTGCAGAGCTCGAGCGCGCGAGGCGTTTTTTTCATGAGCGCGATCGTCTCGCGTTTGTTTTTTCACACGGGCTCATGCGCCACGTGCTCGGCGCATACACCGGAGTCGCTCCGGCAAAGCTCGAATTCTTCGCAGGTGAGTTCGGTAAGCCGCGGTTGGAGAACGGCGTCACGTTCAACCTGAGTCATTCACATGGCCGCGCGTTGCTGGCAGTGACGCAGGCGCGGGAGGTCGGCGCGGACATCGAGCAGAACAATCCGGGCAGAGATCTTCTGTCGATCGCGGCCAATTATTTTTTCGGTCCCGAGTTCGAGGCGATCCGGGATTCGGGCGAAGCGGGTCGCACCGAGGCGTTCTTTCGCTACTGGACTGCGAAGGAAGCCGTGCTGAAAGGTCTCGGCACCGGGCTCGGCCTGCCGCTGAACGCATTTCACGTGAGATTCGAGCCCGACCTCGCGAAGGCGCAGGTGCAGAGCCTGGATGAAAGTCGGCTGGAAGCGGATTGGGTAGTGCGCTGTGTGCGCTGTGAGCCCGGTTGGCATGCGGCCATCGCCGCACGGACCGACGCCTGGCAGATGAGCGTGATCACGCCGGGGTGAACCCGTGTGATCACGTTGACCTTCGTATCCAGCCTGTCGCCATCCGTGGCGTCCCCAAGGGGATTCGAACCCCTGTTACCGCCGTGAAAGGGCGATGTCCTAGGCCTCTAGACGATGGGGACGTCTTTTACGGATGGTGGAGCCAGGCGGGATCGAACCGCCGACCTCTTGCATGCCATGCAAGCGCTCTCCCAGCTGAGCTATGGCCCCGTCAAGGCTAAGATACTGTAATCGCAAGCGAATCTGAACCCGTGTCGCGGCGTTTCATCCGCTCTTGGCGGCCCCGCCGCGCGCGGGGGCGCGAAGGATACCAGAACCTGCTCGAAGTGATAGATGCCGTCGATTCAGGTGCTCAGCCAATCGTCTTCGACGCTGCCTGCGAGTACTCGCTTTCGTATCCGGCCGAATCGACCGCGGTAACGACGAAGTAGTACGTGCCCGCAGCGAGGTTATCGATCTGGTGCGAGGTCGTGCCAGGGCTGGCGATCGTAACCATCTGCGTATAGACGCCCGGCGAAGTGCCGTACCAGATATGAAAGCTCGCGAGATTCGTCAGGGCACTTCCGTCTGTACGCGCCGTCGGCGGAAGCCATGACACGGTGGCGCTACCGAACACCGTCGGCGTCGCTGCGACGTCGATGGTGAATGCCGGAAGGCTCGCGTTGGCCAGGCCATCGCTCACCGAAATCGTCACCCCTGCGAACTGGCCCGCCGCCGCCGTGCCAGTGAGCTGGCCGGTGGACGCATTGAATGTTGCCCACGACGGCTTGTTCGTAATGCTGAAGACGAGCGTGTCGCCGTCCGGATCGGTCGCGTCTGGCTTGAACGTATAGGGCTGGCCCGCTTGCACCGCCAGGGGCGCTGTGCCGGATATCGAGGGAGCGCGATTCGACGGGGTCGGTGGCGACGAATTTCCGTCTTCCTGCGGTGTCTGCACAGTCGCCGGTCCGCCGCCGCAAGCCTGCAGCAGGGCCATCAGAGACAGTGCGGATACCAGGCGGATCGGTGCAGGCAAGGTCGTGATCACTGGCAAGCGGTACAGACGATCGTCCTGAGGGCGAAGCAATCCCGAAGCTTAGGCGCCACAGCCTGATCTCTCAACCGGTTATGCCTGGCGCGAGCAGCTGCCGGTGACTCGCGGGAGTACCAACGCGGGCGGTGCGTGACTCACCTCACACTGAGCCTTACAGATTTTGTGTAAAGTTTGGCGTCAGAAAATGTCTGCAACAACGACAACGATACCCAGACGCGCAGTGACTTCCGCTCTCCACATCCCGCGCAAGGGTGCGCTGTATGCGCTCTTCGTCCTGGGCGCGCTCGTGTATTGGCCAGCGAGTGTTGCGCTGTTCAACTGCTGGGTCGAGCCCAGCGACCGCAATTATCGCCATGGTTTCCTCATCCTCGCCGCGTGTGCGTGGCTGGTGTATCGCGCGAGCGATGCATTTGCGGCAGTAGAAACGCGCCCCTCGCGTCTCGCGCTCGCGCTGCTCATCGCCGCGACTCTCGCGTGGGTCGTGTTCTGGAAGGCGGCGATTCAGGATCTGTTTCTACTCGGCGTGCCCGTGATCCTCTGGCTGGCCGTCGCGGCCGCATGGGGATGGAAGGCGGCCGGCGTCATGTCGTTTCCTATCGGCTTCATCGTGTTCGCCGAGCCCGCGTGGGGCAGCCTCGCCGTTCCCTTACAGCACATGACCGCTGCTGCCGTCACCACGATCCTTCACGGCGTTGGGCTGCCGATCACGCGCACTGGAACGCTGCTCGCCATACCCGAAGGCACTTTTCACGTGGATCTCGGCTGCGCCGGTGTTCACTATATGACGGTAGGTCTCGCGCTCGCGGCGCTCGCCGGGGAGCTCGAGCAGGCAACGTATCGCCGTCGCGCGTACCTTCTCGTTCTCATGGCGACCCTCGCCATTCTCTGTAACTGGATTCGCGTCGGCGCCATCATCGTCGCGGGTCACCTCACTCACATGCAGCACTGGCTCATAACGCGCGACCACTACTGGTTCGGCTGGGGGCTGTTTCTCATCCTGGTGATGGGATTCGCGTGGTTCGTCATGCGACCGGAGCCCGCGCAGACGTCTGCCCAACCGGAGCGAGGTGGGTTGAGAATGCGGCCTGCGCTGGTCGCTGCCGTGCTGGGCCTCGTTTCCATGCCAGCGTTCGCATATGTAAGCGCCGCGGTGAACGCCCGCGGCTCCGCGCAGGCCGATCGCGATTTTCCTCCACGCAGCGATTCGTGGTCAGGTCCTTATCCCGTGACGAACGCGACCTGGTCGCCGCATTTCGCAGGCGCCGATGCCCAGCGCAAAGTGGCATACGTCGATCGCGCAGGTCATGCGATCGAGCTGTTTCACGTCAGTTACCGCCAGCAGCGGCAGGGCGCGGAGCTCGTGAACTACGCTAACTCGCTCACCGGCGATCGCCTGGAGACCCAGAACGAATCGAGGCTTTCGACGCCGGCCGGCGCGCTCGTCGAAACCGAAGTCATCGACGCACTGGGACGCAAGTCGGTGATCTGGTCGCGTTACGAGATCGGCGGCCAACGGTTCGCTTCCTCGTTTCACGCGCAGCTCTGGTACGGCCTTATGTCCGTTGTCGGCTCGCCTTCGAGCTCGCTGTGGGCGGCCCGCGCCGAGTGTGGTGCGACGTGCGAGTCCGCGCGCGCGGCGTTGAGCAGCTTTCTGAGCGACGTGAACGCAGTGGAAGGTAAGCAGTGATGTTTGTCGGTTCGTTGCGTCTGCGCCTGCTGCTGGTCGCCATTGCGATGGTGCCCTTGCTGACGGGCTGCGACAGATTCATGTCCAGCGGGAGCCGGCTCGAGCGCGCGGCGAAATCCGAAGAGCAGGGTGACTTCGCGGCTGCGGCCATCGACGTTTCCAAGGTCGTGCAGGCGGAGCCGGCGAATCTCGCCGCACGCCTCAAGCTCGCCGCGCTCCAACTGCAGCTGGGCGACGTGCGTGCGGCAGATTTCGAGCTTCAGAAAGCGCTGGCCGGCGGCGCGAATCCTGTCGAGACCGCGCCGTTGCGCACGGACATCGCGATCGCGATGGGACAGTTCGAGCCGCTGATCGCCTGGTTGCGCGGCCCCGGCGCGTCGGTGCCAGAGCCGACCCATTCGATTCTGCTCGGTCGCGCATTGACTGCGGCGGGCCGCTCGCCCGAAGCGCAAAAACTTTTCGAGAACGTGCTGGCCGGTGCACAGGACTCGGTTCCCGGCCGAACGGGACTCGCTGAAACGCTGGCGTTCCAGGGTCGATACGATCCTGCACTTCAGCAGATCGCTCCCGTGGTTGACGGCAACGCGCCGGCGATCGATGCGCGGCTGCTGCAGGCTCGAATCTTCCTCGCGCGCGGCCAGTACGCCGATGCCGAGCGCAGCCTCATCCGAGCGCGCGAGATCGCAGGTCGACAGATCGCGTTGCCAAAGCTCGCGCTGCTGCTCTACGGATTGGCGGAAGCTCAGCTCGCACAGGGTCACGTGGCCGATGCCGCAAAGACGTCTGGCACGCTCAGTTCACTTGCGCCGAATTCAGTGCCGTCCCGCCTCGTCAGCGCGCGCGTGGCGCTCGCGAAGGGCGAGTACGTCACCGGCATTGCGGAGCTGCAGCGAGTCGTCAGCTCAGTGCCCGACCTCGTGCAGGCCCGCATGATGCTCGGCGCGGCGCATTTCGCGCAGGGCAACTACATGCAGGCGAGCACGCAGCTCGAACGCGTAGTGCAGGAAGCGCCGGATAACGTCGAAGCGCGCAAGCTGCTTGCCCGTGTGGAGCTCCAACTCGATCGTCCAGACGCGGCCTTGCGCACCATCAGTCCCGCCCTGGAATCTTCACCCACAGACTCGCAGCTCTACGCGCTCGCGGGTGAGGCGAACGTTCGCGGCGGCTCGCCAGACCGCGCGTTCGAAGTGCTCGAGCGCAACGTCAAAGCGAATCCGGACGACGTCAACGCCAAACTGGATCTCGCTACCGCTTATCTTCAGGCTCACCGTTACGACTCGGCGATCACGCTGGTTCGCGCGCTTCCGCCGCAGCCTGGAAACGTTCGTCGCGAAGCCTTGCTGATCACCGCGCTCATGGCGGGACAGGGCCCGATCGTTGCCCGACGCGAGCTGGAAGAGCTGCTGAAACAGCGCGGCGACTCCGCAGATCTGCACTATCTGGCTGCCGCGTTCTTTGCCACTCAGCGCGAGTTCGAGCGTTCGAAGGCCGAGATCGACATCGTCCGCAAGCAGAACCCGAACGACATTCGGTCGCTGGTAATGCTGGCCAAGACCGAATTTGCGAGCGGCAAGCGGCCGCCTGCGGAAGCGGCCCTTCAGGAAGCGCTGAAGATCGATCCGAAGAGCACCGTTGCGCGCCTGATGCTGGCGCAACTCTATGTGGCCGGCGCCGACGTTCCGCGCGCCCGAACGGTGCTCGACGCGGCGATCGCCGCCGCCCCGAACAACGTGGACGTCGTGCACTCGTCCGGTCTCATCCTCCTCGATGCCGGCCTGGTGGACGAAGCACTCGCGCGTTTCCGCAGGGCCACCGAGCTCGAACCGAATAACGCGACGTATTGGCTGAGCAGCGCACGGGCTCAGTCCGCATTGAATCAGCCTGCGGCTGCCCGCGAGTCCGTCGCCAAGGCGTTGGTGCTACGTCCGAAATGGGTCGCAGCGCAAAGTTTGCTGGTCATGCTGGATCTGCGCGCGAGTGGTCCGGACGCGGCACTCGCGCGCGCTGCGGAGTTGCGCACATCACGGCCAGATGACCCGCTGCCGGTCATTCTGGTGGGCGACGTCCACATGTTCGCGCATCACTACGAAGAGGCCGCCAAGGCCTACACGGATGCAACGCGGCTGACCCAGGATTCGACGCTCGCCATCAAGCTGTTCGAGGCCGTGAGGCTCGCCAACCGTGATCGGCCCGAGCAGTCCCTCGAGCGCTGGCTCGGTCTGCGGCCGGACGATGCGCGCGCACGGCTCGTGCTCGCCCAGTACTTCTCGAATATCGGCCGCACCGACCGGGCGATCTCCGAATTCGAGATCCTGGTGCGCCAGCTGCCGGACGAAGCGCCGCTGCTGAACAACCTCGCCTGGCTGTAT